>Ga0307985_10000571_pt1 | contig 21580 bp, 22 predicted proteins | sample EllFjometageno80_FD_203155 | JGI IMG/M metagenome (GOLD analysis project Ga0307985, IMG submission 203155) | Marine microbial communities from Ellis Fjord, Antarctic Ocean - #80 | ecosystem: Environmental > Aquatic > Marine > Unclassified | place: Southern Ocean | collected 2014-10-09 | reverse complement strand
CGCTGAACACACCGCACCCACAATTAACGCGGCGGCCGAATCAGCCGGTCGCCCTGCGCCGCGAATCATTTCGCTCGTGAACCTGTGCGTCGGCGAGCCAGCCTCGATTAGAGCCGCGGCGTCGGAACATACCGCGTTCTACGGGGCGCTTCCTTCGTACCGGGCCATGCTCACGCGCGAGGGACTCAGCGACCCGGCCGACTTGATCCTGGCGGGTTCGATGGATGAGATCGCGGACGGCCTCGCTGCGTACGTCGACGCCGGTGTCACCGACCTGCGGCTCGGTATCTACGCACCAGACGACGACCATGCAAGCGCAACCCGCCAAGCATTGGCAGAATGGATCTCGTGATGGACCAATTCATGCAGGCCGCAATCGACGAAGCGAAGGCGGGACGAGCCGAAGGGGGAATCCCCATCGGGGCAGTGCTGGTACACGACGGTCAGATTCTTGGACAGGGGCATAACCGACGGGTGCAGATGGGAAGCGCAATCCGTCACGGCGAGACCGATGCGCTCGAACGGGCCGGACGCCAGCCCGCAAGCGTCTACCAGAACTCGGTTATGTACACGACGCTTTCGCCGTGTTCGATGTGTACTGGCGCCATCCTGTTGTACGGCATCCCCAAAGTTGTAATTGGCGAGAACAAGACGTTCCTGGGTGAAGAAACCCTGCTCGCCGAGCGTGGTGTCGAGGTCGTGGTATTGAACGACGACTCGTGCATTCAGATGATGCAGGACTTCATCCGCGACGAACCAACCTTGTGGAACGAAGACATCGGCGTCTAGACGCTCTCATCGATGCCCGGGTTACGCCCGCAGATCAACACCCTGCCGGTCGATTGACCCGCCAGAATCTGGTGCCGGGTGCAGGCATCTGCGAGATAGCCGTGGTCGTCGAATTCGATATGTGCTCGGTCGGTGCCGCCAATCCGACTTGGCATGGCGCATCACGAGTACTTCGTTCACGCCTGAATGATTCCAGCGAACGCGCGCAGGTGTCGATGCCAGGACTCGGTCGCGTTCTTGATGCCAGCCGGGGCCTGGTCCAGATTGCTGAGCCAGTAGCGCAGGGCATCACTTCTGGCCTGGAGACCAATATCGACCAGCAGGTCCGAGACCGGATGTTCGGCCGAGGCCCTATAGGCGCCAATGAACCAATGCCGAAACTGTCGATACTCGTCACTGGGCTGATGCAGCGACGGGCTCGTGTCGAATAGGGCCATAAACAAGGTGTTGCCAAGCTCGAACTCGACGGGCCCAAAACCACAGTCGTCGAAGTCATAGATCCACAACCGGCCTTCGGCATCAAGCAACAGGTTCGATGGTCCAAAGTCGCCATGCAGGAGCTGATGATTGTCCTGCAGTCCTTCGACCATCGGCCCGGTGGTCAAGGCCCGAACGGGTGGCAGCTCAAGGTGCACCAGCCGCAGTGACTGATGGAGGCGGGCTAATGCTCGACCCATACGTTCGACGTCAGGACGGTTTGTCACGTCGAGGAATCGGCCATCGATACGCGGTGATGCAACGACAAAGCAGTTTTCGACACGGTTCACCACCGCATCGGCCAGCGGGACGATTGGCACGACACGATCGTCGTAGCGGGACACCGAATGGCGGACCTGGAGCCGAGCGAGTGCTTCGCTGCGATCCACCATCGACGCATCGATGATCTTCACAACAAGATCGTTCATGACAGCCCCACCATGGGACGTCGCGAGCCACACCCGAGACTGATACCCGCCTCGTAATTCGCGATCGAGAGTGAGGCCAAGACGGGCGAACTCGCTGTGGCGCGGCATCTCAAATGGCGGCCGTTGTTCGCTGTCGCCCAAGGTGTCGATACCGCATCATTACATGCCGTTAGGAGCCCAGGCGCGTCACTTCACTTCCACATATCTTCGAAGTTCAACCGGAAGAATCGGTCCTGGGTCTCGGCCGACAAATGGGCGACTTCGGTGTCGAAGCGGCGGAGCGGATTGCGGCCTCCTTCGACATGAGGGAAGTCCGACGAGAACATGGCGATCTCGGGTCCCGCTTGCTCAATAATCCAACCTGTTGGTTCAGTTGGATAGGGCGTAACCCGCACCTGGCGCCGCACATAATCAGATGGCTGCAAGGTCAGTTTCTTCAACCGACCCTCGTGACGTTCGAACGCGCTGAATGCCGAATCAAGCTGGCGCATGAATCCGGGGACCCACACGGCGCCGAGCTCAATGACGCCAATCTTCAGATGCGGGAAACGTTCCAGCACACCGTCAAAAATCAGCATGGACAATGCTTGTAGTGGGGCCGAGGAGATCGCCATGTAGCTCACCGAGCGGAAGTTTTCGCCCCCGCCATGGAAGTCCGGTTCGGGAGGCAGGCCGTTGTTGCGGTGTTGTGGCGGCATCACCAGATCCGGTGTCGCCACATGCATGGTCACGGGGATACGAGCTTCTTGAGCCATCGCCCAGACAGGGTCAAAACCCACATGGCTCGGCGCGTGGTGAGCAGGGCAACGATTCGGAATGAGCAGCGCCTTCGCGCCAGCTTCGATTGCTTCAGCGGCTGCAGCGCGGGCTCCGTCGAATGTTTGCAACGGGATGTACGCAACCGCATAGAGCCGCGGGTCGATGTCGCAAAACGCGATGTGTGCTCGATTGGCCGCCGACGCGATGTCGTACGTCATCGTGGGATCGTCACCGTGTTCGAGCTCTTCGAGCATCGTGTTGTACACGGTGGGATAGATGAGCTGACTAGCGAACCCCATGTAGTCGAGCGCTGCAACTCGATCTTCGGGAATGAACGCGCCGGTTGCTCGCCAGTTCTTGCGCAGCATGACTTCGGTCTCGGCGGCTGCTCGATAGTCCGAGTCGGCGTGCATGTCTCGAGAGCGTTCGATCTCAACCAACGTGGCGCTGATATCGCCGATGTCGAAATGGTCGAGTGCGTAGTCGAGTACTCGTTGGGTCGCGAACCCTTCGATCCATTCCGGCGTCTCCATCACGTGGGCGTCGGCATCATGGATGATGCGGTCGGTTACATAAGCCATGTCACGAGACTGCCATGTCCGGCGAGATGGTTCCTAGGCAGAGCCGCGAACTGCGGCGTCGCAGCCTTCTATAACCGCGTCTCGTCGTTGACCTCGGCGACCAGCTCAGTGATCTGGGCCAGGTTCGCAACTCGATCGTCCAGTGTGTCACCGCTTGGGCCGACCCTCAGTGTGGTGACGCCGCAGTCCCGGTACTCGCGCAGTCGATGCCGAACCTCGTCGGGTGGCCCGATCAGGTTGGTTCGCCGGCCGATTTCGGCTGGCACTCGTTTGGCAGCTGCCTCGCGGTCGCCTGCCAACCAGAGCCGCTGCACTTCGGCCACGTCCCCGCCCCATCCCTGGCGTGCGAATGCGTCGTTGTAGAAGTTCGACGACGCCGAGCCCATCGCCCCGAAGGTGAATGCGAACCCCTGGGCATGGCGTTGGGAGGCCTCTTCGACATCGTCGGTGAATTCGACACCAACCGACACCGTCAGCTCAATGTCGTCGAGTGTGCGCCCGACGCTCACGGCGCCATCGCTGATCTTGTCGAAGAAAACATCGGCCGTCTCGGTAAAGAAGGAGTTGCCGATCCAGCCATCAGCGGCAACTCCAGTAAGTCGAAGGTTCGCTGGGCCAAGTGACGCCAAGTAGATCGGCACGTCGACCGGCGCCACCGCGGACCGGAGCGCTTTTCCCTCGCCACCAGGAAGAGGCAGCTGGAAGACTGAACCGTCGTACTCGAGTCGCTCACCTTGGGTGACTTTTCGGATGATGTCGATCGTTTCTCGCGTGCGGGTCACAGGCTTGGCGAACGGCACACCGTGCCAGCCTTCTATGACCTGGGGGCCGCTGGTGCCGAGCCCGAGCACGAACCGTCCGTTTGACAGGTGTTGCAGCGTCATTGCCGACATGGCGAGCATGGCCGGCGTGCGAGTGCCGAGTTGCACGATCCCGGTGCAGAGCCGGATCCGCTCAGTGACGACGGCTGCAGCAGCGATCTGTGTCAAGGCATCAAAGCCCCAAAACTCAGGGATCCAGATGGAGTCGACGCCAAGGCGTTCGGCTTCAATCACATAGTCCAAACCAGCCTGATCAACCGGTTGCGCCCACGTGCCCAATCGCAATGTCATGCCATCTCCTCGACAGTCGTATGCGCGCAGAACGCTAGTGCCGCTCGCAGCAACGTTGCCAAGTGGCCGGGGCCTGGTTGTTTTCAGAGGCTTCTCGATTCGATCACTCGCGCCGATGTGCAAGCGATGCTTGGCGACGAACACGAAGACCTTCGAGTCGCCAGCGTCCGCCGAGCAACCAAGTGCCGGTCCACGGGATCAAGTCCGTCGTCCAACGATCTGGCTGTCGCACGAGTCGGCTGCATCACTGCATGGCTTTGGCGTCTACCTCGCAGACACGCCGAGCTTCATAACGCTCGATCGCCTCCAGCCGCGCAAGGGCGTGAAGGTATATCGCCGTTCGAACGGCCTTGAACGCCACGAGTACACAGTCATCGACCGTTTCGCTGTCACCGCCATCGCTCGCACCGCCGCCGACTTGGCCCGATCAAAGTCCGACTGGGGTCACCTCGGGCGCTTCATCGATGAGCAGATTCGAGCGCAAGCGGTGACGCTTGCTGAGGTTGCGGAAGCAATGAAGCTGTCGACGAGCGAGGTGGAGTCGATGATCGCCATGGACTCGCAACCAACGAGCCGATGAGCCAGTTCCCATATGCAACGACCGAGGCTTTTGCCTCAGTGCTAGCGGATCGGTTCATCGCCGTGCACGAGACAAGCCGTTACTCCGGCAACGAGTTGCGACGCCAGTTCGCCTAGGACCGGCTGCTTGTGCGCGTCTTCCAGGACACCGACACTGTCGCAGCATGGATCCTCAAGGGTGGCGGCGGACTGCCGGCGCTGATCCCAGATCAAGCGCCGCACAGTATGGACCTCGATCTGTTCTACGAGGGCGAGTTTGTCGACGCCATCGAATCGCTGCAAGATCTCGGTCATCAGTAACAAGGTCTTCGAGCAATTCCGTATCGATCTTGTGCTGATGAGCTGATCCCTTGATTGCGAGCACCCACGGCCCGACGCTGCTGCATTGCGTTCAGCTCTGTTGAGCGAGCATTCGGCGAGAGGCCTGGCAGTGCCGACCGGTGTTGAGCTGCCCGCCGAAACCTGGGTGGCTGGCTACGCGAAGGAGATCGAGTCTCTGCCCGGCGTGCTGCAGCGAACCGCGAATGAAGCGCTCGACGTCGTCAGTGCGCTGCTCGAACCGCTACCTAACGACACTGCGCTGACTGGCACCTGGGATCCGGAACGAACGATATGGAATCCATGAGCAAAGCCTGACCTTCTGTCTATCTTCGAGGTCGAACCTGTGACCTTCGGGTTATGAGCCCGAAGGTCAGAAGCGCCTCGACCGCCTTCTTTATCAGTCCAGCCACAGAATCCTCGCTGCGCCGCGGCCAAACGCGGCTCACAGATCCCAACATCATTGCAATTGCAACGATCTGCACCCCAGCTTCCCAAGCCGAACGGGTGATCCCAGGGTAGGGGCGATGCGACTGGCGTCACGGACCCGCACACTTGGGATTATGTCCGTTCCCTCTCGGCGCTATCGGCTACGGCTCGCGACGGCACTGCCTGCCTACTTTGGTAGCTGGTTCCCGAATCTCACGTCGCGAACCAACGACGACAACACGACGACTGTCGAAGGGCCGGTCGCTGACTCGTGCCAGCTTGCAGGCATTATCTCGGCTATTTGTCATCGCAATGGTGAGATTCTGAGCGTCGAGCAGATGGACTCGTATCCAGACCAGCAAGACTGAGCTTGTGGCCACCCGATTCCTGCGCTCCAAAACCACTGCGCCCACGCTGCACCAGCAGTCGGTCAGCAGATCACGGCTGGCTGACTTGATGGTCGACTCGACCGATCCCCTGATTCTCGTTAGCGCGCCGGCTGGCTATGGCAAGATCACACTTCTGGTGCAAGCGCTCGCCGAACGCGATGGGCGCATTGCCTGGGTGACTATTGACTCAGCCGACAACGACCCGCTGCGCTTCTGGACTCACGTCGCGGCATCGATCCTGGGCGAGTGCGCGGCGCTCGACGAGATCGCCGAAGAACTGGCTGCCGGCGAGGCCAAACGCCAGGCCGTCCTGGACCGTCTTCAGACCGAGATCGAAGCGCTTGTCGAACCAGTCGTGCTCGTACTCGATGACCTTCATGAGATCACCAGCGCCGAAGTCCTCGACGCACTCAGCCGAATCTTGTCGAGCCCACCCGAGAACCTGCAGGTCATTGCGTCAACCCGCGTCGACCCTGCACTTCCAACCGGACGGTTACGAGCCCAAAGTCGGTTGACCGAGATCCGGGGCGCCGACCTGGCCTTCACCATCGACGAAGCGGCGAAGGTATTTGGTCCTAGCGCGGACGAGCACGCGCTGCGCACAATCATTGACAGGACCGAAGGCTGGCCAACCGCGGTCCGGTTGCTCGAGGTCGCATCGACGGCCACCCGATCGGGGCCCGAACTACTCGATGCCGCGGCACTGGCCAACCCCGACCTGACCGACTTCCTGAGCGAAGAGGCCCTCGGCGTTCAACGGCCCGAGGTCCAACAGTTCCTGCTCGAGACCGCCTCGTTGAACGACCTGACACCGACAGTGTGCGACACCGTCACGGGTCGAGCAGGAAGCCTGTCGATATTGCGTGAGCTTGCGACCAACCAGGTATTCACCTTGCTGGTCGAACCAGCGACGAGCACATACAGCTACCACCAGCTGTTTCGCGAGTTTCTGCGAAGCCGAGCCCAAGAGTTGCCGGTTGCAGAGCGCCAGGGTCGAGCGCAACGCGCCGCCGACTTCTACGCCAAAAATGACCAGGTCTCCGAAGCCATCCGCATGGCGCTCGAAGCGGGCAACGATGACATGACCATCGGGTTGATTCTGGACTTCAACATGCCATACGCACAATCGGGATGGATCGTCACCGTATTCGATTGGCTCAACGCTTTTGGCCGCGACCGTGTCGCCCAACAACCAGAGCTCAGCCTGCTACTTGCATGGGCATTGTTGAACCTGCGTCGCTACGACGAAGTAGAACCGGCGCTGGCTGTGCCAGCGCTTGCCGACCCGACATTGGAAAGCAAATATGGCGCTGTCGGGTCGCAGATGCAGGCCATCCGCTCACATCTCAAACGTCATCTTGGCGACCTAGTCGGCTCCCATGCCGAAGCCCAGGCAGGAATAGGATTCGACAGCGACCCAACGAGTATCACCAGTTGTGTGCTTGGCGCGAGCAACGGCCTGGCCAAGGCACTACTTGGCATCGACGCCACCGACGACTTCGAACGAGCGGTGTCGGTTGGCCTGGTGAACAAGATCGACAGTTCGGCCGTGATGGGCTACTCGGGTCTGGCGCTGCAAGCGTCCTGTGATCTCGAACGGCTCAACGAAGCCGTTGCACTCGCTGATCAAGCGCTGGCCTTTTGCACCACGCCAGCACTAATCAACTTCCACCAGCCAGCGCTGGCGTGCGTCGTGAAGGCTCGGGGCGCCCGAGCAAGCGGGCATATCGGCGACGCTCTCGGATACGCCGAACGGGCACTGGCCATCGCTACCGAAGCCACCGAGCCCACGTTCGCGGTGTTGGCACATTTCGAACTCGCCCGCGTCGCACATGTCCAGAACGAGCACGAGACATGTCGCCTTCATTTACGCGATGCCGAAGCGCTTCTTAGCGGTGCATCGGGCGAGCACCTCGCTGGCCAGCTGCGGAGCGCTCGCAACGACACCCGCTTTGTGAGTCTGGAGACTCGTACCGATCTGCCGCTCGGAGCAAATGAATTGACCGATCGAGAGCTAGCGGTTGTGCGGCTGCTCCCCCACGGCCTGAGCCGCAAGGACCTGGCCGGCCAGTTGTTCGTTAGCGAGAACACATTGAAGACACATCTAACCTCGATCCGCCACAAGCTGGGCGTGCCGGGCCGATCCGATATTGGGGCCCGTGCAATCGAGCTAGGCATCATCGAACAGCAGGTTTGATCGCCAGGGGGTGATCACCCCTGCGGGCGTCGTCAGCGCTCGGTCAGCGAGCCGGTGTCGATATGCCAATGGCGGTTGGTCGACACGTTCTCGATCAACCGTCGGTCGTGGGTGACGAGCAGGACCGTGTGCGGGAAGGCAGCCAAGGCAGCCTCGAGCTGCTCGATAGCCGGCAGGTCCAGATGATTAGTTGGCTCATCGAGCACCAAGACATTGGCACCTCGGGCCGCGAACAGCCCCAGCGCTGCTCGGGTCTGCTCACCTGGTGAAAGGTCGGCCACCGGCCGATCAATACGTTGGGTGTCCAGGCCAAGCTTCGCTAGTTGGCTTCGTGCTTCATGATCGTCACATCCCACGGCATCAGTGAAGCCTCGTAGTAATGACGGCGCATCGGTGAAGAGTTCCCGCTGCTGACGCAACGTAGAAACCCGCACCGACCGGCCCACCTGTTGTGATCCAGAAGTTAGATCGATCTCACCGAACAGGGCCCGCAACAGCGTGGTCTTACCCGAGCCGTTCGCGCCAGTAATCATAATTCGATCGCCAGCGGTGACAGCAACATTGACCGGGCCAAGCACGAAGTCACCCTGGTGGACCGTGGCGTCCCGCAGGACAGCCACATCGGTACCTGACCGCTCGGCTTCGGCGAAGTCCAGCTGCAGTTCCCATGGTTCCCATGGCGCATCCACGCTTTCGTTACGTTCGAGCCTCTCCAAGGCTCGCTCTGTTTGTTTGGCTTTGCCAGCGATCTTCTCACTGGTAGCCATGCGTTGGGCGCGAATGAACTTGTCGCCTTCGGACTTGTCACCCTTTGCTTTTCGCACGCCCGCCGCCGACCAGCTCTGCTGTGTCTTCGCCCGTTCCTGCAGCTGTGAACGTTTGGTATTGAACTCGTCATAGGCGTCGTAGTGATGCTGGCGTGCAATATCTCGAGCGTGTTGCCACGCGCCAAAGCCACCGTTGAACCGAGTGCCGGTGTGGGCGTGATCATCGAGCTCGAATACCGCGGTCACCACCCGTTCAAGAAACGCCCGGTCGTGGCTCACAACCGCGACGGGTCGCTGCTGGGTTAACAGCATGTCTTCGAGTAACGCCAGCCCTACATGATCGAGATCATTGGTTGGTTCGTCCAGCAGCAGTATGTCGAAGCTGGCGAGCAGCATGGCCGCCAGGTTGACCTTGGTTCGTTGCCCACCCGAGAGCTCGGCCGTCCGATGACCCAAGTGCAGGTCCCCGAGTCCTACCTGTGCAAGAACCTGATCGGTGCGCATATCGATGGTCGCGGCATCGACTGCAAGATACTGAGATAGCGCTCGGTCGTAGCGGTCATCGGCTCCGGCGTGGCCCTCGGCAACTGCGGCGAGCGACCCTTCGAACTCGGCAAGCACCGCACCCACACCTGTCGAACGAGTCAGGTACTCACCCACCGTCTCGCCTGCCATATCGGCGAGCTGTTGGTGCATGAGTCCGACCGTTGCCGTCGGCGGGTTCGTGGAAACAGTGCCTGTTTCCCCGGACAACTCGCCACGCAGCAGTCGCAACAGCGTGGATTTACCGGTGCCGTTTGGGCCGACCACACCAATGCGGTCGCCTGGGCCGAGCGTCAGCGAAATATCGCGCAGGATCTGGCGCGGGCCATGCGAGAAGCCAACGTTGTTAGCAACGAGCTGAGCGTTCATGTGCATGTGAAAGAGACCTTTCGGGACGGGCCACCAGCGGGCTCGCTCCATCGACAACAATGGACGGGTCTCAGTTCTTCACGGATTGAACCATATCGGGATCGTCGAGCCGGCGCCATCCAAATAGCTGCGGGCGCGACTCGGGCGCAGCCCGTCAACCTCGAGAGTCGACAAGCTGCGCCAGGACAGAGCGGTGCTTAGACGAGAGCCGGCATTTCAGCGCCAGTGGCTGCAACGATGGCAGCCCACGCTGCGTCTTGGCTTGCCCGATCATTCACGTGGGCGAGGTCGACCTTGTGCAACGGCCCGGTCATCTTGCGAGGCGCCGAAGCGAAGAACTGGCCGGTCACATCGGCACCAAAGGTCGTGGCTTCGACGTAACGCGATGCGGCAACTGACGTCGGTGCCGCCATACCCAGGAACTTCGGCATGGCCTCCATCATGGGCATCATGATCTTCTTCATGAAGAAGTTGGCGTGACGTGCCGCCTGGGTGTTCGGCGCTGATCCTGGAGAAACCGCGTTGACCGTGACGCCCTCAGGAAGCTGACGAGCCAACGAAGCAGCCCACCATGCAACGAACAGCTTGACGGTGGCATACGCGTTACCTGGCTTGAACTTTGCGGGACCGTCGTGACGGATCACGCTTGCGGCTGCGGCCTGAAGATCGCCGTCGAAGTGTTTGATCGCGTATTTGGGCAGCTCGAGTGGGTTAAAGGTGGGCACGTCGCCGCGGGCTGCTTCGGATCCGGCGATCACGATTCGTGCACCGCTCGCCAATAGTTGGCGACCAAGGATGTCCATCGTGAAACGATGATGACCCGTGAGCGATGACGCCATCATGAGCTCGATGCCCTCGTCGGTGCGCACCATCTCGTTGCCAGACACCGCGCCAGCATTCAGCACCAGCGCATCGATCTTGTGGCCGCTTCGGGCGAGCTCTTCGCCAGCCGCAGCAACATTGACGGAGTCACCCAGGTCCAGTTCCAGGGCAACAAAGACCCCGCGGCCGGTCTTCTTCACGAGTTCGTTCTTCGCCTCGGCGGCCCGGGCCAGACTGCGGCCCGTGACAATGACTGGGTCATAGCCCTGATCTGCCAGCAGCACTGCTGCCTCGAAGCCGAGGCCGGACGTTGCTCCGGTGACAAGAGCGGTGAGAGAAGTAGTTGATTCGGCTGATGTGGTTTCCATGGGTCAAGCATGCGCCCGGCCGGAACACCCTGACCTCGCCCACCCACCCGAATCACCCCAATCCGACCACCGTTACCAAATGCAACGGTGCCTGCTTGGTTTCAGTGGGTCGGCGCATTTCGACGGAGGAGATTGGGGCTGGGCCGGAATAACTGGTCTAGCGTTGCCGTATCGACTGTGTTAGGGGAACATCATGGGACACGCCACCAACCGCACCTACTTAGACGCCGACAGCCACATCATGGAGTTGCCGGACTTTCTGACCAGTAATACGCCACAGAGCCAGCTCGCCCTCGTACCGCGCGTGCCTGTCGAGGGTGGCGCCCGATCCTCTGACGGGTTCGAACTTGCCATGAAGACGGGTGCACAGCCCGCAGACAAGGTCGAGGAGATGGTCGCGCTCGGTGATCAGCTGATCTCGGGCCCCAAGGGATACTTCGCACTCGGCGCGTTCAACAAGACCGAACGTGCCCAGGCGCTCGATCAGCTCGGCTTTCATCGCCAGCTTGTCTTCAGCACATTCGCCGCACCGATGTGTTTCAACGCCGAGTCCATCGAGGCTCGGTATGCCTCCGCCGCAGCCCTCGACCGCTTCTATGCCGACAACTTCACCCGTGTCTTCGGGAGCCAGATATGACGGCTGTAGAGCAGACGGCGGATCTCGATGTTCGGCCCATCACTGGCAGCTTCGGCGCCGATGTGCATGGCGTCGATCTGAGCCAGCCGCTCGACGGTGTAACCACCACCGCGATCGAAGCGGCATTCGCCCAGCACATGGTTCTCGCCTTTCGCGATCAAGAACTCACCGTTGAGCAACTCGAGGCATTCGCGTTGCAGTTCGGCAGCTTTGGCGACACACCCTTCGTCGCACCTGTCGATGGGCATCCGAACGTGCTCGCCGTCATTCGAGAGGCCGACGAAGCCGGGGCACTCTTTGGCGGATCGTGGCACAGTGATTGGAGCTTCCAATCCGCACCACCGTCGGCGACGATCTTGTACGGACACGAGATCCCACCAGCTGGCGGCGACACCGTTTTCACGAATCAATACCTGGCCTATGAGACTCTGTCCGATGGCATGAAGCGCATGCTCGACGGCGTCAATGCCGTCCACTCTGCACAGCGCTCCTATGGCCCTCAGGGTGTGTTCGGCCGGCCTGATCCAAATGCAGCAATGCAGATCCAGGGCGGCGAAGAAGCACTGGCGACCCAGGTTCACCCCATCGTGCGCACCCACGCTGTGACCGGCCGCAAGTTGCTGTTCGTCAACGACGTGTACACGATCGGGATCCAGGACATGAATGGCCCCGAGAGCAAGGCCCTGCTCGACTATTTGTTCGAGCATTCCAAGCAAGTCAGTTTCTTGTGTCGGGTCCGATGGGAACCTGGAACGGTCACCATGTGGGACAACCGCTGTGTGCAGCACCATGCAATCAACGACTATCCCGGTCAACGTCGCGAGATGTACCGAGTCACCTTGGCTGGCGAAATACCGGTCTAGCGGTGGTACCCGGCGCCACTGAATCAATCGGGTCGCTGCATGATCCAGCGGCACGAATCGGTGACCAAACTCCCGATGGGACGCTGATGGGAAGATGCTTGGCATCGACCTGGGTTGAGGTTCTACGGTGTGACTATGGCTTCTGTTGAAACTCCACCGCCCGTCGTGTGCACCTTGGCGAACGGACCGCTCACCCAACAGAAGCTGGAGTGGACCGATCTGGCCGCCCACGCGGCTACCCGCACCGCCATCGAAGGCGGCGCAGAGTCGAGCTATCCCCTGGACTTAGCTGATCAGATCGAAAGCCTCGCTGACCGCGAGGTTGCCTGCTGTGGAAGCTGGCTGCAGATTGCCCACGAACGAGATGATCACGTAATCCGCCTGCGTCTCACCACGACCAACCCCGAGGGTGTCGACCTGATCCGGACGATGTCAGGCCTCTGACCGAATCGGCGAGACAACATGGCGACGTCGACGCTCGAACAACAACGACGACCGCTCGTCGAAGACTTCCGGGAAGCTGCTGATTTCGTTCAAAACGATCGCTTGCAGCACGGCCGCATCGGACACAGCCAGGTGGATGACTACATCTTCGACGCCCGAGATCAGATCGATCCCCATCGTCTCGGGTAACGACCACACATGATCGATGAACCGATTCACGATGTCGTCGCTTTTGGGCTGCAGCCGCACGAAGACCAGCGCCTGTAGGCCACGACCGAGCGCCGCCAGGTCAACCTCCGCGTGGTAGCCCGTGATGACCCCTCGATGTTCGAGTTCGCGGACGCGGTTAAGCGTCGTGGACGGCGCCAGACCCACCGCCGCTGCTAGTGCTCGGTTCGTTTGGCGTGCGTCACGTTGCAGTTCCTCGAGAACATGGGCGTCAGTCGCGTCGATCTGCAGTGGCCTCATTCGTTCGACTTCCTTCGTTCAAGTTCCATCAATTCCGAACGTATTCATACTAAATGGTCAACATGACGAACGTTGTACTGATGTGTTGCGCAACAGCTGAACATAGGTAAGAATCAGGGCCTGAATCGCTGCGAACTGAAAGATCTGCCATGACAGCTACCTCGGACTACCAGCTCGACGATCGTTACCAGACCGACGAGGGCACCGTCTTTCTGACCGGTATCCAGGCCCTGGCAAGGTTGCCGCTGGAACAGCTACGCGCCGATCGTCGAGCCGGGCTGAACACCGCTGCTTTTGTGTCTGGATACCAGGGTTCGCCCCTTGGCGGATACGGCCAGGCGGTCGAAGCCGCGGCTCGAATCGAGCGCGACCTACCTGTTATTTTTCGCCAAGCCATGAACGAGGAATACGGCGCCACCGCCGTTATGGGATCACAGCTTGCTTCGGCCCAACCAGACGCCCGCCATGACGGCGTCGTCGGCATTTGGTACGGCAAAGCCCCGGGTGTCGACCGAGCCGCCGACGCGCTACGCCACGCGGTCTACGCCGGCACGTCGATGCACGGTGGCGCCATTGCCTTGGTTGGTGATGACCCGAATGCCAAGTCATCGACGGTGCCATCGTCCTCGGCCGGCCTGCTCTTCGACATGCACATGCCGTTGCTCTACCCGGGCGACCCTGGCGAGGCGCTCGATCTAGGGCGCCATGCAATTGCGATGTCGCGAGCAACCGGACTGTGGTCAGCAGTCAAGATCGTCGCCGATGTTGCCGATGCGACGGCAAGCGTCCATCTGCATCCGGACCGGGTACAGCCCGTCATCCCGTTGATCGACGGCCAGCCGTACCAACACACGCCGTATGGCCAACTGCTCACACCCATGACGGTCGAGATCGAACGCGAGATCGTCGAGGTCCGCTACGAGCTCGCACGCCGTTACGCGGCCGACAACAACCTGAACTTCGTAACGGTCGACCCAAGCGATGCCTGGATCGGCATCGTCTCGTCCGGCATCACATACCGCGAGGTTCGCGAGGCATTGGATCGGCTCGGCTTGCGCACCAATAGCGAGGTCGAGGCTGCCGGAATCCGGCTGCTCAAGATGGGTATGCCCATGCCGTTCAACCCGCAGACAATCCGAGATTTCTCGCGTGGCCTAACCGAGCTGGTTGTTGTCGAGGAGAAACAGCCGAACATCGAATCGCTGATCAAGGATGCGCTTTACGCCCTGACCAACCGTCCCGTGATCGTTGGTAAGACCGACGAAAACGGTGCAACGATGTTGCCGGGATGGGGCGGTCTCGACGCCGACGCGATCATGCCGGTCCTACGTGCTCGCTTAGCTGGTCGGCTCGGCGATCGCCTTGCACCCATTCCGCGGGAACGCACAATGATCCCTCTGGCCGTCGAACGGTCACCGTTCTTTTGTTCGGGCTGCCCGCACAACCGCAGCACCGAAGTCCCCGATGGCGCCGTCGTTGGCGCAGGCATTGGGTGCCACACGATGACGTTGCTGATGGATCCCGATCGGGTCGGCGACATCGCAGGCCTGACTTGTATGGGCAACGAAGGTACCCAGTGGATCGGCATGAGCGACTTCGTAGACACCGATCACATCTTCCAGAACCTGGGCGATGGAACGTTTTTCCACTCGGGCCAGTTGGCAATCCAGGCCGCCATTGCATCGGGCGTAAACATCACGTACAAGCTGCTGTGGAACGGCACGGTGGCAATGACTGGTGGCCAGGACCCCGAGGGCGAGTTGCCGTTGCGATCGGTGGTCAACGTGCTGCTGGCGCAGGGTGCCGCCCGGGTGCTGATCACCAGCGACGACGTCGACCGTGACCGCGGCGACATCGCCCGCGGCGTCGACGTCTGGGATCGATCGCGATTGATCGAGGCGCAGGAAGTTCTCGCTACGACACCAGGCGTGACGGTTCTGATCCACGATCAGGCCTGCGCTGCTGAAGAACGACGTGCCCGCAAGCGCGGCCTGGTCGAGACACCCCCCGAACGCGTCTTCATCAACCATCGCATCTGCGAAGGCTGCGGCGACTGCGGCCAGGTCAGCAACTGTCTGTCGGTGCAACCAATGGAGACAGCCTTTGGCCGCAAGACGCACATCGATCAGACGACGTGCAACCTGGACTACAGCTGCCTCGAGGGTGATTGCCCATCGTTTATGACCGTCACCACCGAAGAACCCGGGCGGCTGCAACGCATGTTTGCTCGCCGGTTGAAGGCTCAGGCGCCAGACGTCGCAGCGACGACACCAGGTCCACGTGCACCTGACGACCTGCCAACACCGAAATCGATCGTGTCCACGGACAGTTTCTCGCTTCGTATTACCGGCATTGGTGGTACAGGGGTCGTGACGGTGGCTCAGATCCTGGGCACTGCCGCAATGCTCGCCGGCTATGAGGTTCGAGGACTTGATCAGATTGGGCTTTCACAAAAGGCCGGTCCGGTCGTCAGCGACCTTCGCTTGTCACGCGACGCCCCGTCGTACACCAACCGTCTTGGCGACCGTCAGGCCGACCTGCTGCTGGCGTTTGATCAGCTTGTTGCCGCCAGCGAAAGAGGCCTGTCTGCGTGTGATCCGGAACGCACGGTCGCGGTTGGTTCGACATCGCCTACGCCAACCGGCGCCATGATCACACATCCCGACATTGCGATGCCGACGCCGTCGGCGCTAACAACGACGATCCGCGAACAGACGACCGAACACCACTTCTGGGCCGATGCCCAAGCCACCACCCAGGATCTGCTCGGCTCCACCGCCGCTGCCAACATCTTTGTCATCGGCATGGCGGTGCAGGCAGGTGCCTTGCCAATCGAACCAGAACATCTCGAACAAGCGATTGAACTGAACGGCGTTGCAGTCGCTGCAAACACGGCGGCATTCCGCTTCGGACGGCTGCAAGTCGCCGACCCGTCCCAGGTCGCACAAGCCCGACAGCACGGCGAGATTATCCATACCGAAACTCCGACCAATACGTTCGAGGCCGAGCTCGATTCGCTCAGCGCAGATGGCGAGCGCCGTCGCCACTTGGCGATGCTGGCCAGCGAACTCGAAGCGTGGGGTATCGGCAAGGACGCGGAGCACTGGTTCGAGGTCCTGGGTCGAGTTCGCCGAGCTGAGTGGTCGGTCGATACGACCAGCGATCGACTCGTTGATGCCGTCGCCGATGGGCTCTACAAACTGACTGCGTACAAGGATGAGTACGAGGTCGCCCGACTCATGCTCGATCCCGATGGCCTGACCGAAGCACACGAAGCTGTCGCCCAGGGTGGCTCGATGAGTTACCGACTTCACCCGCCCATGCTGCGTGCAATCGGTTTGGACAAGAAAATCTCGATCCCCGCAACCGCTGCTGGGGTTCTTAGGACACTCGCCAGGGGCAAACGCCTCCGCGGCACACCCTTCGATCCGTTCCGTTGGGCGGAAGTCCGCAAGGTCGAACGCTCGCTGGCCAAGGACTACGTGGCCATGATCGACGGTGCGCTCCGCAAACTGTCTGTGGTCAACTTCGACACCGTCGTCGAGTTAGCGAAGACCCCCGACCTGATCCGTGGCTACGAAGAGATCAAGCTCGCCAATGTCGACCTCTACCGCACCCGCGTCACCGAACTCATCGCCCAACTCTGACCGCTTGAGACCCGTACCAGGTACACGTCTCTAGTCAGACGCCCAGGATGGCGGCGGCACGATCGGCGCGGGCTTCGACGCCGGTCTTGTATTCGTCGAGGTCGAGTTCCTCGTCTTGTTCGCCTTGCTGACCGTTCAGGTAGCGGGCGTACACACCTTCGGAGATGCAGGCCAGACGCCAGGCAGCCCAACCGCGGTAGTAGTCAACCTGTTCGAGCGAGACACCCATCTGGTCGGCGTATAGCCCGGCCATCTCTTCCTGGCTCAGCCAACCCTCGGCAGCGGTGATCAGCGCGTCGCCCTTTTCTTCTTCGATGCTCTCTGGGTCATGCCAGTAGCCAAGCACCCCAGCCAGGTCAGCCATTGGATCGCCGAGTGTGCACAGTTCCCAGTCCAGGACGCCAGCGACAGGACCCGCTGGATCCATCATGCAGTTCGACAAGCGGTAGTCCCCATGGGCGATGGTGGTTGGAGCACTTGTCGGAATGTTGGCTCGCAAGTAGTCGGCAACACGATCAATGACAGGTAGCTCACGGGTCTTGGATTGCTCCCACTGACCGGACCAGCGCTTGATTTGACGTTCGATGTAGCCACTTCGTTTTGCCAGATTGCCAAGCCCGACAGCGTCGATGTCAACCCGGTGCAAGTTGCAGAGTGTGTCGATCAGCTCATGGCACATGCGGGTGCGGACCTCGACAGGGATCGTCTCACCGATCTCAGCATCTCGAACGACCACGCCCTCCAAGAAGTGCATGGCATAGAAATCGCGTTCGTTCACGGCCCCGTCCTGACAAAGACCAACGAGCAGCGGCACGGGCACATCGCTGTCCTGTAGCGCATGCATCAACCGATGCTCACGGGCGACATCGTGGGCACTCGGCAACAACGGTCCCATCGGCGGGCGTCGCAGGACGAACCTGCGATCGGCAGCGTCGGTGACAGTAAAGGTCATGTTTGAGCGACCGCCAGCGATTAGCCCGAACTCAAGCGGGCCGCTGATCTCGGTGTGTTCTTCGAACCATCGGGTCACGTTCTCGCGATTGATGCCAACCGGCGTGTTCTGCTCATTCACGATCACGATTGTGCCACTCCGCCAGCATGCAACCGAAACTGGTCACAGAACCACACCACAGGCTGCGACACAGAGAGGTCCGCATTGGCGACGTGTGTCGGTGGTGTTATCAGTCTGGCTGGAGGATGTGACAAATCTTGTCGGGTGCGCAGTCGACAGGACTGAGGGTGTGGCTGCGCTTGACCAGGGCGACGAGGTCAGCTCGCAGTTCGGTGAGTTCGGTGATGCGTTGGTCAATGTTCTGGAGCTTGGAGTTCAGCAGTTCAGAAACGTGGGTGCACGGTGGCTGCCCATTGGCTCGGACATCGAGAATGCCGCCGATTTCGGCCAGTGTAAGGCCCGCAGTTTGGGCTCGTTGGATGAACCGAACCCGCTCTGCGATGTGTTGGTCATAGACGCGATATCCGTTGGCCGCCCGAGCTGGCGGCGGCAGGAGGCGGCGACGCTCGTAGAACCGAATGGTTTGGGTTTGGATCCCGCACTCGTTTGCAAGGTCACCGATTCTCATTCTCTGAGTCTACGCCCTTGACCTTGTAGCGTGGTTCAAGGTTTAAAGTCAGCAACATGAACGTCACATTGCTTTATTTCGATGATTGCCCCAACTGGCAGGACACGGCCCGCCACCTCGGGCTCCTGGCCGAAGAGCTGGGAAACGTCGACATCACTCACCACCTGGTTCACACTCACGAGGAGGCGGAACGTACCGCTTTTCGCGGATCACCCAGCGTTATTGTTGATGGCGTCGATCCCTTCGCTGAACCCAATACTCCGTTCGGGTTGGCATGCCGGCTGTATCAAACTCCTGACGGTCCAGCTGGCTCGCCGACGATCGACCAGCTCCGCTCCGCCCTGACAACTGGCAGGTGATGATGTCAGACATCAACGCGAGCAACGACTCCATATCGTCCCCAATCAGGTCGTTGACCGAGTTCTGCAGTGCAGCGATGTCGTGCGGTTCCACCAGTCGCTGAAGCGACCGTAGTGTCACATCATCTGCACGCTTTTGTGGCGGGTCGAGTTTCATGACGCCGGCTTCATCAGCCCCGACGCAAAGCCTGAAGCGCTCGTTGTCACTACAGTGTGTAACAGTTCGTTGCAACATCAGGGAGTTTCATCGTTATGAGAAGTCGCCGGCCAATGGGGGCTCTTGAAGATCAGGTAATGGAGTATCTGTGGTCGGTTGCGGGTCCAGCTACTCCGGCTGAAGTGCATGAGGTTATAGCTCCTGAACTGGCATATACCACGGTGATGACAGTGCTGACGCGGTTGTATGAGAAGGGCAGGGTGACCCGAGATCGCCGCGGTCGTGCCTATGCCTACGTCGCCGTCGGGTCTGAGGCAGACCATGTTGCTGAGGAGATGACCACCTCACTCTTTGATGCTGGAGATCGCGCTGCTGCGTTGTCCCGCTTTGTTGATTCGCTCGATAGCGATGACGCCACGGTCCTGCGGAAGCTGCTCGGCCGGAGCAAGTAGAGATGTCGATTTCGCTGATCTTGCCGGGAATTGCGGCTGTGCTGGTTGCTGTGGCTGCTGGGTTCATGCGGTGGTCGATTGCCCCTCGGACGGCGATGCGCGTATTAACAGCGGTAGCGGCGCTGACGAGCACCACCGTCTTTGTCGTCGCAGCGACTACAGCAGGCGGTTTGGTCGGCCGGTCCGGTATCGGTCTGGCAATCCTCGAACGCTGCCCTCGGCTATCAGCACACCACCAAGTCGGCACTCTTGAGGGTCTGCTTTCGGTCGTCGCCCTCGGGTTTATGGTATTTCGGATGTGCAGGGTCGTGCGGGTAAGGCGATGGGCCGTGTCTGGCACCAAAGGGCGCCATCTCGCCATTCTTGACACTGATGAGCCGATTGCCTATGCCGCTCCGGGTAAGCCGGGTTGTGTTGTTGTGTCGCGTGGTTTGTTGCGCGAGTTGGACTCGAATGAACGCCGAGTGTTGTTCGCTCATGAGCGGGCGCATTTGGCGCAGAATCATCACCGATACCTTCTTGTTGGGGCTTTGGCGCACGCGGTTGTGCCGGTACTTGGAAGGTTGGTGCGCCAGATCCAGCTTGCTACTGAACGATGCGCTGATGAGGTCGCCGTCGCTGCTACCGGCGGTGACCGCGAAGCGGTGGCGGCAACGATTGGCCGGGCCGCATTGGCCACAGCTGCCTTTGGTGGCACGCTGGGGGCGTTTGGTGGTGGCTCGATCCCGGTACGGGTTGAGGCATTGTTGGGTGAGCCTGACCGGTCAGTGGTTACGGGGTTGTTGTTCGTGGCGGTAGCAGTAGCGGTCGGAGCGCTCGCCGCGTCCTCTCTGCAAATGCATCATCTCTATGGGCTTGCGGCACATGTCTGTGGCCAATAGTTAGCACGTCGACGGAGAAGGACTCAGCGGGCTGTTTTGATCCAACCGCGACGGCTACTACGACAGTCCGTAGTAGTGTTCGCATGCGCCCATCGGGGTTGCATGAGATCCGCCCACGTTCTTAAGGTCTTTCACTTCGATGCGATCCGACAACGAAACGCGTTCGATAGTCGTTCGCTGTCACCGACGACAGCGCTGGCGTCAGGATAATGATCAGAACTCGCTTGCTCGTTGGCTGATCGTGGTAGCGGTGCTTGGTGCCACGATGTTTGGTTTCGTACCATTCGCCGAGGCCCACACTGATTTTGAGTCTTCGACTCCAGCAGATGGGGAGGCCCTTGACCAACCAGTGTCAGAGATTAGGCTTCGCTTCTCCGCAGCTTCAATCGTTGCTGGCGACGGGTTTGTTGTGCTGACACCATCAGGTGAGCTGGTCCAGCCAGAAGTCCGGGTCAGCGAAGACGAACGAGAATTTACGCTCCTGCTCAATCCAGCACTCACCGACGGCATCGTTGGAGTTCAATGGTCGGTGAGAGCGGGCGATGCACACCCAATTGAAGGAACCTTCAGCTTCGCCACAACCGCAGCAGCACCCCAGCCCGTTCCAAGCCAGCCAGACTTGGACTCCACGGCCGACGGAGCGTTTGGCGTCGACACCTCTTCGTCTAAAACCAGCTCTGGCGTTGGCTACCAGACCGAGACTTCCGAGCAGGCAGCTGCGGTGTTGCTCGAGGACTTTTTAACCACAGACTCGGGTAGCGGCGCGGCGGGGCCTATCGGCTATCTGGGGCGTCTCGCGTCTCAGGTGGGAAGCCTCGTCGCGATTGGGGTTGTCGGGTTCGCTCTACTGGTGAGTCGAAACGTCCGAGAAACCCGGATGTTCGTACATCTCATCCGGCAAGCGGGGGTACTCACCGTTATTGGTGCTCTGGTTGAGGCCGTTTCGCTGGTGATCCAGCTTGGAGGCATCGCAGACGCGCTAGTCGGTACGGTGGGTGTCGCCATTGGTCTCCGGGTGGTGGGGGCTGTCGCGCTTGTTGCCCATACCAGCTCCATTTCGTTGGTCGGCGAGCCACGTGCAGCCGTTGTGGTTAGTGAACGGGTGCTGGCCACTGTTGGGGGCGGTTCGTTCTCAGGCGCGATCGCTGCACCTGAGAACGAACCT
>Ga0307985_10000566_pt1 | contig 21687 bp, 20 predicted proteins | sample EllFjometageno80_FD_203155 | JGI IMG/M metagenome (GOLD analysis project Ga0307985, IMG submission 203155) | Marine microbial communities from Ellis Fjord, Antarctic Ocean - #80 | ecosystem: Environmental > Aquatic > Marine > Unclassified | place: Southern Ocean | collected 2014-10-09 | reverse complement strand
TGTTTTAACTTGTAATTCACTCATAATATTATGATTTAAAAACTTGAATAGACACTTCCTTCTCAACCAAATCAGTAAACTTACCATCAAAGCGAGTAGCCCTAACAATATGATTGTCTACCCAATGATAATTACCTCCTCTTGGCTTACCCATAAGTAAAGCATGATACTTAAAACCATTCTCTTTTAGCCAAACTTCCGTAACCACTCTATGTTCCTCCACTCTTGAAGTGAAAAAGGTAACATAATGCCCTTGCTTATACCACTTATTTAAAGTTTCTAAAGCGTCAGGATATAACTTTGCAGTAGCCATTCTTTCAGGTTCTTCATTTGGGATATCATCACAAATAGTACCATCAATATCAATCAGATAATTCTTAATTTCATCTGGCAATACAGGAGATATTAATTCTCCATCTATTTTTTTTTCTACTAATTTATTCATCTTTCCAGTTTAATCTGTCAACAGCTGGGAATTGCCAAGGCGCTCCATTGTTTTCAACATTTGCAAACATCATATTCAGCTCAGTTGGTGCAGCTGATTGTTCCATCACTAAATACCTTCTCATATCCATAATAATAGACAATGGATCTAACTCAATAGGACAAGCATCCGTACATGCATTACAACTTGTACACGCCCATAATTCTTCAGCAGTAATATAATCTCCTAACAAGGATTTAGTATCCTCCTTTCCTTTCCTTTTATTATCCGCTAATTCCGTTATTCTATCTCTAGTATCCATCAATACTTTCCTAGGAGAAAGCAACTTACCCGTTTGATTAGCAGGACAACTATCAGTACATCTACCACATTCAGTACAACTATAAGCATTCAGCAATTGAACCCAATTCAAATCAGTAGCATCCTTGGCTCCAAACTGTTCTGGTGGAGCAGCATCAGCAGGTGGCGCAGCATAAGGATCTGCATTCGGGTCCATCATTAATTTCACTTCATTAGTAACTGACTGTAAATTAGAAAACTGACCTAAAGGATTTAAATTTGCAAAATAAGTACTAGGGAAAGCAAAGAAAATATGTAAGTGTTTAGAAACTAAAACATAATTCATAAACCCTAAAATTCCAATAATATGAAACCACCAAGTAAGTCTTTCAATAGTTACTAAAATAGCTGTATCCATTCCCATAAACATAAACTGAAAATATTGACTTATAGGATTATAAAATGAAGTATCATAATGGGAAGCGCCAGCAGTAAATAATAAACCATCTGTCGCATTCATAATTAAAAAAGCAGACATCAATAAAATTTCAAAAACAAGAATAAGGTTTGCATCTGTTCTTGGCCAAGCTGTCATCTCCTTACTCCAAAAACGCTTTATTCTTACAACATTCCTTCTAACCAAAAAGATAAGACAAGCCACTAAAACCAATATTGCTAATATCTCAAACGAACCAATAAGGAAGTTATATAATCCGTTAGGTAATATTGAAGAAAGAAATCTGTGAGAACCAAAAATACCGTCAACAACAATTTCAATTACCTCAATATTAATGATAAGAAAACCTAAATAGACAATAATATGAAGAATTCCAGCAACTGGTCTTCTTGTCATTTTAGATTGTCCCATTGCTACTCGGAACATGTTTTTCCATCTGTCCGTTGGTCTGTCCGACCTATCAATATCTCTACCTAGTTTTATGTTTGCTATAATCCTATTTAGGTTTCGGATAAAGAATGTTATCGCTACTAAAAAAACAACTAAAAATATAATGTTTGAAATTCCCATTTTTTATTTTGTTTTTGGTGCTACATAAGGTTTTCCACCTCCTATAATTGAAAAATTAACATATCTGCTTGGGTTCTTTTTAATATCTTCTAACAAAGCAGCTAGCTCACGAGTAGATTTTTCAAAATTAACATATATTTTATCATCTTTAAGTAACAAACCTATGCTTCCTTCACCATTGTTAATTTTTGTTGTTATATCACTTACATTTTGTAAAACTTTAGCAATATCTGCTTTTGCTAATGAATCAGAAAGAGAAGAAAAGTTCGTTAAAATATTTTTAATCTCTCCATTACTACTTTCAAGGTTACTCGTAATCGATTCTAAATTCTTAACTACTTTAGCAATACGCTCATCATTTATATCGATCATACTATCAACCTTTACCATTGTGTGCGACATTAATTCAAAAGTTTTATCCAAACTACTTAAACTATTTCTTAAATTTTCTCTAGTATCCTTATTCAATACAGCTGTAACTATCATCATTACTGAATCAATAGACCCAATCAATTCTTCTGCTTTATTTTTTAAAGGCAAAATCTGAGCATTTACTTCATCTTGCAAAGACCCTTCAATTCCACTAATTAAGGTATCTCCACTTGTAACTAACTCATCAGTATTTCCAAGCACTAAAGCAATTCCTTTTGTACCCATCAAATCCTGATTCACAATTTTACAAACTGTATTTGTGGCCATGTCAAACTCTTTATCAAGGCTTATTGTAACTAACAAATTCTGATTTTGTTCAGTTAATAAATCAATATTACTAACCATACCCACCTTATAGCCATTTACCAAAACTGGACTTCCAACTTGAAGTCCACCAATATTTTCATATACAGCATAAAAGTCCCGATTGTCATTAAGGATGTTTATTCCCTTCAAGTAATTCACTCCAAATACAAGAGCAATAATGGAGACAATGGCAAAAAACCCAATTTTAAATTCTTTATTCATGATTATTTATTTTCGTTTGCAAATCTAAAGCTTCTTTTGTAGAAATTCTTTCTCCTTTGTAAAAAGCTACAACAAATGCTCCTTTAAATCCTTTTTCTTTTAGTTGATTCTTCAGCTTGTCTAGTGATGATTTATCAGTTTCACTACCAACATAATATTTAAACGTTCCATTTATCTCTTGCTGTTCAGCATTAATTTCTTTAAACAAAGCATCATTCAACATAGACTTTAAATACGTACCTATTTGCACCTTAAATATTACTTTATCAATAGTAATTTCTTTTTTAGGAGTTGGTGTTTTAACCCTCCCTTCCTTTACGACAACAGGCGCTTCTGATCCTTTTTCTGAAGTAGTTCCTTCAAAATTTTCTTTGTAAGTCCTAAACCCTCTAAAAATTGCTGATGCAATAAAGTCTTGTCCAATTTCAGAATGCAAATATTCTTCTTCTTTAAAATTAGTCAAAAACCCACATTCAATTAAAATACTAGGCATATTAGTTCTACTTATCACATAAAAAGGAGCCTGCTTCACACCTCTACTTTTTCTATTTGCTTTAGTAGAAAATTCTTTTTCTACCTCTTCTGCAATTTTCAAACTTTGATTAAGATGTGTATTTTGCATAAGACTAAATACAATATAACTTTCTGCCGATTTTGGATCAAATCCTTCATATTTCTGCTTATAATTATCCTCCATATAAATAGCAGAATTTTCTCTGATAGCAATATCCATATTGGCTTTTAGTTTACTCATTCCCATTACAAAGACACTAGCGCCAGAAGGAGTTGAGTTTGTAAACCCATCACAATGAATAGAGATAAAGAGATCAGCATTTGCATTATTAGCAAGTTCAGTTCTTTCATTAAGTTCAAGAAAAACATCTGAATCTCTAGTGTAAACTACATCAACATTAGGAAAAGCATTCTTAATATAATCACCTAACTTAAGGGAAACTGCCAAAGCAACATGTTTCTCATAGATTTTGAACCTTTTGGTTCCCATAGTACCAGAATCTTTTCCACCATGTCCAGGATCAATAACAATAGTTCTTATCTTACTATTAGTCTTTTTCTTGTCATCAGTAAATGAAGTGCATAAAAATAAAGCCGCCAATAAAAGCAAGCCAATTGCGTTTCTAGAAAATATATGATATAAATTACCTAATTTTGACACCTTAAATTTCAGATTACATTAGACACAAATATACCAACTAAGATTGAACCAAATCCTACAAAAATTACTGCTTTTACTTTTCTTATTAACAGGGTTAATTAACAATTCTGAGGCTTTTAATGTACCCGTTTTTAACGACACAACTATTGTTGTTTCTGGCGATACGACTACCGAAAGCTCCTTTTTTGATGCAGAAATTGAAAAAGATGCTGAAGATTCAATAAAGCTAGATATCATTAATCAAAAGGCTTACCTTTATGGGAATGCAAAAATTAAATACCAGAAGACAACCATAACTGCAGCTTATATTGAAATTGACTGGGTAACTAACACCATTTTTGCAACCACTACAACTGATAGTCTTGGAAATAAAATAGGACATCCTGTTTTTACAGAAGAAAATGAAAGTTTTAAAGCACATGAAATTACCTATAATTTTAAAAGCAAAAAATGTAGAGTAAAACAGATTACAACTAAAGAAGGAGACGGATATATTCTAGGGAAAGTAGTCAAGAAAATGGAAGATGATATTTTCTATTTAAAAAAAGGGGACTACACAACCTGTGATGCAGAAAAACCACACTATGCTATTCGTGCAAACAAGATTAAAGTTATTCCTGGAGAAAAAATAATTACCGGTCCTGCTCACCTTACTTTTTTTAACATCCCAGTGCCACTCATTCTTCCTTTTGGTTTTTTCCCAAACAATGACAAAAAAAGTTCTGGAGTAATAATTCCTTCTTATGGGGAATCAACCAATATGGGGTTCTTTTTAAAAGATGGAGGATATTATTTTACCCTAAGCGATAAAGTGGATTTATCCTTAAAAAGTAATATTTATACAAAAGGAAGCTGGAGTGTAAAATCACAATTGAGATACAAAAACCGTTACAAATATAATGGAAACTTAAATTTAAATTTCGGAAAAAATTTCAATAGTGAAAAAGGCTTTCCTGATTATAGCGAAAAGAAGGATTTCAATATTAAATGGAGACATCAACAGGATTTAAAAGCAAATCCTTCCTTACAGTTCTCAGCTAATGTTGAGGCCGGAAGTAGTAGCTATCATAGAAATAATTCATATAATGCAAATGACTTTCTAAAAAACACTATGTCATCTAGCATCAATTTAACTAAGAATTGGGAAGGTGCATTTCTTAACAACCTCACCTTTAACCTTAGGCACAGCCAAAATACAACAACAAAAAATGTCAACTTAACGCTACCTGACATATCACTAAATTCAAAAAGATTATACCCTTTTAAAGCATTAGGAAATGCTGCCAAAACACAGTGGTATGACAAGATAATGATTAAGTATGGTATGAATACAAAGAATACCATTTCTACTGCTGACTCATTATTATTTACTGAAAAATCATTCTCTAATTTTAGGAACGGAATGAAACATAATATTCCTATTAGTACATCAATTAAGGTATTAAGACATTTTACTCTAACCCCAAGCTTTAACCTTACTGAAAGATGGTATTTATCGCAAACAGAAAAAAGGTGGGATGCAAATAATAACAGTTTGATTACTGATACACTTCATGAATTCACTAGAGCTCATAATTATAATTTCTCAACTGGTTTAAATACCAAAATTTATGGAATGGTTCAGTTCAATAAAAGTAAAATTGCTGCAATAAGACATGTTATCACTCCTAACCTTTCTTTTAACTATACTCCTGATTTTTCTGATGAAAAATATGGCTATTATAAAACTGTCCAGTCTGATTCCTTAGGTAATACACAGCAGTATAGCATTATGAATAATGGCGTTTATGGATCTCCATCAAAAGGAAAAAGCGGAAATATATCTTTAGGACTCTCTAATATTTTAGAAATGAAAATTAGAAGTAAAAAAGATACAGTTGAAAGCTTCAAAAAAATAAAATTACTTGAAAACTTTAGCATTAGAAGTTCCTACAATATTTTTGCTGATTCTTTAAATCTGAGTGACATTACTTTAAATGCACGAACACGATTATTAGATATCTTTGATATTACTTTTTCTAGCAGATATGACCCATACACCTCAAATAAAGAACAAACCAATAACATCAATCAGTTCGAACTAAATACCAATAATCGATTAGCAAGACTAACCTCTTTAAACACGACTATAGGCTTAACGCTTAACGATAAAACTTTTTCAGGGGAAAAGGAAAATGAGGAAGAGAACGAAAAAGAGAACAAAGAAGATGAGGAAAGAGATTTTTATGCAATCCCATGGAGTTTAACAGCTAACTATTCACTCTCTTACAATAAAGGGTATAAATCATCAGCTTTTTCAGACACAACACAATCTCTAAATTTTTCAGGAAATTTAAAACTAACTAAAAAATGGAAAATTGGTTTTCGTTCAGGATATGATTTTGACGCCAAGGAACTTACCTACACATCTATTGATATTTATAGAGATTTACATTGTTGGGAGTTACTATTCAATTATATCCCTATAGGCTACCACCAAAGCTATTCGCTTACTATTCGTGTAAAAGCATCTGCATTAAGAGATTTGAAATTTGAAAAAAAGAAAGATTGGTTCACTCCTGATTACAATTAAGCTAATACCCAATTTTTAATCAACTGTAAACCATGTTCGGTTAAAATTGATTCTGGGTGAAATTGAACAGCAGTAATATCATATTTTTTATGATTTAAAGAAGTAATAATCCCCTCTTCATTTTCTGAAGTAATCGTTAATTCTTCTGGGAAATTAATTTTTGAAACTACCCAAGAATGATAATGTCCTATTTTAAAACTTTTAGGAATATCTTTGAATAATTTACAATTATTAAAATGCTTTACCATTGAAGTAACTCCATGCTTTACAGTTGTAAGGTTTTCCAAATTAGCATTAAAGAACTCAGCAATAGCTTGCTGCCCTAAGCAAATACCTAGAATTGGTTTTTGATTATAATAACGCGATAATACTTGTTTCAAAACTGGGTGTTCATTCGGCAATCCTGGTCCTGGAGATAAAATTATTTTATCAAACTGATCAATATTATCTAACTCTATTTCAGAACCTCTACAAACTATTACTTCACTTGCAAACTGATCAATATAGTGTTTTAGATTATAAGTAAACGAATCGTTATTATCAATTAGAAAAACTCTCAATTACAGCTTTGGTCTTAGGAAATATTGTTTGATTTTTTGTAATGGCTTTTTAATCCTAACAAATATAGGTTTGTCAAGCTGATTCTTAGTCCATGCTAGTCCATCTTCTTTATTTGCACGAATCCTATTCAGGATAGATGAATTACTAGCTCCACCCATACGCATAGTCACTAAAATCATTGGAATATAAAATACTTTAATATTATACTTATACAATAATTTTAATATCATTTCATAGTCAGCAGCCGTTTTCAGATCTGTATTGTAATACCCATACTTATCATATAAATGTTTTTTTACAAAAAAGGTAGGATGTGGAAGCATCCAACCATTTTTAATTTTATAAACAGTATACTCTCCTGACTGCCAGTACCTAATAATCTTATCAATATCAAAAAACTTTACATACACCAAATCACCATAAACAGCATCACACCCTTGATTTTCAAAAGTACTAGCAACATTACTAATAACGAAACTATTTGGATAAAAATCATCCGAATTAAGTATACCAACAATATCACCTGTAGCAGCAGCTATACCCTTATTCATCCCATCATAAATACCATTATCAGCTTCAGAACTAAAATAACTAATATGATCTTCATATTCTTTTATTATATCAAGGGTGCCATCTTTAGAGCCAGCATCAATAATAATATATTCAATATTATTATAATCCTGACTAATAATACTTTCTATGGTGTCCCTAATAGTTATAGCACTATTAAATGATACCGTAATAATTGATATTTTAGGATTTCTATTCAAAAAATTTAATAACGGCAAAAAGACCTAATAAAATCATTAGTAACAATATCAATATCATACCTAGACTTAACATAATTAACACAATCTGAGGTTTGATAATCTGTATCTAGAGCAGTTAATAATGCCTCTGCAAATAGATCTTCCTTATTAGATACAAACATACCACATTTATTTTTTTCAAGGTCTTTCCAAATGGTTTTATTAGAAACAACAACTGGCAAACCTGATGCTAATGCCTCCAATACAACTACCCCAAAACTCTCTACATGAGAACACAATGCAAAAACAGAAGAATTAGAAAGAACTTCCTTTTTTTCTATATCATCTAATTGACCAATTAAAAAAACAGAATCTAGTAATCCTAATCTCTTTATTTCATGAAGTAAAAAGGATTTATAATTGTCATCTGAACCAGCGATCAATAATTTCACATCTGGCTTATCTTTTAATACCAAAGAAAATGAGCGTATTAAATTATCAAAGCCTTTAATCTTATGTAGTCTTCCCATGGAAAATACAATGTCTGAAACTTTAGCAAAATCCTTATTTGTATATTTTTTTATAACATCAACATAATTAAGAGACCTTTCTGTACTAAAGATACAAGTGTTAATTCCATCAGACACCTCATAGCAATCAGCTTTATAAAAAAAAGATTTAATATCTTTAATCTCAATAAAAGAACATCCTTGCCACTTTATATTAGAAACAAATGGGCGAATAAAAAGATGAATCCAACTTTTTTTAAATAAACTTGAAAACTTTCCTTTCCAATTTATTCCCCAAGGAGATAAACTTGCTCTAGGGCAAATAACAACACGTTTATTTAAGACCCAAGAATAGAATAGAGCTAAAGGAACGGTATAATGAAAAATATATTGAATATATATCAATTCAGACCTTTTAATATCTTTCCATAAACCAAAGATTAGAGCGAAAGAAAAATACCAATATATTTGTTCAAAATAATAACGTACATTTAAATTTCTATGTATCTCAATAAACTTGCTTGTATCTACATCTAAATGATTGCGACAATTTGCATTAGTTGTAGATACATAAATATTGAAACCCAAATCTGCAAGTTTTTTACATAACTCAAATGTAGAAAATATTGGCCCACCATAACATGTTGCAGGAAAAAATGAATGTGAAACTACACAAATATTCATGACTTAAAATGTTTTTTAATATACCATCTTTCTAAAACATCATCACCTCCTCTTAAAATAGATTTAAAGTCTTTTTTATCGGCATATTGAACTAAACTTCTTCTTCTTACGTTTTTAAATAATTCAATTAAAAACGCTCCAGGGATTAAAGAATATTGATTGATATAACCAACATCTCTAGCTATCTTAATAACTCTACTATCAAACTTACCTTCCGGATAGCACAAATCATAAACAGTATCACATATTACACCCTCCAGTATCTCTTTAGAATAAGTTAACTCATATCTAAGATCATCATTATCTAAAGTACTTAACCTTCTGTGGAAATGGGTATGTGAACCTATAGTAATTAACGGATTATTAGATAACTCTACTAATTGACTCTTATCTAAATGAGAAGGTTTTCCAATATATGAAGTAATAATAAATAACTTTACAGGTACTTCTAACTTATTAATAACCTTAATATTATCATAAATACCTAAAAAACCATCATCAAAAGTTAACTGAATCTGACCCTCATCTTTTGTAATCTCAGAAACAATATTAAAACCCATTTCACGAATAATATTAATATGTTTAATAAACATATCCAAGGATGTAGACATATTAGTATAACAATTATCAGAATGAATATCATGATAAACTAAAGACCTGCTCTTCATATATGAAGAAGACTGATTAGCAGCAATAATAACTCGTCTTAATATTGATCCTAAACTCATTTACTTAATGTATTTATAAATCCCATCATACACTGCTTATATAGCATATAGTTCCAATTGTTCTTCATTAAATCACTTGCATTTTTCGAATAATTCTTTAGTAATTCAGAATCATTAAACAAAGTTAACATCATTTGCCCAAAATCCTGCATATCCTCAGCAATAAAACCTGTTTTTTTACCATCAATTAAATCAGAACAAGCACCCACTTCTTTTCTTGCAATAACAGGCAATCCTGCTGACAAAGCCTCATTGACAACCAAACCCCAAGGCTCAAACAATGAAGGACAAACAAAACAAGATGCACTATGATAATCAGTTATTAATTCCTCATTAAATTTCTTTCCCATAAAAATGACTTTTTCTGAGGAATATTTATCCATTAAATATTCGCGCTGCTCTCCATCTCCAACAATTTTTAACACAGCAATTTTATCTGAAAAGAAAATGTTAAATTGCTGAATTAGATTCTCTACATTTTTAGGAGAGACTAACCTTCCAACAAATAAAAATGTAAAAGGGAAAGGAAACTTCTTTTTTTCAGCATAAAATTTTGAATTATCCACCATCATAGGCATAAGAGAAATACGCTCCTCCTTCATTCCATAATGCTTGAATAAATCTTTATGAGAATAATTACCTCCTGACAGACCAAACACATGATTATTCTTAAATACGAATGATAAATAGAAATATTTAAGCAACCTTTTAAAATAATTTTTTGGAATCAATAATTGTGTATCTGATTCAATAGCAATATGTTTTTTCTTAAAACTAAATATATTTACCAATAAAATAAAAAAGAATGATAAAGTATTGTAAGAATTAAAAATAATAATATCATACTTTCCTCTAACATATAGAAGGTGTTTAATACGATCAATAATTCTCATCTTATCCACAAAAATATTTTTCTCAACTTTAGAGTTTGAATAAGCTTCACTATGTGAGTTAAGAAAACAATAATCAATAGACATTAGATCATAAACATTATCAATTAAATCTAATGTGTAAGAAGCAGGCTCTGTAAAAAAACTAAATACCTTCATTTGATAAATTTTCTATAAATTAATGTAATTACACTAATAAAGTGATTTTTAATTAGAAAACTTAACCTAAAGAACCAACTTGAGAAATAATTAACAGTATACAATTCATAAATATTAGGGCGAAATTTAGCAATCTTCCATTTATATGCCCCTCTACCAAGATTAATACAAATCTTATTTTCTAATGATTTAACTGCTATATAAGATATGTAATTATTTAAAGTAGATGTATATCCAATATTATCATATAAATCAATCCAAAACAGCGAGTCATTCTTATTCTTCATAACAAAAAGGATGGCTCTTACTTCACTATCTTTAACGCAGCTTATTTCAATATAATGATAATTATAAAGCTTCTCAATTAGTTTTAACATAACAATTGGTAAAAATTTATTACTTCGACTACCATTGTTAATCATCTTTTGTCTTAACTTTAAGATTTCATCAATAGGAAAACTGGAATGACTTTTGGACAACACATAGTGTTTGCAATTTAGGTTCTTCTTTACTATTCTCCTAATCTCGCCTCTTTCTTTGCATAATAGTTTAGCGCAATTATCAGGAAATAATCCTTTATTCACTTCAAAATCCGTATATTTTGCTGAAACATAAGAAATAAGATTATACTGATAATTATTGACAGAAAATTGTGTTAGAATCGAATTTTCTTTCAAATTAATCAGTTGAATTTTCTTTTGCTCACAATCTTTAAATATAAATTGCAACAAGTTATTTAAATCAATCTCTTTATCTAAAATTATATCACAAAAATCAGAATGAACATCATTTATAAATCTTAACGTATTTGTTTTATCATTATATAATGGGAAAAAACCAATAGTAATATTATTTTGAATAATCTTTATTATAAATAATGAATTTAAAGATGATTGTATTAGGATTTCTTTCCAGGAATAATAATTAAATATAAAAGATTGAAATACAGAAAAATTATTTCTATCAAAAATCAGATTCCATTCATTTTCAAGAATTTCAAAATCTCTAACATCTGTAATTATTTTATATTCCATTGTCTTCTTTAAATTTAGAATAAGATAAAAATGATAAAGAAAACCAAAATAAAATTGTATTAAAATCATTAATTCCAGTCATAAGAGTTTCAAATAATGAAGCTATTAATGTGTAAATTATAATAAAAAGAAATACTTTTTCAGAGTCTTTACTGTTTCTGAAATAAGAATAAAGTTGAATTGACTTTCTAAATATAATGAATAAGGTTATCGCTCCAAATAAAAATCCATATTGAGTAAAAAAAGCTAAATATCCATTGTGAGCTCCCATGACAGTATGGGTTGCAAAAATATGAGAAGGAACTAATGACAAATCAATATAGGCATATTTATCTAATCCATAACCAAATAAGGGTTTTTGAAGAAATGTTTCATAAGCGTACTGATACTGAAAAAGTCTATCATTAAACAATGATTGTGCTACAAACCTATTCAAACTAGTATCTAAGTTAACAGATATAATAATTAAAGTTAAAACAAGAGAAATTACAGAATAAAATATATTTCTTGGACTAAACCCATATTTCATTAATAAAACTAAACCAATTGCAACTAATACTAATCTAGAGCCAGTAGACAATGAGATAACTAAAAGAGAAAACAGAATAAAAGAATCAAGTTTAGTTTGTTTATCATTCTTTAATAAAAGAATAGAAAAAGCTGTAACGGTGAATGCCGCAAGCATATTCGAATTCCAAACAACACCAGTATAACGACCAGAAAAAATAAAAGGGTCAAGCAAAAAACTAAACACAATAATTCCAAAAACTAAATAAACAATATGGTTAAGAAACTTATCTTTATAATATTCATAATTAAAATATATTGATACTGAGATAATAGAAAATTGCAAGCCTCTTGACATCAAGAATTTAATTGCCTCAAAATCAAAAATAGAATGAAAAAGAAGAAAATATAACAGATTCATAGAGTTTATAAGCAAAAGAAATGAAAATGCCTTATGAAACAATATAGTCTTAATTTGTATTGGATTGATTATTAAAAAAAATAAGAATATTCCCATTAAAGATAAAAATATCAGATCACCAATATAATAAGTAGATTTAATATTAAGCAGCACTGTATTAAATAGAAAAATAGCTGCACCATATTTAAATAACCATTTAATCATTTCTTTATTTTATTTAGCAAATTCATTACAACCATCTTATCTTGTTTAGAAAAACATAAAATTATTGACAATAAGATTGTAATAACATAAGTGTATATTAAAGATAAAATCATCCAATACCAATGCATGTTAGAAATTAATTTCAATAAATAATCAAATGATAAACATAATAAAATAGATGCAAAAATAATTACAAAACAAATCCTCCAAAAATCATAACCATATGGGACAAATCTTAATCCCTTATAGAGTAACATGTAATTTAATAGATTACTAATTATAATACCAACGGCCAATGAAAAAGCTGCACCCTCCATCTGAAATCTAGGCACTAGAATAAATAGAAGGAAAATAACTATAACAGTTTTAAACACTGTTACGATAAAAACCTTAACATGATGATCTGTCATTTGCAAAATAGTTCTAACTGAACCAAATAAAATGCTAAACGAATGAGCAATTGAAAGAATAATTAATGTTTTTTTACCTGCAATAAATTCAGGCCCAAACAATAATAGCAAATCACTACTAAAAAAGATAATAAAGAAAATCATTGGATAAGATAATATCAAGGTCCATTTAGTAAAGAAATGATATAATGAATGTAGTTCAGTTAACTTTTTCAACTCCCATATTTCACTAATTATAGGTGCAAAAATTTTGTTAATTGATTTTAAAACAAAGGGAATGAATTCAATAAAAGAAAAGGTCAAATAATATATCCCAACATTCTCTATAGACATATACTCTATAATTAACCATTTATCAAGAAAGTTTGAGAATTTTGCTAAAAAACCTAATAAAAAGAAAATACTAGCATAAATAATAATATCCTTTTTAATCCAATCTAGGCTAATTTTAAAACTAAACTCACGTTTAAGAATATTAAAGAGGAAATAAAGGAACGCAGATAATATAAAAATTGAGAATATAATCTCTGCATAAATGTAACCTTTTAAATCAAAACTAAAATGCAGAAAAAATGCAACTAATAAAAACTTTAAAGGAAAACCAATAATTGAAGAACTTAATACTACTTTTTTAATTTCTTTAAACCCAATAAGAAATTGAGTAATAACTGAAGATAGATTTTTCAGTATCATTAGAATTAAAAACAAAGGCAATAATGAAGAAAGAACAATAAACTCTTTCTGATTAGCTTTTATATTTAGAATTGAAAAGAAACTATCCTGATTGAAATAAATTACTGAAGCATATAAACAACTCAGAAACAATGAAGCGAATGCAATAAAAGTAATAAAATGATTAATCTTTAAAGAATCAAGTCTTACATTCCATTTTGGAATAAATCGAACAGCTGCACCACCGAAACCAAAAGTAGAAAATGGAGAGATAAGCTCTATAATTGACATTCCTAAAGCAAAAATTCCTAATGAAAAGGTTGAATCAATAAGGTTATGAACTAAATACAATTTAAATAAAAAACCTAAAATAGCGACAAAAATACCGCCAGAAAAAGATATAAATGCATCTCTAATTATAAGTAATATTTTATCCATTTATCGTGTAATTGTGAATTTCAAGTAAAATAGGTAATATTTAATCCTTTTAAAATATAATTTAAGATACGATTTATTAAATATCAGCCTGTTATTAACTTTCCTTTCTATTCTTAATAGAAATTTAGAAGGCTTAGTATATTCTGTAGGATAACCAAAAAAACTAGTAACATCTCTTAATAAATAAGAAATGCTTTCAAGCTGTTCTTTTGAAAATTGATTATTATACTTATCAATACTATTTGTATTAATATTATTAGTTAAATTTTCATGACCATTATTAAATTCTGTTTCAAAACTAAAAGAATTAATATTATCAAGCATATTTTTATCATAATTAATTCCTAAATAATTACATAGCTCACTTAAGGAAGAAAATGGATCTTTTACTAGGTCTTCATATCTTACAGATAGGAATTCTTTATCATTACAAAACTCTTGGTATGATAAAAAATAAGTTTTAATTACAGTAGTAACTCGAAAAAGAAAATAATTAAAACTAACATCCTTCAACCAGCGATTTCTATATGAATTAGCTATTGCAATTGGATCTCTTATTAAAAATATAAATTTTGAATTTTCAAAATTATTTTTCAAATAAGAATGATGAAGGATGTTTACTGGATTTTTTTCTCCAATAGGATTTACATTATTATTTATTATCTTCTTATAAAAACAAATAATAGATATAGTTTCTCTTTCACAAATAGTATGTGAAACAAGAGAGTAGTTTTTATATATTTTAAGTGATTTATTATAAACATGCAAAATATATCTTTGTTTATTATAATTTAATTTCTTCCACCCAAGAATTGATAATGTTGGAAAAATCCAAGTTTCATTAAGAACCGTAATTTTTTTATTGTTATTTAAAATCTTAGACAACAATGTACTACCAGATCTACTAAAAGAGAGTAAGAAAAAAATATTATTCATTATGAGAAATTATATTTAAATATTTCAAAATCTTTTTGATAAATTTGATAAACTTTAGCAATCATTTCATCAGTATACGCCTCTTTAAAATCTAATTTCATATTATAATTATGATGATCCAATTTTATATCCTTTTTTAATTTTTTAGACAGAAAAAGAACATCATTATCTAAATTTTCAAATCTACCAATAAAATCAACAAGAACACTTCCTTTTTTATCACACAAATATTCGTACTGAGGAATAAAATGAGTTATCTTATAAATTAGTTTATTATCTAGACCATTCAAAACAAAATCTTCAAAATTATTAAATTTTAATAAGTGTGTTTCAAAAGCCAATCTATCAAGATGATTCATCCCTCCATTCTTTAAAAATTTATATGCTGAATATAATCGATCAAAAGGATTTCGAACAAAAGTAAACGAAAAATATTTCTCATTCTTAACATTTAAAGCAATACTATTAAAATAAAAACTTCTATGTCCCTCCAATGTAACATCACCATAGATAGCTTTAGCTAAAGAAACTCCAGCAGTTTTTGGAATATGTATGAAAATGGTTTTTGATCTATAAAATGCATTCAGCAAAGTTCCTTTAATAAAAACCTTCTTATGCTGAGATCTTGCATGCTTCCAAATACGATATTTTTGCAATTGATTTTTAATCATATTTTTTAAATATATTTAATAATAAAAAATTGCTTATTGTATTTTTAATATCATATCTTGAAATAAAAGGATAGCTTTTTCTATCTTTATACGCTATCAATATTTTTTCCGTTAATGACTCAGTAGATTGTACTTTTGCCAAAAAGGTTTTTCTATCTTTTTTAGGTATTAATTCAGATATCCCTTGACCTTCAATTCCAATAAAAGGGGTATTAGTAGCCCAAGACTCTAAATAAACACAACCTAAAGCCTCATAATATGATGGTAAAACAAATAAATCAATACTGTTATAGAAATCATTCAATTTCTCGTGAGCAATCTCCTCTTCAAAAATAATATATTTTGATAGATTATTTTCAAATACATATTTTTTACAAGATTGAAGAGTGGGTCCAGATCCAATCAATCTTAATTTTATTTTATGCCCATCTTCTAATATTTTTTGAGTTGACTTAATAAGAGTTATCTGGTCTTTGATTTTCCAAAAATTCGCAACACATCCAATTGTGAAAATATCATTTTTTGTAGTTTCTTTATCAAAGAATTTTGATGTATCAACTCCATTATATAATACAAATTCATTCTGAGGATTATAAGTTTTATAATTTCTAAGTTTTTGCAAAACTAAATTAGAAACCCCTATATTTATGTCAGCATTATTAAGATGTTTTATAGTATTTCTAATTAAAAATCTTTTTTGGATATTTCTCATAAATTTATTTCTACCATTCGTTAGCTGAAGCACATCTAAACCATGATGCTGAATTATCTTATTACATTCCAAATCTTCTACCAAATATGAAGATGGATAAGAAACATGAGACTGTGAGAATTTAATGTTTCCAATGTTCTTTTTTATCAAAAAAGATTTAAATCTCATTTTATTTATGAAATTAAAAACCCCTGGGAAAATGAAAAAAGGGAAATCTATAGTCTTAAATATTTTAACTGAAAAATCTTTAAAAAAATAATCCTTTTCATTTGAAAAAAGAGAAACAATTTTTACTAGTTCAATTTCAAAGTTAGATTGTTTTCTAATCTCATTTAACTGATCAAAAATATAACTACCTACAAAACTTTCGTTTGATGGGAAAAATGGTGTAACAACTAAATATGTATTGTTCTTACTCAATTAGAATAGGATATATTTTTGTAAAATTAGGGAATTTATCATCTTAAATTGCATATAACTTTCTCCCAATCCCTTATTATTAATTTCCAATCAAATAATTTGGACAAATTACTTACCTCTTTTGACATTTCTGATAACAAAATATTATTTTTTTCTAATTTCTTAATAATTTCTACTACATCTTGAATGTTATTAACTACAAACCCATTTTTTCTATGTCTGATCCATTCTTCAGCACCATAATCAGAATATAAGATTGAAGGGATTCCAGATGCTGCTGTTTCTAGAATTACTTTTGGAAACCCTTCATTTCTAGATAATAATAAATGTAAATCCATATTATTTAAGACATGTTTCAATTGATCATTAGCTAATAATCCGTGAAAAACAACATTCCCAGAAGAAATATTTTCCAACTCTTTTCTTAATGGTCCGTCACCAATTATATGAAACTTAAATTTTGTAAATATCTTAGCTAATTGAACAAACTCATGTGTCCCTTTACCATTTACTAAACTACCAATAAATACTATATTCCTTAAATTATCTTTCAAAATTGGTGCAAAACTATCTCTATCAACACCCAAATATAGAACCTTTCTTTTTAAATGCACACCACAATTAGAATTATCTAGAATATATTTGGTAATTGGGAATATATTATTAAAATAACTAAAGTAATTAATCAATTTATCTTGACCTCCAAATGCTTTAATCATATTTCTTTCTTTACTCTTGTCACACATATTAGCTTCAATTGTAGTAAAGATTTTTTTACCTAAAAGATTAGAAAGAGTTAATATGAATTTAGGAGTTGAATGATGTTTCGGTAAGTAAATAACATCACAATTAAAAACACCCCATAAAAAGCCTATAAATGATGAGATCTTAAATGGATAAAAACAATTGAAAATAATTGCTTGACTTTTTATTTTAGGTAAAAAATAGACGCTTAAAGCATAAGTAGTAAACTTTGAAGAATCAAGATATTTAGCCAAGGCTAAACAATTTAAATTTTGAGCATTAGTATAATTTATATATCCTCCTAAAAATATTTTAATTTTCTTTTCATGCATTTTTTAAAGATTTTAAAAAAGATTCTTCACAAAAAGGTTGATAAAATTGCTTTGCCCATTGTTGTGCCTCAAAGGAACAAACTGAATAATTATTATACAAATCAGATAATAAATATTTATAGAAAGGGTAATTATATTGGGTATTAAAAATACTCATTTTTAAAGAATCTGATTGCAAAAAACAAGTTGGAATTCCCTGTAATGAGGCCTCAAAAGTAACTGTAGAATAAGAAGTTAAATGAAAGGAACATTTATCAAAACCATGTTTCAAATCTTCATCGGTTAAGGATACATTTGGTAGAGATAAAAATCGAGTTAAATCCATTTCATTATTAAACCTTGGGTGGTTTTTTAGATAAAAATGGAAAGTTGATTCCTTCTTTATCTGCCTCTCCAGACTATCTGCAATTTGTCTGTTCTCATCTTTTGAGTGGTCATGAGTAAACTGCAATGAAACCAAAACATTTTTATTCGGTTTTAATGAAACAATATTATTAATATTAAAACTGGAAACGCCAATGACTTTTATATGATTCTGGAAATAATTTGCTATCTCATTTTTTGTTAAAACATCTTTATATGCATTGCCACTAAGCAAAAGGTTTACATCATTTTCTAGTAAATTACTTGACACTATACCTTCATACAAATAACTTTCCTTGTTTGCATGAATGGTTCCGTGCTGTAAATCAAATCGTTTTGCATCAGAATTGACTCCGTTGAAAAAGCTTAACATACTCTGAGATATAGTAATGTAATTATCAAAGGTTATATTTTTGAAAAATATTTTCCTTAAGAAACCACCAATCTTTTTATCATTATCAATATATGAGACTTCTGATTTCATAAATTTACGAAAGAATACAATCAAGTAATAAATAAAATCAAAAGGAATAGCTATTTTTGATCGTTTCTTATTTGAATAAATATCTGGTTCTTCTAAATATAAAAAATTTAAATTATGTATTTCACATACATCTATTAAATCTTTAAAAAAAATATTTTCTGAATTTTTACCTCTATTAAAATGATGTGGGGCGTAAAAAATAATACTGTAATGTTTTTTTGTGAAAGCTAGTTTTATAAAATAAAAAACTGAATAGAAAAAATAATAGACTCTCATATTTTATATCCAAAATAGGGATTCAATTTTTCCATTTCCTTATTACAAAATGTAATATCTTCAAAAGTAAGTTCCGTAAGATATGATCCCTTTCTAGCTTTTCTTACTTTTAATTTATTCGCTTCTTTTCCGAAATCACTAAAACCTTCCAATTGATTTTTTTTCTCTTTTTCTCTCATTTTATCAGCAGTACTTTCTTGATAAATTCTTTCTATTGATTCATCTGAAATATCTACATTTAAAAAATTTATGACTTTCTTTAATTCTACAGTATTTTCTAGTAAATTTTCATATTTAATAAATAAAAAATCTTGAGGTTTAGTTTTATTATCATACCACATATTGAAGAAATGAATAACTCTCTTAAATCCATAAATATTATGATTAATAAACTCTGATTTTGAATTAAATTTAAATGGATTTTTAGATCTATTTGTAACTTGATGAAAATTAGAAGTGATTATGTCTCTAGGATCTCTAGCTAAGAAAATAACTCTTGCACGTAAGTACCTAAATCTATTTGTGAAATTAAAGATTAAGTGAGGATCTTGCCTAGTTCCATTTTCAATAATTATTTCACTACAGTCGTGGGTGTCTTCAATATAAAGATTCTCTTTCCCTACTTCTTTTAGTATGCTTTTCAACATATACATAAGCCAAGTACGACCTGAATTTGGAAAAGAAACTAAAAAATATTGTCCTGAAGGATAATAATAAGAAAGTACTATATCCTTAATATTTCGCCACCATTTCACTATTTAAGTATTAATTCAACAAACTCTCTAACTACACCGTCACCACCATTTTTATTTAACTGTATAATATTTGGAATAGCTTTAATTTTATCCACTGCATTATTTGGGCAAGCTGCAATTCCTACATGAGATAAAAGACTAAAACAATTCACATCATCTCCTATATAAGCTACTTCATCAAGAGTAATATTCTCCTTTACGCATAAATCTTTAGCTATCTGTAATTTATCCTTTGCACCATGAAAATCAAAATCCAAACCTAATTTCTTAGCTCTTCTTCTGTTTAGCTCTCTATCTTCAGTAGTTAAGATCCCTACTTTTACTCCTGTTTTCTGCAAGAGCTGGAAACCCATTCCGTCATAAGTACAAAACTTTTTAAACTCATCTCCTTTTTCAGTGTAATACATACCTGCATCTGTAAGAACTCCATCTACATCAGATAAAAATAATTTAATATTCGAAAAATTTAACTCTTCATTTTTTATAACAAAACGTTTCATTAATGATTCAGCAACTATCCAATCTTCTGGCTCGTCAATTTCAGTATAAGTATATTCTGGCATTTCATAAATTCCGATATCTCCTGAAATTCTATTCTTAGTTGATTTTATATCAGCAACAGAGCTGATATAAAAGGCGCCATTTTCTATTAATATCCCTTTGTGATCTTGTCTTCTTGGTCGGTTATAAATATCATAATTTAACGCTTTTCCGTTTCTCCAAGAAAACCTTTTAGATTCACAACAAGTTAGAATAGTATCATGTTGTTTAAACAACTCTATGCCCTCATTAAAATGAACGCTTTGCGTAAAAGGTGAAGTTGCTTGCACCAACATAAAAGTATCCTCATTGGAAATATTTGAACTATCTATATACTCCAACATAACTGATTCAGTAGAAGATACGTCTTGAGCATTCTCTTTACTTCTATTATACACTTTTACCTTTGAAAAATTAAATGCGTTTACGATTGACTTAATTTCATCAGAATCTGTGGCAACAATAATTTCATCTACATCTGATTTTTGTAATTCTTGTAAATTCCAAAATATTAATGGTTTTCCACAAAAAACTTTAATGTTCTTTTGTAAAATAGACTTGCTTCCTCCTCTGGCTGGTATAAAAGCAATTATGCTCATTATTGTTTTCTGTATTTTAGTTTATCTCTTTGTACTTGTTCAATTGCTAAGATATCTGACTGCTTACATGTAAGAGCTTTATGTGTAGCCTTTAAATCTCTAGCTAATTTTCTTAATCCAGCAGGCTCTAAAGAAGCAGAATGATCTGTTCCTTTCCAAGTTCTATCTAAAGTAAAATGACGTTCCACCCAAGTAGCTCCTAAAGCATAAGCAGCAATGTCTACTGCTATTCCCAAATGATGCCCTGAGAATCCAATTGTTTTTACTCTATCATTAAATCTCTCCTTTATTCTTACAATTTCTAGCATACAAACATCCTCAAATGGTACAGGATAACCTGAAGTACAAGAATATAACACTAATCTTTTTGCCTGATTAGTTTTTTCAAAAAATGAAACAATCTCTTCTTCTTCCTCCTTTGTTGTCATCCCA
>Ga0307985_10000565_pt1 | contig 21694 bp, 26 predicted proteins | sample EllFjometageno80_FD_203155 | JGI IMG/M metagenome (GOLD analysis project Ga0307985, IMG submission 203155) | Marine microbial communities from Ellis Fjord, Antarctic Ocean - #80 | ecosystem: Environmental > Aquatic > Marine > Unclassified | place: Southern Ocean | collected 2014-10-09 | reverse complement strand
CCCCTCCCAATGACAACAGCGCTCCACATACCCGTGCCCCCCTACCCTCGGCGCTGCTGCGCCTCAACCTTTCAGAATTCTCTTTGTCAGAATCCTCCTCACAGCTTAACGTGTGGCCGCCAACGAATCTGGTGATCGATCTCGCGAGGCTCCACAGATCGCCCGATAAGTGATGCTTCCAGTTCACTTCTTCACTGGTAAGCAACTATCCACAATAACCCGGTCAGGATATTGAACATTACCGAGGTGGTCGCACCGCCCCCCTCCTGCTTTGGCAGTACCGCAGTTCCGACCCCGCCGCTCCTATTCACCCCAATTCATTCTCGCCGACCAACCCTGCTGTCCTTTATTTGGAACCAATACTTGGCCTACAATTGTCACCGCCAAACGCCGTCGCCCCATGCCCGCCGCCTCCACATTTGCTCGGCACCCTCAATCTGTTTCCCCCCCCTTCTCCCACAGTGCGCGTTTCCCCCCTAACCCTCCCTCCCTCCGCAGAACTCCACCCTCCACCAAAAATGGTTTACACTAACATCCGTGGCACTGAGGTCCAGCAGCTCTTCGAGACCATGCCCGTCCTCGCGCCCCTCTACACCAACTTCGAGAAGAACTACGACGTCGACTACTGGCATCAGTGGTCCAAGGACACGTGGCCCGCTGTCCCCCTCGCCCTCTGCGTGCTTTACCTCGCTGCCATCTTCGGCGGCAAGCACTACATGAAGGACAAGCAGCCGGCCGGGGACACGAACCGCAACTTCCTCGCCGCCTGGAACTTCCTCCTGTCCACCTTCTCCTTCATGGGCATGGCACGTACCGTCCCGCACGTGATGCACAACCTTTTCAGCAAGAGCCTGCAGGAGAACGTGTGCCAGGAGGCCGCGGATGACTGGGGCAGCTTTAGCACCGGGCTGTGGGTGCAGCTGTTCATCTACTCCAAGCCTTTCGAGCTCATCGACACGTACTTCATCGTGGCGAGGAAGCGCCCCCTTATCTTCCTTCACTGGTACCACCACGTGACTGTGCTCCTGTTCTGCTGGCACTCGTACGCCTTCGAGGCGTCCACCGGCATCTTCTTCGTCGCCATGAACTACAGCGTTCACGCCATCATGTACGGATACTACTTCCTCATGGCCATCCGCCAGAAGCCCAAGTGGCTCAACCCCGTCTACATCACCATGGCCCAGATCACCCAGATGCTCGTCGGCATCAGCGTCTGCGTCGCCGCCTACTACTACAAGAACCACGCCGAGGGAAGCTGCTCTGTCGCGGACGACAACGTCATGGCCGGCGTCGTCATGTACGGCTCCTACGCCGCCCTCTTCATCAAGTTCGCTCTCGATAGGTTCCTCCCCGAGTCCATGAGGTTCGGGACGGGCATGGAGAAGAACCCCAAGAAGACCAAGAAGGTCGAGTAGAGAGTACGGACGTCTATTGGTATAGAGGATACTCGGAATTCTATTGGTATAGAGAGAGTATGTGAGTGCGTAATGAAATGTTGCGTAATGAAATGTAATTACTATTTGTGAAAGAAACTATATGCTTCGTTCAGTAATGTGACACGTCGTATTTAATGACTTGATCACTCAGCCAACTCTCGCTCCGTCTCAATCCCAGTAACAATAGTGGCCAAGCGCTCCTCAGATATAAAGTCGACGTGCCCCAGCAGCGCGTTTAGCACCGGATCGACGCCGTTCGAGTCCTTCGACGCGGCCTCCGTGGTGAGAATGAAGTAAGCCAGGAGCGACTCGAGGTACGCCAACGAGTCTGGGGGGGGGTTAGGGTTGTGAGGTGGGACAGGAGGGAATAGCTGCGGAGGATAGATAGTAGCGCGATGGAAATGGAAAGCTGCTTTCTGGGAGGCGAGTTTCGAACGCAGCACGCGAGAGTGCAGCGTATTCGAAGGCAGCATGTTCAACAGACAGCGCGTTCAAAACAGCACGTTCAAGGCAGCGTCTCAGCTGCTCCTTCTATCACCTCGCCCGTTGTGGTACCACCTCGCTCTTCTTGCTCATCTCGTTATCGTCCGTCTCCACACTCACTCGTCTCCATCGTTTCACTCCCAACAACGTCCCCATAAAGCGGCTTGGCGCACTCCTCTATCGCGGTACCGTCAACGCCGAACTCGTCGCGGTACGAGAAGCGGTTTGTGCGCACTGAGGTGGAGTGGCGGAGGGCGGAGATGAGGCCGGTGTGGAGGGATGGGCGTCGGAGGAGGGTTTGCGAGACGCGGCCGAAGATTAGTGATTGCTCGGGGGCTGTGTAGAGAAGGGTTTCGGCGTCAGGATCGGACTTGTAGGTTTTGCGATGCGTTGCGAGGAAATCGGTGATGGCGGAGGAGGCGGAGTAAAGTATGTCGACGGGGGGTAGGGTGGTAGGCAAGGCGGGGGAGAGGTTCGTGAGCAGATTGAGGACTGGGGGAGAGGTGGAAGGACGGTTCTGGAGACGGGATGGATCGATCTGGGAGAATGCGGAGAGGGGGCGAAGGAGGGCGAGGAGGAAGAGGAGGGAGATGAGATGGGAGGACATGGCGATTGGGCGGCGGAAGAAAAGACGAGGGCTTTTGAGCAGACGAGCGCCGGCGCGAAAGTGATGTCAAGGACGACGTTCAACGTGCTCTGCGTCGGGTAGCAGTACAGAAGAGGAAATTTACGATGCTTTACAGTACCTCAGCTTAATACCGCCACGACGTGACGTCGGCGCCCTCTACTTTCTCTGCGTTGACCAGAAACTGCTGCACCATTCGGGGCACAACGTCCTGCACATAAGTCAACCTGGTGATAGAGTTAGGCTGCGGCTGCTCGTCGCCCTCCCAATACTCGTAACCTCTGAAGCAGTGCTGGAAGCCCAGCCCCTTGTCGTGCGCGCCGAACACAAACTCCACGCCGTGATCCTTCCCGACGGCTTCCTCCAGCTGCTGCCTGAAATCGTAGACGCCGTTCGTCAGGTAGAAGGAGTCGCTGCCGCCGACGGCGAAGTGGAGCTTCCCCCTCACCTGCAGGAGAAACGCGAGCGTTAAAAGAGAGGGGGGGAGGGATGATACCGAGCGGAGTAACAACGCATCGCTCCCTTCGCCTCGCCTCGCCTTACCTTCTCCCCGATCTTGTCCCAGTCCCTGGTCAGAATATAGGCAAGATCAAAGTTCTCGCGCCAATACTCCACGACGTCCTTGTCGATCTCGCCTGTTAGTTTGTCGAAAGCTCTTTTCGGAAACCCGGTCTTCTCGTCGACGGGCGAGAAGACGGCCTCCCACGCGTCCCACTGACCGCACGAGCGCCCGCTCTCCCCCATGACCAGCTCTCGGCGGTTCATTTCCTCGGCGGTGCTAATGATCGCTCCTCGCGGGACGCCATAACTGTCCTCTCCCCAAAGCTGTCCAGAGTACCCATCTCTGTAGCCAGGGATGGCGGTTCTCTTGAAATTCGAGTCGTAGTAATAAGCGTTGCGGTTGTTGTACATGTCAACACTCGTGTGATGAGAGAAGCTAACGGAGTCAGGGCAAGCAGCCAACGCATAGCCGAACTCGTCGGGATACTTGATCATGCTCATGGCGCTCTCCCACCCGCCCGTGCTACCGCCCATCACTCCCCTCGCCCACCCCTCGCCGATACCTTGGAACCGTTTCTCGATAGCAGGGATCATCTCGTGCACGATCGCGTCGCCGTAGGGCCCCATAGTCTCGCTGTTGACGGCATAAGAGTCGTCGAAGAACTGTACGGGGTGATTGAGGGTCACGAGGATCACTCGCCCGCCTGAGAACACGGAATCGGGGGTCGTCGCAGTCCAGTTGCCGTGCAGATACTTGGAGTAGACGTCAGTGAGGCAGGCGTACCCGTCAGTGTCGGGATCGCAGTCAGGAGCGGTCTCTCTGAACCCTCCTCCGGGATTGAAGCTCGGCGAGTAGTGCCCGTGGGCGACGACCAGAGGATACTTCGCGTCCGGCTTGGACGAATGTCCTTCGGGCAAAAGCACGCACGCCTCCAGTATTTTCTCTTCGCCGTTGTAGAACTCTGTCAACAGGTTGGAGGTGATGCGGAAAGTCTTGATGTACTCGGAGTCGACGCCGTCCCCCAGGCCAGCGCAACCAGGAGAGAGTGGCGTGGAGTTGGGCACAATGTCAGAGAGCGTAACGCTGAGTTCGCTGTCAGTTGTGGAATCATACTTGTGCACGGCCGAAGTGATTGTGCCGTCGGGCTTGGCGTACGCGCCATTAGATCCAGATGCGCTGACGCAGGATGATGGAAGAAATGTCGGAGGCAGGTCCTTACGTTCGGTCTTGACGTAGGGGACGAATTCACTCTGCACAAGGTACCTACGAACCAAAAACAGTTAGTATTCATATATGAGCTTTAACTCGTGTAAGAAGAATTCAGATAGGACGACTGACAACAACACTTACTTGTTGGGAGGAAGGTCAGCAATCGAGGGGAGGGGGTAGCCGAGGTGCGTGGCATTGAGAGTGAACGTGTCCCCAGGCGAGCTGATAGTAGCGTCGAAGGCGAACACTTGGTTAGTGTTCTGTTCATCGGCATTCTCATTGATAGGAAGTTGCTGGGGGTCTTCCGGGTTGGGCAATGAAAAATAAATCCGGAAGCGCCCGGTGAGAGGGACGGCAATGGACGAGCCGAGCGACACGGTGATGGCGGCATGGGCGGCCGAGAGGCCGGCGAGGAGCACCAGGATCCGCATCATCGTTCTTGTGTCCGTCTAATCGCGGGTAAGGGTTGATGTCTGCAGGTCTGTCTGATCGCGAGTGATTTTGCTCTCAACGATGGCGTACAGGGCGTACAGGTACAACACTTGTACGGTCAGGCGGAAGTTCTGGGCCAGACGCGTGTGCCTATATTAACGAAGATTGACGGTTGATAACCCCCATCGAGTTCGCGGTCACCTCGCTCACGACGCTCCCGTCTTCGTCTTCCCCAATGTCCGCCAGCCCGCCGCCCACGCTCCCCACCCTCTCGACGCCCCCATCGGCATCCGGCAACGGCTCGTACAGACCGTCGCCCCCCGCCCCCGGCGAGTTCATCCCCCCCAAGCCGCCCTCTCCGCTCTTCCCAACCAGCGTCCCGCCCGCCGTCAAGCCGATGATGTTGATCAAACTGTAGTCCATCGCCGTAAAGATAGGTCCCATCTCGCATGCGATAACAATCGTGATCAGCACCAAAGAAGAGAGACTGTCGGTGGTGTCCGAGACCCAACCGATGTTATTGTTGTACGCGACGAGCATGCACACGCCCCAGACGATCCTTGCAAGGCTCCAGTAGAATATCACAGTACTGATCTTGCCAAAGCTGCGCTTCGCGGCGGCGGACTTGAAGGGAAAGCCGCTGAACTTGAGCGACAGGTAGAAGTAGAGAAGGAAGTTCAGCAGCACGACGACGAAGTTGATGAACGTGATGATGACGAAGAGCAGGTTGCGTAAGTTGAGACCGAAGAACTGGTTGTCAGAGGACACGAAGAGGAAGAGGTACAGCACCATCTGGCCGCCGTACAGGAACCCATTGAAGACCATGTAAACGATCAACCATGTCTTGCGGAACGCGTGGTTCTTCATGGTGTGGTAGCTGTAGAGGGGACGAGGGGAGGGGTGAGCAGAGCGTAAAGGGAGAGCGGGGGGAGCGCGGCTCTTCTCGCTCGCGAGTAGCGCGTCCACGCCAAGGCAGCGCGCTTCGAGTGCAGGGGAACCGCGCCTCTTGGACTCATCTGCACCGGCGCTCTTCAATCGCTACTCTCATCCTTGTAGGCGACTTACCGTGACTCGAGGAAGCACTCGGCCCACACCATCGTCAGCAGCACATACGTGGACACGATGATGTACTCGGGCAAGTCGAAGAGGACAATGACGGCTTTGTCGTAGAACGCTTGGTTCTCGTCGTAGCAGTCGTCATCGGTTAACGAGACGCAGGAGGGAGTTGCGGAGTTTTGACGGTCGGTGGAGAGGGAGTAGTTCACTTGGACGGAGGCGATGGAGAGGGCAGAGAGGCCCACGAAGGACATGAAGCGGACGACGCAGGCGAGCCAGACTGGGGCGGGGTGAGCGGAGGGGAAGGGGGGGAGAACAATAGCACAATAGCACAATAGCACAATAGCACAACAGCACAATAGCACAATAGCACAATAGCACAATAGCACATGGCACAAAGCAAGGGCACAATGGCACTGCACCACCTTACCTGACATGACGAACAGCTTCTTCGTATCGAGCGTGGGGGAGCGCTGGTGCAAGAGCCGGAGCTTGCGCTGGACGTAGAGCTGCATCATGAGGTAGAGGAGGGCGGATATAAGGGTTATAATGGTAAAGGGAGTGAGGTTGATGGAGATCAGGGCACTGCCATTGGAATCGGTGGGGGAGGTCATTAGAGGGAGAGGGAGGGGCAGGCTGGTATTGTTTGTATGAAGCGCGTTGCAGTACGGTCAGCCTGGACGTTACAAGGGGCAGTTCGCTGTGGGGATGGCGATCCATCTCAACTCTCGACCAATAAATAGTTCAACGCGAGCACCGTGTACATACTGTCATACTGGATTTGTCAAATAGCAAGTATCAGTTTCAAGCCGCTTTCTCCCCGCCTTCTTCCCCTCGATCTGCTTGTTTGAGCTCGCTCTCGATCTGCAGCAGAATGTTCAGGATGACTCCGAACTCTAGCCTGATCCCGGGGTCGCTGTCCCAGCACTTGCGCATAACTTCGAGCCAGCAGCACCGCTCCTCCATGTCCACGCTCACTTCTGGTCTAAGTCCTTCATTGGCCACAAGCGCGATGATCTGCAAGCTGTTCAGATCCTTGTAAACCTCCATCCTCGTCCAGAGCTCCCACAGAATGATCGCAAAGCCGTACGCGTCGCTCTTCTTGCTTGCTCTCGCGTGCTTGATGACTTCTGGCGCGAGCCAGCAGGCCGTCCCAACGCCGTGAGTCATCGTCCTGTTCCCCGCCAAAGCCGCCCTCGCGCTCCCCCAGTCGCCAATCTTGGCGCTCACCCCCCCCGCCCCCTCGTGCACGAAAATGTTGTGGCTCTTGAGATCCCTATGAATAATAGACGGGTCCTTCTGGTGCAGATAGGCCATGCCGTCGGCAACGTCGATCGCCAGTCGCAATCTGACATCCACCGGAAGCGCCCTCGTTTTGTTATCCAAGACCTGCCTCAGCGAGCCGAGGCTGGGGGGCAGTGTGTAAGAGAGCGAGCGGCCTCTGGGTGTTGTGTTGGGAGCGCCAGAACACGCTAGTAGCCCCTCCCACTCACCTGCAAATCTCCGACACAATCCAGATCGCCTGCGCAGTCAAGCTGCACCCGAACAGCTGCAGTATGTGCGGGTGCCTCAGGCAGCTCATCGTCCCCGCCTCGCCAACGATCTCCTCGATTATTTCCTGCTTCTGCGAACTCTTCCCCAGCACGGCAGCCTGCGCGAAAACGAACTCCTTCACTGCCACCGAGCTCGTCCGCCAGTTCGCGACCCAGACCCTGCCGAACGTCCCCTCGCCAATGATCCTCTGCAGCGTAATCTCGATGGGGTTGATGAGCGTTATCTGGTCCCTCACCTCAATGTTCCTGCTCTGCATCGCGCGCTCGTACACCGTCTCCACGTCCACCGTGTCGACGCTGCCGTAGCTACTCGCCGCATTCATGCTGAGCGTCTCCAAGTTGATCCCCTGCACGAGCGAAGCGAGTCAGTGAGGAACAGGGGGTGCGGGAGGCGCGGGGGGGGCGGCAGCGTGTCTTGAGCAGCGGGGAGGAGGTGCGCTGTTCGCAGCCGGCCGCTTGTCCCTCACTCGCCGGACGCTCGTTCGGAGCCGCTCTCGCTTCTCTTCCTTCTCACCTTGGGTCGCTGCTCCTTGCCAACGACGGCCCGCCAGATCTGCCGGTTGCACATGATTGAAAGCGCGATGCCTATCAGCGCTCCGAGCGACAAGAAGTAGATGACAATGCTGTCCCCGAAGTATATCCCGTTCAGTTTGATCCGCCCCGGAGTGACTCCTTCCGGCATGACTGAAAGCTGCGCGATGCTCATAATCTTTCCCGCGACCGTCTGATTGTCAGTGCCACCATCCGGAATCATCACAACCGTCGCCCCCCTAAGCTTCCCCTTCGCCTTCTTCTGTTCCCACATCGCCAAGAACTCGTCCCCCCCAATGAACACCGCGTTAACGAAATCGTCGAACCCGTTCGCAAGCCTGACATATACCATACACACGTGTGAACAAAGGGGGGAGGACAAAGGGGAACATGTAGAACGCGCGTTTGAACTCACGTATGCAATGGCTTATAATGCCCCGGAAAATCAGGCAGCCACGCCCACGAGAAGTCCGTCGCGTTCCCCCTCGTCACGTCGCTCGCTCGCTCGCTCCGTCTCGCCCTCTGACTCGCCGACAGCAACGCAATCGTATACGGCAGCTCCACACTCGTCCACGTGCTATCTTCATGCGCCTTCCCCGCAACCAGCAGCCCAAACGGCGTCAGCAGCATGCTCCCCTCCGTGCTTGCCTCTACGCTGTGCTGCTCGTTAGCGAGGCACGTCCACTCGTTGCTGTCCACCTCGAACGCCGCCAGACCAGCGCACTTTGTGTTGGTCGCCGTGAGGCGCTTGAAACTGCCCATCACGTACAGCACGCGGTGGACGGGGTCGAACTGCAAACTCGTGCCTGACAAAGGGGTAAGGCGGTGTGAACAAAGGGAAAGAGTGAAGCTAGCGCCACAAACACGCGTGAACCAAGGGCAAAGCCGAGCACGCAGAGGGAAAGAGTGAAGCGAGATTGTTTCTTTTGAGAAGCGCGTTTTGAGCCGTTCGGCCGCCGTTTGCCACTTACAAACGCCGTCCAACGCCGGATCAATCTGTGTGAGCCCCCCCCCGGGATGCGCCACGAGGTGTCCATCCCCCGGCCTGTATGCCGCCATGCCCGCCGGAATGTTGGCGTTCGAAATGGCGTTAAACTTGCCGCCGACGTGGAGCACGCCAAGCTTGTCGTCCCACGCGAGCGCGAAGACGGTCACGACGCACCAGGAGCAAGTGAGCTGGCCGTGGTCGAGGGGCGTCCAGACTTGGGAGACGGCGTTGAAGTGGGCAATGTTGTAGATGTTGATGAAGTCGTTGGCGGCGCCGGACCAGGCGCGGGTCATGAAGGAACCGGCGACGTAGAGGGAGGACTTGTCATCTCTGGACGGGTTCGAGGCGAGCGTCGCGGTGGTCACCTGCATGCCTTGGGAGAGGGCAGAAGAGCAGAGGCCGGTGCCCACGTTGGAGAATGTGTAGCCGGACCACTTGCCGACGGAGCAGTACTGCAACACACATGTGTGAACAAAGGGCACCACACACATGGATGTGTGCCACACACATGTGCGAAACACACAAGTGTGAAACACACATGTGTGAACAAAGGGCAAGCAGGTGCGAACAAGGGGCAAGCTGGTGTGCCGCACAAGTGTGAATAAAGGGCGGCACCACACACACGTGTTTCACAAAGGGTAACCCTGTGATGACAAAGATGCCAACGCGCCGCTTCATCAACCCTTCATCCAACATTCGCTCCTCTCTTTAAAAAACACCAGCCCCACACGCTCACCTGAACCTGCGAGTCCTTACTCGTCGTATCAAAAGCTCCCACAACAATAAGCTCATTGGAGTCTTTAGTGTGATTAGAAAGCAGCTTGAACACTTGCCCATTATTCGATCCGTAGAGGTATAACTCAGGATGGTGATGTGGGCTCCATTTTCGGGAGTGTAGATCGTACCTTGCGAGAGAGGATTTGGTGGAGTACACGTCAATTTCGCCGCTTATGACGAGGTTTGGGTGGGAGGAAGAGGTTAGGGAAGGGACTGGGAGGAGGAGGAGGAGGAGGAGGAGGAGGAGCGGGGAGAACATTGGGGCGGTTTGAGACGGATGGGGAGGAGGGAATGCGTGGTATGCTAAGTGGTGGGCAACGAATCGGCTTCGAGGGACTCCCAAACAGCGTCGCGGAGTATGGTCAAAGTTGCAGTCGACATCATTTCATCATTTCCAACGAGAGTGGTGCTCACGTGCTCACAGCAGCTGGCTCACAGTGCCGTACCTCCCCACACACCTCCCCACAATGTGTTTAACGAGTGTGCTTAACTCGCCCGGCTATCGACGTACCCGTCAAATGGCGCCCCCTGTTCTTCACACTCGACTTTCTAGCAACCATTGACACGTCACCGGCAACATCCTCCTCTTAATCACAAACTACCCACGGTATAGCAATCCGCACAGCGTCTCTTCCCGTTGCATTCCTCCTCCGCCGTATCCCACACACCACCACGATCCCACCATCGTGTGATTTCATCTGCCGCCGCGGTTTTGTCGAACACTTAAGTCACTGATCCCTCGTCACGTACACACTGCCAGAGAACGTTCCTACAAGTCAGTGTCTCGTGAAAACAATGCCACCGCCCCCGCGCACCCCCGCGCGCCCCCGCCCCGCAACCGTACACGCCCAACATCCCCAGCCCCCGCCCCTTTCCCCTTTCATTCACCGACCTGTTCCAGTTTACAAGCTAACACCTTTTACAGATGTGCCAGACCACCGAGAAGATTATCGCCCCACCGGCCGCTCCCCGCACCACGAAGCCTCGTTTCTCTTCCTCCTGGAACTCCGCCTACGACCCCTCAAACAAATCCATCGTAATCCCCAGTAAGCGAGACATCAAGAATGCCATCCCTCCCGAGTGCTTCGAGAGATCAGCTTTACACTCCCTCTACTTTGTAGCGCGTGACACCGCCTGGTCCCTCCTCTGCTTCTCCCTCGCCTACAACTTCCTCACCACTACCCTCCCCACCACCTTCCTGTCCATGGACGCACTGAAGTTTGTTGTTGGCTGGAACCTTTACGCGTTCTGGCAAGGGACGATACTTACGGGACACTGGGTTCTCGCACACGAGTGTGGGCACGGCGCCTTCTCCACCTCCCAGGTTCGTACTCGCTTTCCGCCTCGAGCCGTAAGGCTCACGGCTGCCATGTCCTATGCTATGAATGCGAATGCGAGCGGCGCTTACATCACCCTGTTTTGTCCACACCCCCCCCCCTTTGTTCACACATGTGTTCGTAGACCTTCAACGACATCTGCGGCTTCATCATGCACCAAGCGCTCCTCGTCCCGTACTTCGCTTGGAAGTTCTCCCACGCCAAGCACCACAAACGCACGAATCACCTCACGGACGGGGACAGTCATGTGCCGACGACGGCGAAGGACTACGGGTATAATTTGAAGACGGAGGAGAGGGAGGGGAACTACGCGTGGATTCATGAGATGATGGGGGATGGGTGCTTCGCGGGATTTCAGGTGAGCGCAAAACGTCTTCAAAGCACACTGATCAAAGCGCGCTGATGGGCTGGCTTGTCGGTTCGCGTCTTTGTTCCCACCTTCTCCCTTTGTTCACACCGTATTTCCGCCCAGGTCTTCACGCACTTGGTTATCGGCTGGCCCTTGTACTTGCTCGGCCTCGCCTCCACCGGCAAGCTCGGTCACGACGGCAACCCTCTCTCTTCCATCGCCGACCACTACCGCCCGTGGAGCGCCATGTTCCCGGCGAAGATGTGGAACAAGGTCGCTCTCAGCACATTCGGCGTCGTCGCCCTCCTCGCCGTGCTGCTCAAGCTCAGCTTGGTGTACGGGTAAGTGTGCACGCACAAGCGCCAAACACGCCGTCGCGCCACGCCGCGCTTCCGTACCTTGCCCTCGTCCCCCTCGCTAACCCTCGCCTCCCCCAGCTTCGTGCCCGTGGCGTGCTGGTACTGGGGACCGTACATGTGGACCAACGCGTGGCTCGTCCTCTACACGTGGCTGCAGCACACCGACCCGAGCGTGCCGCAGTACGGCGAGGACGAGTGGACGTGGGTCAAGGGAGCCATCAGGTAAGGAGCGCGGAATGGCGTTGCGAGCGCAAAGCGAGCTTCTCTGAGCGAGAACTGTCCACATCGCCATCTCCCTTCGTTCACACATGTGCATGGCTCACACATGTGTATCAGCACCATCGACCGACCGTACTATATCTTCGATTACTTCCACCATACCATCGGTTCCACGCACGTCGCGCACCACTTGTTCCACGAGATGCCTTTCTTCAAAGCGGACGTCGCAACGCTTTCCGTGAAGGAATTCCTCGGTCCCTTGTACAACTACGATCCCACCCCCTTCCCCATGGCCATGTGGAAGATCGCCAAGACGTGCCACTATGTCGACGACGATAAGGGCATTCAGTACTTCAAGAGCTTCAACGACGCGCCGCTGAGCACGGAGAAGGGGAAAGTCAAGAAGCAGTAGAGTAATGGGATTAGGTTAGGTGATTGCTGAATTACTTTCCCTTAAGAACTGGCCGTAAGAACTGTGTGTCTTGTGCCTGATGTTGAAATCTACAGTACAATGAATCTTGTTCGCCAGTGCTGACATCAACAGTTCGCTTCACTCCTTCGACTCCACTTGCCACCTCCCGCGACATCCTGTCATTTCATTCCATTGCGTTCGTGCCCCAGAACATCCTCTTGCTGCCGAATATTAACGATGCCTCTTACCTTGCTCTCCGCATTAATGTTGCCACTCTTGGCCACAGCTTTATCTCGCCAATGCTCTACAAGGGAGTCCTCGTACTATTCTGAATACGCAACGACGCCCAGTTTTTTGACGTTCTCGGCGCCCCCCCACTCCCCAGTCTATGATCTGTCCCTAAGCTCCGGCCGGTGGGCCGGCGATTACCCCGATTGCATCTCATGGGATGGCACTGGGAACAAGAATGTCAACGCTACGGGGCGCGTCCACCTCGATTCAGAGGATCCTTCGTCCAACCCGATAATTGAAATCACCTTCGACGGTGAGATTGCGCCCGAGTCCCCACTGGATCCCTCGTCCCCTGCGACATTGTACTCTGGAAGGTGGACTATCAAGTCGAACGGAACCTTCTACTCTGTTGCAGATACGGGCGTTCCGTTCATGCGCAGCGGCGTCTCCACCAACTTCATCCAGCACGGCGCCTCTTCGCAGGGCGAGCCCGGTTTCCCTCAACTAAAGAGCTTCTTCTCGACGTGGGGCGGGGCGGACGTATACCTTGACGGCGAGATGATGTACGAGGGGTTGTGGATGCATTGCATGTACTCGAATCGATTAAGGGAGAAAGACTCGAATGTTATCTGGGCGGATGAGGAGCACACTGAAGTTTTCAGCCCCAAGGAACCCTGGCGGAGCGGTGGCGTTGATGACGGTGCCATAGAGTTTACTGTGGTCGTGGCGAGGTGGTGCGAGAGCACGAACAGCAAGCAGGTCCACGCCGTCTCTGATTTGAACTTTGTTCTTTCGTTCACGGGCGTAGAAGATCATGAGAGTAATTAATAGAAATCGCATCATGTAAGCAAACGCCGAGTTGTTGCACTGCCAACAGTCACATACTCTTTAAGCCGTGACTCGTTAAAAGCTTAAAACTCTTAAAAGAACGTCTTACAGCTTACAGTGCCAGCACAAGAATAACAAACAGACTGAGAATAGACCTGGTCAAGTTAGAAGGATCTACCACTGTACCACCGTTGTCCGAACGCCCGTGCAGTACCTGAACCAAGCAAGCAAAGTTCCTCCCCCCCCAGTCCTGCTTTCCCCGGATCTTCTGCCCCTGTCTCAATCATAACCCAATATAACAGCTGCAATAAGATACTCTATATAATCATGCATTGTGCCTGGACAGTCGTCAGAGCATTGATCCTGTTTCTGTTTCCTCTCCTCTGCTCCCCTCTAGCCACGCCACCACCAAAGACCAGTTCCTTGACCAATCCCTTCCTCAAGTCTCTCGAGGCCTGGCGTACATCTATTACAGCAAAAACTGTAACTATTCCCATCACTACAAATCGACCTGTATGCCCCAACGACCCCCCTCCCCCCACTCCCTCCCTCCTCTCAGTCGACGAGATGCTCCTCGGCAACCCCGAGTCCAACATTCTCCCGCCCCCCCTCCCAAAATCCCCTTCAAATCTCCTCTCAACCTCCTCCACCTATTCCTGGGACGCCCTACAATCCTTCCTAAACACCGCTCCCACCCTCGATCCCAAGTTCTTGAAGCAAGACGGCACCACCACCGACCCCTTAACCACATTAACCTCCGCTCTCAAGTCTAACGTAAAGCTAACCCTCGACCAGACCCCCTCCATCATGACCAAGCTCCTCTCCCTAACCAACACCTCCGTCACCCTCCCCCCCCTCCTAACTACTCTCGGCAGCAACGTCGGCATCAACGTAACCTTCACAGAAGAGCTCTTGGATCTCACCAAATCCCTCCTCGCGACCGACTACGCCACCGCCCTCTTCCCCGACTACGAATGCGTGCCCAAAGACCCGCCGAGTCTCGCGAGGTGAGCAAATGCGAGCAGCTGCGGGGCCCAGAAAGTGCTATACGCGCGAGAGTTGAGCAGAATGAGGGGCGAACAAACGCACTGTGAGCTCTGGCACTCTAATCCCCTGCCACTCTTTTCTCCCTCTGACACAATCTCCTCCCCCCTCTCCTCTAACACTCTCGTCGGCTAGCACCTTTGCCACCGTCGCGGGCGCCCTGTACGCTCCCGACGTACGCGCGGGCTTCCACGAGTTCAATCACTCTCTAGTCTCCGTCGGCACCACGAACAGCGTGCATCATGCTGTCAGCGACGCGGTGGTAGACGGGGAGATGGTGCGGGTGGTGACCGTGAAGGGGTTTGATGCGACGTAAGATGAAGAGACGCTGAGACGCGAGGCGAACGACGCGACGCTGCAAGCATCTCACCCCCTCACCCCTTGCAGGGATGGAGAAGTTGATCGCGAGTTTTTGGTTAGCGAGATTGTGAATAGTACGGGCGTATATTTCGCTGGGTTGAAGGTGCATGAGGGGTTTCTGGGGTTGGCGAGGGAGGTGCTTGACAAAATAAGAGAGAGTATCACAGTGGATCGGCATCCGGGCTGCAAGGTCATCTTCGTGGGGCATTCAATAGGGGGAACGTTGGCGACGCTCATGACGCTATTGCTCGCTGAGGAGATGGGGGGGGAGTGGGTTACCGAGAACGTTGCCAACGTCTGTACGTGCAAGAGCGAAGCGAGCTTGTACATAGACATGTGGAAACGCGCGAGCGAAGCTGCCATTCGCGAGCTAGTTGCGCAAACCGACCGGTTCGGAACGTGCAATTAGCGTACCTCGTTTACGAGGGCTCGCCGTTCATTTACTCACACGCACGCTCGCTTCGCTCGCAGATACGTATGGCGCGCCGCCGTTTGTTGAGACTCGGAGTCTGCCTCCGAAGAGGTCGGGCGAATCGGATGTAGTGTTGGGCATGTTCAACTTGAGCGAATCGCTGATTACGAACATAGTGCAACCATGGGATCCAGTGCTGCGGCTGTTCACCGACATTGACCCCGCGTACCCGCTAGTCGGCGACCTGGGCGCAGATGGCGTGACGCTGTACGCTAGCGGGCCGAAGCGCTTGTTGCGGCCGCTGATGGCGAATATTCTAAGCATGGCGCCGACTTGGCCGAGCTTCAGGGAGCTGTATGCTAAGACTAACAGCACGAGCTTGGAGGGGATTGGGGAGTGCTTTGTGCTGCTGCCGAGCGAGACGGTGTACATCAGAGATCGGTTCGTCGCGGTCAGCATCGCGGTGCCAGAGGTCGGTAGCGTCGTGTCAGTTCCGTGGAGCGATCTACTGGGAGTTTTGAAGACGGGGTTCCCGCTGGACGTCTTTAGTATTAGTTTCGTGCCGGCGGCGCTCAGAAGCTTCGTGCATCACTTCCACCCTGCCTACGCGCTCACTTTGCAGGCGTACGAAGATGGTAAGGACAAATAGGTGATCGTTTTGGCAAGTACAGGACAGTTGGTTTGGGTTGTTGGAGCTTGGCCCTCTTGCTAATCGTCTTGTGGCCAGATCTTCGTACAATACGCTATGTTCACCTCACGCCTTCTCCAGCGAGCGGCACCTCTGCTCCTCGTCGTCCCCGCCCTCGCCATCGTTTCCCCCTCCCCCTCCTTCGCACTATCAGCTCCCAGCTCCTCGAGTTACAAACCAGTGCCCGTCAACAAGTCCTTTGCAGCAAATCATGCCATCTACTCCAACATAATGAAACCCGATTCCCTAAAGGAGTACACCATCTATAGCGATCCGAAAGCGCGCGATCTCACCTCTCCCATGGTCGTTGCCAACGTCCGGTTCGGCACCACTCTTAATGGTCACAAAGGTAAGGGCATTCACCCTATATGCACATTGTTGTTGGGATCATGTTGGAGGGATCATTGTGGCGCGTGTCGGTGGCGTCGACTGTGCGCCGCGCTGCACGCGTGTTCTTTCCTCACCGTATCTTGTTCCCCGCCATATCTTGTTCCCCACCATATCTTGTGTTCCCCACCATTTTTTTCCCTTGTTCGCATGACTTGCTGGCATGACATGCTGACGTGTTGCGTCTCTCAGGCATAGTTCATGGCGGCATCGCGTCCCTCCTTTTCGACGACGCATTTGGTTTCGCATACTTCTTCGCCTCCGACATGATGATGGGCTACACCGCGAACTTGACCATCAACTACCGCTCCCCTCTCCCCCAGAACACTGACGCTGTGATGAGGATATTCCTGAAGGAGATTGAAGGACGGAAGGTGAAGCTCGTTGGGAGGCTGGAGAGCGAGGACGGGAAGACGCTGTACAGCGAAGCGAGCGCCCTCTACATCATAGACCGAAGCATGCGGAAGATCCCCATGAAGGTGTCCCTGTAAATACGCGTCGTTTGATGAGTAAATACGCGTCGTTTGATGGCGTTTAACTAGAGATCCGGCTGCATCATGAAGCACGCGTATGCTGTATGAAAACAGGCTGTATGAAAACAGGCTCTACATCACAGCTGCGTCGCTCTCATCCCGCCTATCTCAGCATACGCCAGAACAACACCTTGCATTGCTGTGCGTCTTTGCCAAAGGGCAATGCGAACGACACACAAGGACCGGTGCGTTGTTGGAAGAAAGCCAAGCGAACGAGGACACGGGCGCGAGGAGTACGCCTTGATATCTGAGTAGAAGCCTGGTCGTAGACGTAGTAAGCGGTGCCGTGTGCACAGAAGTGTATGTCCCAGGTAAGCTGCCAAGGGATGACAGTAGCCTAGTGAAATGCGTTAGTCAATCTTCGCTGTTTCAGTCGCTGTGTGCGGGGGGGGGGGCTCAGCAGCCGCCAACTCGATTGGCAAGAAAAGGTTTTTACCGTCCAAGCACCCAGCGCATGTCGGGTCAGAGCACTCCCTTGATGGTGGAGGCGGCCCTTCAATAACTATTGAGCTCTGGGTCGACGAGGAAAGCACGGGCGAGTCGTCATCAGATGATGGAGCTGGGCGCGTAGATGCCCCGCGCTTCGTCTTCGCCTTCCGCGCCATTACTGCTCAACACGACGCTTTGCAGGAGTAACTGGCATTTCATCTGTCTTCGGACGCGATAGGTTCACGCGAGTGCACGAACCACGAATATATATATGTCCTGTATATATGTCGGCGCGACTGCAAGGCCAAGACGAATAGCAAGCTCCAACAATCCACAGTCTGTCTCTTTGCTATGCAACAAGCTAAGCTATATAAGCATGGAGCTCGACCGCGCTCTCTGCAGCCCCATCTCCGTGCTCTGACTCCTCCTTCTAGCCGCCCCATTCCCCCCCAACCCGCCGCTTTTAAGATCTTTGACCGTGGCGCTCTTGGTTAACTTGCCCATGCCCTCGAACTTGATCTTGCTCAGCCCCACGCTCTTCTGGTGGTTGTGTAGATTCGCGTTCAACAGCCCCGGATCTAATAGCCCCATTTGCGTCAGGAACATGGCCTGAACCTTCTCCATGCTGGTCGGGAACATTTCCGCCCACGTGCCATAGCTGAATCCCACCAGGCCCATCCTACAAGAGCGAAGATATTGTTAAGAAAGGGGAGCGGGGGTGGCAGGCAGGATGGCAAGCACATCGGAGAACTGTGTTGAGCGGGCGGCGAGAACGCGCGGCTCCAAACGACAGGCTCAAAACGACCGGCTCAAGCGCGCCACTTGTCGGTAGCTTCGAGATGCGATATTGGCTCGCTCGCTGATTTTCGCAAACTGCGCTCGCTCGCCTCCTTATTCACACATTCGTGTGGCGCGTGGCGCCGCCTCACCTGCACACGCAGTCCACGAACTCCCCAAAATTCAAACCCGCCTTCGGGTTAACGCTCAATCTGGCAATTCTGGTGCTGTCCCTCCAAATAACTCTCGCGCCCGGCGACCACTCGCCCTCTCCCTCCTTCAAACTCTTCACTCTCAAGATCTTGTACTGCGCCAGCGCCGTCATGGTGAAGATCATCTTCGCGTCGGCATTGTCCGACAGCAAGAACGCCTCGCCCGCTCGAGTGTTCATCTTCCTGTTCCCCTTGCCATCCCTCCGAGGCGTGATGTTGAAGTCGTGGCAGAACAGCGAGAACCCGTCCCAGCTGGTGCCAGAAACACGGTGTGAACAAAGGAACGGGGAAAGCGGCGTGAACAAGAAGGGCCAACATCCGGGGTGCTGCTGCTTCGAATCCTGACGAGGCCAAATCAGTCGCCACTACACGCCCCCCTGCACTGCCGCTTTGACTGCAAGACACCTGCCACTTTCGCGAACGACGATCCCCTAACCCTAACTAAACGACTGGCTCAATCGCCACCGCCTATCCCCCCCATCTTGCTCTGCGCGCTCACCTGATATAAGGCCCGCCCAATAAAAATTCGTCCTGGCTCATGGACTTGCCGTCAATAGAGACATGGATCCCGCTCTTGGTCTCCGCGTGCACAGCATTCCCCCTCACGTACGTCTTGAAAATCTTGTCCAGCGCCGCCTTGATGACCGCCGAGTGCTCCAGTCCCCCCAACATAATAAAATCCGCCCCGTTGTCGAACTGCTGCAGCCGCTTGAACTTCTCCACTCTATGCGCCAGCGTCAACGTCATCGAGTCAGGAACGCCTGACTTCTTCGCGCTGCCCTTCAAAAAATGCTCGAACTCGCCGCCGCCGCCGCCGCCGCCGCTGTCGTTCTCGTCGGCGCTGAGCAGCTTGGCGTCGCACATCGCCCGACCGCTAGTCAAACTCAGCTGCTGCGCGCTGTCGTGCGCGATCTGCGTCTCGAGCATGGACACCTGGTCTCTGAGCATCTGCACACATGTGTAAGGGGGCGGCTGTGTGAGCCACACGCATGCGTGAACAACGGGGGCGGCGGTGGCAGCGCCGAGTAATACAGGAGCTCGCAGGTTCAAAATGGCTCGTTTCGGGTTGCTGCTTGTTGCTTCTCGCGTACCTGCATAATTTCGATCTCCTCGTCGTCCAACTCCGGATCCGTCGCGGCCCTGAACTTCTCGCTCCTCAGCAGCGCCTTCTTCGCGACGACGAGCGCGTCCACCGGGAAGCACGCCAGGTCCGCGAGCGCCATACTCGTCTTGAGGGCGAGCAAAATTTGAAGGGAGGAGGTCGGGAGGAGCACGTCTGCGCAGTGGTGGAGAGCGTCCTCGTACACGTCCAACGCGCGGTGGACCGTCGAGTCGTATTCTTGGGCGGGCGTGGCCGAGGACATTGTTGACGCGAGCTGCGTAAGTTGATCTCCCTTGATCTTCCTGTAGAGCGTCAAGTTGGCCACCTCTTCAGGGTCTTTCTCCTACAAAACAGTGTTAACAAAGGGAGGCACCGCTAACACTGCGTGGACACCGCTAACACAGTGTGGATAAAGAGGCTTCTGAATGGGGCTTTATTCATCGGCGCCGCGCTATCGCTTCACGAACGATTTGCTTCGCGAACGCTTCATTCAGTTGAGTAGCGCCTTGCTGCTTCGCGAACGCTTAATTCGGTCTAGTAGCGCCTTGCTGCTCCACTTCACTTGCTCTTCGCATTAGCACTCCTCACCTGGTGATGGTGCGCCTCTGCCTCCGCAAGCTTGGACTGGGCTTTACTTCTCAGTCGCTTCGTAACACTCGTCTCCTTCGGACTCGACGGGCCTATGGTATTGAACGGAATCAAGGTCGTCTTGATGAACGTTCTTTCAATGTAATCAATAGTATCCTCCGTCACATCCCTCAATAGGTCAGTGTGCTGGGCCACCATGCTCTGATTAGAGTGCGAGTACGAACCCTTCACAGTATCCTCCTCCCTCGCGTCGTTGTCCTTCCTCCTAACATCCGCCTGCGCTCTGTTAGCCTCCTCCTCCAGTCGCCGTAGCTCACTCCCAGCCGCTTCTAACTGCAGCTGGGAAATTTTTGCAGCAGCGAACATGTCCTCCTGGTGTCGACGGGCGGCGATGGCTCTTTGTTTGGCGCTCTTGGCCATCATCCGTGCGTTGTTAGCGGCAGCGTGAGTCGAGCTCGGCAAGATGGAAGGTGGTGGCGCTAGAATGTTTCGGCTGGAGGAGGAGAGGGAGGATGTGGGGGTTGGCATAGGAGAGTTTGAGGTCATGGACTTCTTGGAGCCGTCTGACGTCGTTCGCGATGGCAGAGCGGGAGGGCGCGTAAGGCCGGACATCGGTGCTGGCATAACCCTAACTCTGACAGGGATGCGAGAAAAGGCGAGTACCCTGGAAAGAAGTCGTTGCAAGCGATAAAAGTAGGACTCTAAAAGTAGGCACAAAGTTTCACGGGCGTTTCAGCCCGCGGCGTTCACAAAAAATCCTGGTCCTAGTTGACCTATCTCTGCGTGGCGCTTGGCCGCGTCCCACGCATGCGCGCTCAGCTTGCTCACGTCACAGCAACATTCCCTGCTTCAACCTTTCAGCCCGTGTTCGTGCCCGTCTGCGGGGCGAAAGAGGCACGCGAGCACGCTGGCGTTATCGTGACACAACGCACGCCCAGCTCTTCCCGCTGTTGCCACCAATCGACGCGTCTGCGAAAGTTAACTCGGCCTTTGTTTGTTCACACATGTATGTGTCCTCACGAAACAACGCACGCCCTGCTCTTTCCCCTGCTGCCACCGCCCTCCTCGTCGTCGCTGTCGTCGCCGACCGGGCCCATGTCTGTGATGCCGTGCTTCTTCTTGATCCTTGCGGTCGACTTCTTGGTGAAGGTCTTGATGAAGCCGGGCGGTATGAACGGCTTCACCTCCCGCACCCATTTCCAGTACCTGTCAACCTCCGTGCCGTCGTGCTCGAGAGCGCACTTGATCTCGTCGCAGCAAATCGCGCAGAAGTTCCACGATCCCGCAGTGCCCGGTTTGCCAATGTTGTTCTTCTCGATGCACTCCAGACACGTGCACTTGTGCTGGCAAGGAAAGAACACTGTGGTCACCTTGTTGGTCTTGCAGAGTACGCAATCTGGGGAGGAGTCCAAGTCGCGGTACCGAGCCTGGTTAGCGTAGTCGCGCGTCATCGACAAATAGTCCTTGAGCATCGTCTTGGAAAGCTTTTGGAGCTCGAGGTCCTGACTGGCCTTCATAATCGCGAGCTGGCCAGATGTCATGGTGGAGGCTGAGCCGGCGGATTTCGACTTAGACTTGCGTCGCGGCTCGGGCGGAGTCAGCGTCGGGAGCGATTCCAGCATGGACATGTCGAAGCCGTTGTGGTGGTGCTGCGCGGGCTCGACGGTGGCCTCAAAGTCGGCTCCATAAAGAGAGGGTGTTGTCGTTGTCTGCTGCATGTGAAGTGGCTGTGTGGGAATCTGCTGCTGCTGCTGCTGCTGCTGCTGCTGCTGCTGCTGCTGCTGCTGCTGCTGCTGCTGCTGCTGCTGCTGCTGCTGCTGCTGATCATCATGCAG
>Ga0307985_10000563_pt1 | contig 21747 bp, 22 predicted proteins | sample EllFjometageno80_FD_203155 | JGI IMG/M metagenome (GOLD analysis project Ga0307985, IMG submission 203155) | Marine microbial communities from Ellis Fjord, Antarctic Ocean - #80 | ecosystem: Environmental > Aquatic > Marine > Unclassified | place: Southern Ocean | collected 2014-10-09 | reverse complement strand
AGGATAAGTGTGGCGCGAGTCTACGATCGCGCTGGAATAATTTGACGGGAGGATAAGTGTGGCGCGAGTCTACGATCGCGCTAATTGAGCGACGATCTCTTCTTCAACTTCTCTTAGTCGATCCTTCCCGAAAAAGATTTCATCACCTACAAAAAAAGTAGGTGCGCCGAACGTGCCTCGAATTACCGAGGCCTCTGTGCTGTCTATCAGCTTCTGCTTCACATTGGGCTCAACGCTTCCCGCTAGCAATTCATCCGCTGGTAAGTTTGCGGCTAGCAGAGCGCTTTTTATAATTTCGGCGTCGGCCATATTGAGTTCCTGCTCCCACATGCTCTGATAGACAGCCTCGATGTATTCCTTAGCCATGCCTTTGTCACTCGCACAAACTGCGCCACGCATAATATGCAGAGTATTTACGGGAAAGTTAGGATTAAATTTGAACTTCGATAGATCGTATTTCTCAATGAAGCGCTTTGTCTCTAAGGCGTTGTACTCAGATTTGTTCTTGATGCCCGCGAACGCTTCCATCGGCGATTTATTATTCGTGGCTCTAAATACGCCCCCTAGTAATATCGGCACATAGTCGAAAGTGATGCCTGTGCGTTCTTCGATGGTAGGTATGACTCGATGGCAGTAGTAAGTGTTAGGACTGCCAAAATCGAAATGGAATTCTGCTCTAATTGTCATAATTTAGTTCATACCTTTGGTTCGTGCTTAGTGTGAATTGGGCAAGATTTAGAATTTTTCGGCGAAGGGTCTGACGTCCATCTCATGGGTCCATGCATCGCGACTTTGATGATGCAGCATCCAATAATTGTCTGCTATAGATTTTGGGTCCATAAGAGAGTCGGCGGGCAGGGAGTCTGGATCTTCGCCCCGGTCCTTTATTCGGTCACGGACGAAGGCGGTATCGACCCCGGAATCGATGATCAGGTGCGCCACATGAATGTTCTCGGGGCCGAGTTCTCGCGCCATGCTTTGTGCCAAGGCGCGTAGTCCAAATTTAGCGCTGGAAAATGCGGCGAATCCATTGCCTCCACGAAGGCTGGCTGTTGCGCCTGTGAAGAATATAGAGCCTCTCTTGCGGGGTAGCATGTATTTTGCTGCCTCTCGACCACTTAGAAATCCGGTCAGGCAGGCCATCTTCCAAACTTTGTAGAACACTCTTTCGGTAGTTTCCAGGATGGGGAAGTTTACGTTTCCTCCCGCGTTCGAAATCACGATCTCGATTGGCCCGAACTCTTTCTCAATGGAGGCGAAACGCTCGACTATTTGTACTTCTTCGCGAGCGTCCAATGTGTAGCTGTGGGCCTTGCCGCCAGCGGCCTCGATTTCAGCAACGAGCGCATCGTTCTTCTCGCCATTGCGTCTACCAAGGCAAACGATGAAGCCTCCGGCGGCGAATCGGCGTGCTATGGCGGCGCCGATGTAGTCACCAGCGCCGATGATGACGCATACCGGAGTATTGATTTTCATGTTATCGAGTTTATGTGTCAGCGTTCTACAATGGCTTGACGAATTTTAACGTCATGCGGTCACTTTCGCCGATTGCCATGTACTTGCCTTTATCCACATCGCCCATTCTGTAGTTAGGCGGAAGAGTCCAAACACCTTCGGGATGCACTGTGGGATCCTTCGAATTTGCATTTAATTCGCTGCTGCCTGCAAATTCGAATCCGGCAGCTGCCGCAACTTCTCTTACATAAGCTTCGGTTACGTATCCCGAGGTACGCATGACGTCCATGCCAGCATCAGGCTTCGCTCTATGCTCAACTACTCCCAGCACTCCACCGGGCTTCAGCGCCTTGTAGAATGTTGCGAAGTATTCGTGTTCTTGTCCCGCCATGATCCAGTTGTGTACGTTGCGAAACGTCAGTGCCATGTCTGCCGATTCGGCAGGTGCAATTGCAACCTCGTTAGGCGGGTTCAGATGACGTACGGTAATTTTGCCGTAGAGATCCGGCTCTGCGGTGATTTTTTCTTCGAAATTACGTAGGTTAGGCGGCATGTAAGAGGCTGAAGCGTTCGGTGAAAAATGCGCGGCATAATATTTACCGTGATCGCGAAGATAAGGAGCCATGATCTCTGTATACCAACCTCTGGATGGCAGAATCTCTATCACAGTCATATTTGCCGCTAAGCCAAAAAAGTCCAGAGTTTCTACCGGATTGCGAGATTCGTTTCGAACGCGATTCGACTCACTGCGATGCTCGCCTTCAGCCCACTGGGTTAGCGTCTTCGCTGTGGCGGCGCCATGATGGTCTGCTAGGGAGAACTGAGTGAAGCCCAGTGCGATAGCTGCAAGCGCTGCGGTAAAAAGGAATTTAGAAGATTTCATCAACAACCTCATTCTGAATCATTGTTTTTAGTTTATTGAGTGAGCGATAGGCTCGATTGCCAATGCCGATTCTTGCACGAAATATTCGGGCAGGCCAACGATATCGACTCCCTAGATGCTAGACTCTGCTGTGAATGGGTGGCAAAGACAGTCGGTTTGTTGGGTGTTGCCTTAGAAATATGCAACCTTAGAAGGAATCTTGGTTGAGAACATCTTCATTTACTACACAGCTGCAGGTGCGGGATTACGAGTGTGATTTGCAAGGCATCGTAAATAATGCTGTGTATCAGCACTATCTTGAACATGCTCGGCATGAGTACCTGAATAGCAAAGGCCTAGATTTTTCCGAATTGACGGCCCTTGGCGTAATCATCGTCGTCATACGCGCCGAGCTGGACTACAAGCAAGCGCTAAGGCCGGGTGATCGCTTTAGCGTGTCTGTCTCCGTTAAGAAATTGGGACGGTTGAAGGTGGTGTTCGAGCAGGAAATTAGAAGACTCACAGACGACGAGCTGATGCTAGAGGCGAAAATTACTGCCGTCTCACTCAAAGACGGTGAGCGTCCCTACTTTCCCGAGGAGCTGGGGAAACTGCTCTAGAGGTTGCTACGTATTTTTCAAGTAGCACTGGAATTTAATTCAAAAAAAACCCAGTTGGGCCAGGCCTTAAAGGGCAAGAGAATTGCGTGTACAGAAACAGTGCAATTCAATATAAAGGAACAGGGTTAGGTCATTTTTATTTTATTCACTAAGACATTTAATTGAACGTTTGATTGACGTGAGCATGCCTAGGAAAATGGGCAGTTGTAGGTGGCTGCTTTAGGCGGTGTGGCTACCTATCAGAACAGCTTCAATATAAAGATTGCAATTCAATGGACTTAAATGCCGTAAGATAGGCTTTGTGCGTCAGTCGAATTGCAAAGCAAACTGCAGCTGTGCAGCGATTTGAACTGTCTTTCGCTGCAGTGGGTAAGAGTCAGAATTGAGTCAAAGCTCTTCGAGAAGCATTCTTTGTGGGTCATAGGATTGGGTGAACTTTACCTCACCCATATCTGCGGGCAGTGCGTTGCTTAGCTGTTTATACGCAGCCTGCCTTTTAGCAGGGTCTTCATTGAAAACGAATTCAAAGAAGGACAGTGCGGCGATGCTGGCTACCATCTGTTGTCGCGCAGGATGCAGCGCTTTCTTGCTAGGCATTCTCTGGCATACGGCTGGAATAGTAGAATCCAAAACAATGCCATCGGTTTCATCGCCTAGTGGGAGAAATGCCGCATTCGGGTCGGAACTCAAGTTTGACAAGACTGCTGTGCAACCTAATCCGTCAGGATGATTCATCAGGCGCAGCCAAGGCTCGGCGATCGAGCCGAAGCCCAAATGACTTCCTCCCTCTATTTCAATCAATAGGCTGTTTTGCACTCGCTCGGGAATGACGGCTGCGTTGTATTTGAAATCTATCAGTGCATCCAAGGTGCCAGCTATCATCATAAAAGGCACATCAGTAGTTTGGTAAAACTTGCTAACGAGCCCAGCCGATGGTCCGGCGATCGAAATTGCTGCAGCGACTCTTTTATCTCTCAGTCTAGGATGATAAGTAGCTAGTGTCGTGGTAATGCCGCCAAGGGAATAACCCATTAGCGCAATCCGCGACGGGTCTAATTCACCAGCGAAGGGTTTGTCATTGCCGGAAAATTGGAGAAGTGAGTCGATCAGGAAGCTAACATCTGCGGGCTGATTGACTAAGTCGTTGGCATTGGGTCCGCCAGGCGTGCCGCCCGCTGTAAGTGGGTAATTCGCAGCGGCAACCACGTAGCCATGACTCGCAAGAAGTTCTGCGATGTAGGCTAAATCGGTGCGCTCCGATACGAAGCCATGGCTATGTATCACCAGAGGATAGTTTCCCTCTTCGTTATCGGGATACCAGACGCTAGTGGGGAATGTTCTATTCGAGAGCTGGGGTGCAGCACCGTTAGCCATGGTTTCGCGAGATTCATCCACGAGAACGAAGTCGGAGAATCCTACGGCAAAGGGGCCACTTTGCAGCCATTGTGCGCTACTGGAGTCCTGCGGCAGGCTCGAGGGCATGCTCAGCAAGTAGGTGACGGCAAGGACTATAAGAAGCAAGCCTAATATTCCGCTTAGAGCGAGAGCAATTTTACGAAGCATAGACACCTCTTTGTTGTGTACACTGAGTAGCTGTCGGGAAATTCTGCGTCAACAAGCCTGCAATAAACTCTCAAAATATGCCGGCACTATCTCTGAAGCGTTGCCGAGAATGTGCTCATCAAACCCTGAACTTGTTCTCTCAAGGTTCAGCTCAACAGTATGTGCGCGACGAATCTTTGCACTCTGGTAGAAACCAGAAGCAGGGTACACATTTCCAGAGGTGCCGATGGCTACAAACACATCGCAACTTTCTAGCGCCTGATTGATCTTGTTCATCTGCAAAGGCATCTCGCCAAACCAGACTATGTGTGGTCGTAGATTGCCAGGTGAGCGGCAGCAACGACAATTGGTATCGAAGTCGAAGTCCTCACAGATATCGAATAGCAACTGCGAGTTAAGGCAGCGCATCTTTAATAGCTCGCCGTGCATATGCAGTAAATTCTCTGAACCCGCGCGTTCGTGAAGGTTATCTATATTCTGTGTAACCAGTAGAAATTTTCCAGGAAACTCGTGCTCAAATTTCGCGAGGTAGCTATGTGCTGGATTGGGTTTGACTTGATCCGATAATAATTGCTGTCGTCGCTGGTTGTAAAACTCGTAGACTAGTTGTGGGTTGGCCTCGAACCCCTCGGGTGTGGCGACATCAATGATGGGGTGATTCTCCCACAAGCCATCGGCCGCGCGAAAAGTCTTAATGCCAGATTCGGCGGAAATGCCTGCTCCGGTGAGTACGACGATGGATTCAGCTCTTGCGCTCATTTGGGTAGTGTAACATGGCGAAATCAAGCTTAGATAATGGCAATTTATCGAGCGGGTTAAATTACCTGCTGCGAGTAGTGCAGACATAGGCGTATTTTATGAGCTAGTGAATAGACATCTTGAGAGTATAATGGCGCTAATTAAATCCATGTTTCACATTTCTTACCGAATCTGAGAGAGAACACAATGACCGCTTTGAAACTAGGCAATTTGGCGCCGACATTCACCTTGCTAAACCAAGCATCAGAGAAGGTAAGTTTGAAAGACTTCAGAAGCAGCGCTAACGTAGTGCTGTATTTCTATCCGAAAGCCATGACGCCTGGCTGCACTAATCAGGCCTGTGGGCTGCGCGATTCCAAGAAGCAGCTAGCCCAGTTTGATGCGGTAGCACTGGGTCTGAGCCCAGACCCAGTGAAGAGATTGGCAAAGTTTGAAGAAAAAGAGAGTCTGAATTTCGATCTTTTAGCAGATGAGGATCATCGCATCGCTGATAAGTACGGCGTGTGGGATCTAAAGAAGTTCATGGGTCGTGAATACATGGGTATCGTGCGCACAACTTTTATCATCGATAAGCAAGGACGTCTGGCGCATATTATGGATAAGTTCAAGACCAAGACTCATCATGATGACGTGCTCGACCTGCTTAAGGATTTGTCCTAGGCCTGGCCGCTATGAAGTTAAACTGCCGAGAGTATTCAGAATCCGGTGCCCCCGTGCTCGTGCTCCATGGCTTGTTTGGCAGCCTGAGCAACTGGGGGTGGCATTGTAAGCAGCTAGCGCAGCATTACGCTGTCTATGGGGTTGATCTGCGCAATCATGGTGACTCTCCGCATTCAGATCAGCTCGATTATCAAGTAATGGCTGACGATGTTCGTGAGCTGATTGTTCGCTTAGGGTTAAAATCTTGCTGTATCGTTGGGCATTCGATGGGTGGCAAAGTTGCGATGCAGCTTGCGCTTGGTTTTCCGGATTTGGTGGAGAAATTGGTGATTGTTGATATAGCGCCGGTGAGTTATCCCGAGAATGCGGATCGTCACAGGAGTGTGTTGGTTGGCATGGATGCGGTTAAACTCAATGAAATCAAAAGTAGGGCAGAGGCTGAAGTAACGCTTAGGGATTATATTCCACAGGAGGCAACACGAAAATTTTTACTAACAAATCTAGTGCGTAATAAGAAAGGCTTATTCGAGTGGCGGCTGCATAAGGATTCGATACGTGAAAATTACGCTAACCTTCGGGCCGGGCTCACAGCGACAAAGAGCTTTTTTAAACCCGTGCTATTTGTAAAAGGTAGCTTGTCGCCGTATATAAAGCCTGAACACGAGGGGCAGATCAAAGAATTGTTTCCCGCTGCATCGGTAAAGCTAATCATGGACGCGGGACATTGGTTACATGCAGAACAGCCTCAGGCCTTGCAGAGGATACTACTTAAATTTTTACAGAGTTGATTTGCATTGACTCGATTCCCATTCGATAGTTGCTTTAAGGAATTTTTGTGACAGTACTCAGCGTTAACGTAAATAAGATTGCCCTACTGAGAAATTCTCGCGGTCGAGATTTTCCTTGTGTAGTTGGATTCAGCGAGCAGTTGATCGACTTGGGTGTTAAGGGCATAACGGTGCATCCACGCCCAGACGAGCGTCATGTAACTCGGCGCGATGTCTATGCGCTTAGCGAAATGCTAAGAGACAAACCGCAGGTTGAATTCAATATAGAAGGCTACCCCTCGGAAGACTTCATAAAGATGGTGCTAGAAGTGTGTCCAGATCAATGCACGCTCGTGCCAGACTCTCCCGGGCAGCTGACTTCCGATCATGGTTGGAATATTCCCGAGAATCAGTTTGTGCTGCAGCAGGTATTAAGTGAGCTTCGTGAGGGTGGCGTTCGCAGCAGCCTATTTCTAGATCCAGATCCTGAAATGGTTGGTCACGTGACTCGCGTAGCGGCTGATCGTATCGAGCTTTATACGGAAAACTTTGCGAACCACCACGCAGGTCCACAGCAGGAGGCAGTTTTCGAGCGCTATCGTGCGGCGGCCCAAAAGGCGGGTCAACTTGGTATAGGGATCAATGCAGGGCACGATCTGGACTTACAGAATCTGACAAAGTTTTTGCAGATTCCCAATATTCTTGAGGTCTCGATCGGTCATGCACTCATAGTCGAATCCTTGCAGTTGGGCGTTACCGAGGTAATCAAGCGCTACCTGGCTATTGTAGATGCCAGTTAAATAGGGGCGCTCTATTAAGTTAGTGTTCAGCCTTCATGCCTATACTGGCAGGGTAGCTTTGAATAATTCTATGGCACCTCGCGCTGTGAACTGTTTCGAGATCAAGACGTTTCTTTGTTGGCAGGCGTGGGGCCCTCAAAAAGAAACAACGAAGAGATCGGGACAGTCAAAACGCCCCGAACCGCGAGCCCTAATTCAAGATCGAGCTCATTCGATAAGGAGTGGCTATAATGACAAGCAGACTGTTTAGGTTGGCAAAGATATCACGCTGGGCAGGCCTTATCGCTGTGCTTGTGGTTCTGGCGCCCAGCACTGTCTTTGCTACTCATTTCGAGCTCGCGCGCCTCGCTAACGAGATTGAATTGATTAGTGCCCAGCTAGCAGACGATCTTCGCTATACCCGCCATTATGGTTCCGTGCGCCAACGCGCGGTAACTCTGAGAAGAGAGGCTTCACAACTTGCTGACACACTAGGGCGCAATCGCAGCAATTCTCGCATCCGCTCACAGTTCAAAGATGTCAGGCGTGGTTATGAACGTCTAGAGCAAGCATTCTTTATAGCCGATAGGCGCAACCGTGTTCCGCGCTTGTACCGTGAAATAAACGTACTAAGCAATATTTTCACTAACTTAAGCGAAGAGTTTTACTATGCCGGTTTAGGTGAGCAGAACTACGGGCCGGCCTATAATTCTCCCCACAGCGGTCTATCAATCATTGGTTCACGCTACTCTACTTCGCGCTACTCTGGTTCTCGCTACTCTAGTTCTTCCTACTCTGGCTCGCGAGACACAGGCTCACATCGTGGCAGTTTGCCCGATTATGATCGCCGCGAGGAGGGCTCTAGGTCGAATGGTCGCATAGCGCCCCATCGAGAGCGTGCAGTTCCTCCGGTGTTTCGAGGCAATAATAGCGGCGTCGTTTCCAGTCGCCAAAAGGCAGGAGAAGGTAGAGGTAAAAGTGGCTTGAGTGAAAATAATGATCGGGCCGGTAGAGAAAATTCCGATAGAGGCGCGCGCGGTGTGCACAGCACAGCGCCTTTTGAGCACAGTAGCCGAGTGTTGGAAAGGCAAGCCCGGCAGAATGCAGCAAGGCGTGAACTGGAAAATCAGGCGCGCCCCAACCGGTCATCCCTAGTACCTCGTCAGTCATCTAGGGGGACTGACGAGGTACGTGGTCGAGGCGGTCGAGGTGCTCTATCTGAGAACCGGCGTAGGAACCAGTAGAGTAAATTTCATTTGTTACTTGCGTAGGTTCGTCTAGCTGTAGACTCTAAAGCTCTTAAAAAGGGTCAGGTGTCATATTACTGGCCTGTACTTGCTGCGCGTGCTCTTTATATACTATAAGGCCCCCTTCGATTAGACTGCGCGCACCGTGGGTTTCTCTGCGTTAAGACGCACGTACCTCTGTTCCACCTATTAGCTGTTGGAAGAAAGCTTGAACGATAACCTCCAATCTAATCGTATCTACTATGGTTACTGGATCGTCGTGGCGGGATTCGTCACGCAATTCGTTGCCGTTGGTATGTCCAATTACATAGTAGGCTCCTTTCTCATTCCGATGACGGAAGAGTTTGGCTGGACTCGAGCCGAATTCAGCCTATCTCGCTCCATAGGGCAGGTTGTTCTTGCCTGTACTGGCTTTTTGATTGGCTCCTATATTGACCGCTATGGTGGGCGTCGCTTCATTATTGCGGGCGCGTTTATCCTATCTGCGGCGACTTACAGTCTTGGGAATATCACCACGCTCAGTCAATGGTTGTTGCTGAATGGATTAATGCTTACCGCTGGGGCGGCTCTGATCGGCAATTTGGTGGTGAATGTCACGCTAGGTAAATGGTTTGTTGAGCGACGCGGCAGGGCCGTCGCTATTGCGGGAATGGGTATCTCACTTTCGGGCATCATACTTCCGGTGCTGTCGACATGGATGGTAGATGAATTTGGTTGGCGCGCCTCATGGAAACTGCTCGGTATAACGGCGGGTCTGCTCACCTTGCCTACCGCGTTCATCATGCGGCGCACCCCGGAAGATCACGGCCTGCACCCTGATGGGAAATCAGAAGAAGAGATGTCTCGTGGTCACGGCGCGGCAGCGAAAGCTGATTTCGAGAATTCCATGACGCGTGCGCAGGCGATGCGCACCTCCAGCTTCTATTTCCTGGTGCTGGCATTCGGCTTATTTCAAATTTCGATTACGGTGATGCTGATTCAGACGATTCCGCTGATGACGGATGCAGGCTATTCGAGGCTCATTGCCTCCACTATGATTTCTTTGGCGTCAGTGCCGGCTTTCCTTAGCAAACCCCTGTGGGGCATTCTCATCGATCGCTACAGCCCGCGAAAACTAGCCGCTGTGGGTGCGGCGGTCACCGGTAGCGCGGTTATGCTTATTGTCTTCAGCGTTGCGAATGATCTCGATCTTCTGGTTTATGTTGGGTTTCTCTCGATGGGTATTGGCTGGGGTGGCTTATTGCCCTTACAAGAGGTGATATGGGCCACGTTCTTCGGGCGGCGTTATCTTGGCTCGGTGAGATCCACAGCCATGCCATTTACCTTTGGCATGTCGGCGTTGGGGCCGGTATTGGTTGCCTACTACTACGATCAGGTTGGCAACTACAACCTCGCCTTAGTGGCGATAGCTCTGTGCAATATCGCCTCCGCTATCATGCTTTATCGCATGAAAAGTAGGCCAGCTATGCAGAAAGTTTACAATTGAGGTGTGGCACTGCAGCTGAGCCGACACGGCTACAAAACATATAAATAGTGGATTTAATTGGAATTTTTGTGTGACCCCCTTCACACTCCCACTGCATAGCGCTAGTATTCGCTGCCAATCAGAACGAAGATAAAGATGTCTAATAGAAGGTTCAATTGTGTCATTATCGATATTTCAGGACTTACAGTGTGACGTAGCAGGCTTGAAAATAACTAAGCCCAGTGGCTTAGCCTCGAGCTTGTTTTTTCATGTTTACAGTGGCGCCAATGCCATTGGATTTGCACAGCTGAGCACTCGCGCTGAAAACAACCATCGACGATCGCTCGCACGTCGCGTGGCGAAAGATGATGTCGCTCCAGGTGTTAGTTATTGCCTAAAGATCATTAAGATAAGCCAAAATTACCGTAATAAAGGTATTGGTTCTGCGCTGTTAGACGAGGTTATCGGCTTCTGCAAAGACGAGCAGGTAGTGTCCATCTTCGGGGAGGCCAAGGGTGATTCTGATAAACTGCATCGCTGGTATCAGAGCAAGGGCTTCAATCTGGATAGCGTAGACAACATCCAGCTTTCCTTCTAAGAACACTATTTCAAATCTCTAGCTCACTCGAGCTATCTTTCTTGTCTTTCTTTCTTTAGTAGGATTTCGAGTTGATCTTGGAGAATGGGCCATACATTGTCGAGGATCATCGACTGGGCCTCCGCACGCGGGTGAATGCCATCGTTCTGCATAAGCTGCGGTTGCTGCACAATGCCCTCAATCAGAAACGGTACCAGAGCAAGCGACTCCTGCTCGGCCAAAGCGGAGTAGGTCTCGAAGAAGGGGGCTGTATAGCGTGGTCCATAGTTTGGTGGAATCTGAATCCCAGTAAGAATAACCTCAGCGCCGTTGGCTTTCGCAAGATCAATCATCGCTGCTAGATTCTCGCGCATGAGGTTTAGGGGTAAGCCGCGCAGGCCATCGTTGCCGCCTAATTCCAGTATTAATAACTTGGGTTGATAGCTGTCAAGCATCGCAGGGAGTCGCGCCAGGCCACCAGTAGTGGTTTCTCCGCTCACACTGCCATTAATTACATCTACGGGAAATTCCTCCGAGCGCAGCTTGATCTGCAAGAGATTGACCCAGCCCTGCTGCTCTTCGATGCCGTAGGACGCGCTCAGGCTGTCGCCATAGACGAGGAGGGTAAGATTTTCATCTGCGGCCCAGCCGCTGAAATAGATCGAGCAGCCAAGGCAGAAAATAAATAGTCGAGTTAAACGCATGGTCGAATTAAAAGGGGTCTCATCGCATCAAAAGCATATTTGGTGGCATAGTATGGTAAACCATTATGGCCTCCCTAGCGTAGAGAAAGTCAGTGAATTGCTTACGCTTGTATTCTATAGGGACGAATGCCCATTGCAATCCATACGGGCTGCCAAATTGGACTATAATCGCTGCCTAATACGCATCTGTAAGAGACCTTGAGTACATGATTCGAATCGAAAACCTAATTAAGAGTGTAGATACCAGCGAGGGTCTGCTGACCATCCTGAAATCAGTCAGCGTACATATTGATACTGGAGAAGCCGTAGCAATTGTCGGCGCCTCCGGCTCGGGCAAGTCGACGCTGCTTGGCTTGATGGCCGGTCTCGACACAGCAACTTCAGGTGATGTGGTATTGGACGGACAGAGCCTCAATGCTATGGATGAGGAGCAACGCGCGATATTGCGGGGCAAACTCGTCGGCTTCGTCTTTCAATCTTTCCAGCTTCTGCCCAGTCTTACCGCTTTAGAGAACGTAATGCTGCCGATAGAATTGAAGGGCGACGCCCAGGCGAATGAGAAGGCGAAGCGGTTGTTGGTTAGGGTGGGGTTGGATGAGCGCGGACACCACTATCCAAATCAACTCTCCGGGGGTGAGCAACAGCGCGTAGCTATAGCCCGCGCCTTCGCGACACAGGCACGAATATTGTTCGCCGATGAGCCCACTGGAAATCTTGATACGGCGACCGGTGCGAAGATCGTCGAGCTTCTTTTTGATCTTAATCGCGAATTCTCCACTACTTTGGTTCTGGTAACGCATGATGAGCGGCTCGCGCAGAAGTGTGGTCGCATTGTAAGGCTAGTCGCAGGTGAGGTGGTAAGCGATGAGAAAACCAGTGCTAGAAACGAGGAAGCAGCGCGTGTCTGACGCGGTGGCTGCACAAAGCGGCGGTAACAAAACCTTCTCTACTCTGTTTGGGCTTTCCTTGCGATTGTTGTGGCGCGACTGGCGGGGCGGTGAGATTCGGCTGCTATTTATCGCCTTAGTTATGGCGGTAACCTCAGTAACCGGCATAGCACTGTTCACTGACCGCTTGGAGAAAGCCTTGCTGCTTGAATCCGCGAACATGCTCGCGGCGGATAGAGTGTTGGGCAGCGGCACACAGCCGCCGGAAGAAATTTTAGCCCAGGCCGAAACGCTGGGTCTGCGCACGGCGCGGACTCTCTCGTTTACCTCTATGGCCTTCTCCGAGTCCGGCAATATGTTGGTTTCAGCAAAAGCTGTGAGTGATACTTATCCGCTGCGCGGAGAAGTGATCATCGCTGATCAGCCTTTCATTCGCGGATATCCTATTCGCAGTGGCCCACAGGCCGGAGAAGTGTGGCTGGAATCTAGAGCACTACCGGCACTTGGTATTGATGTCGGCGACTCGGTGTTCGTCGGCGAGGCAGAATTAACGGTTAGCAAGATCATTATTGCGGAACCTGATCGACAGCAGGGCGGCATGATGGACAGCGCGGGGCCAAGGCTGATGTTAAGCATGGATGATGTGGCGCAGACTAACGTCGTGCAGCTCGGTAGCCGTGTTAGTTATCGCTATCTATTCGCAGGCGAACAGTTAGAAACATTGGACTCGTTGAGTGAGTGGATAGGGGAGGAATACGACGGCGAATATCGCATGCGGGATGTGCGCGACGAGAGCGAAGAGATTAGCGACGCGTTGAACAAGGCGGAGAGCTTTCTTTTATTAGGATCGCTTTTTGCAGTGCTTCTTGCTGGCGTGGCAATTGCATTGACTGCCAAGCGTTATAGTGAGCGCCACTATGATTACGTGGCGATTCTAAAGACATTTGGCTGCACCTCAAACGAGATTGGTGTTATTTATCTGGCTATTCAGTTGGTTCTGGTTTTCATTTCTATCGTTGTAGGCTGCATCCTAGGCTGGTTAGTGCATCATGTGATTCTACGTCTTTTGCAGGCGGTCATTACGGTAGATCTGCCGGCAGCTGGATTCGAGCCCTTTGTTATTGGTTCTCTAACGGCTGTCATATGTTTACTGTCATTCGCACTGCCGCCTTTGCTAGCTCTGCGCGCTACGCCGCCGCTGCGGGTATTGCGCAAAGATCTCGATCAGCAAAAATTCGGTGCCAACGTGCCTTATGTCTTCGGTATTTTAGGCACTGTTTTTCTTGTGTATTGGTATAGCCAGTCTCTGGTGCTTACCACCGTATTGGTGACTGCGGTTGCGGCTATCGCGTTGTTTCTCTCAGTAGTGTCATATCTATTGCTGCGCTCAAGCGGATCGGTTGGCATGAAAGCAGGCAGTGCTTGGAAGTTGGCTATGACAGCGGCCAGGCGGCGACGGAAACAGAATGTACTACAGGTGATGGTGTTTTCCGTGACGATCATGTCGCTGTTGATTCTGACCTTGTTGCGTACGGACCTAATTGATGATTGGCAGGGACAGCTTCCTGAGAATACGCCAAACCATTTCATGATGAATATTACCGAGTCTCAGATCGACGGGATCGAGAGTTTCTTCGACGAGAACGGAGTCGATAGTAATGCGTTCTACCCGCTAATTAGCGCTAGAGTCATTTCGGTAAATGGAGAGATACCTGAGCCGGAGGAAGAGCTCAATGCGGATGAGGAGCGCAGCAGTATTACTGAGGGAGCCCAATCCGAGGAAAGAGAAAGCAGCCGCTACGATCAAGCGCGCAGTGAGCTGGATGCAGCCACAGGAAATAGCGACGAAGTCGGAACCAAGGCCGAAGAGGAGGAACAGGGACAGATTCGAGGACGGTTAGGCCGCCGTCAGGTTACTTGGGCAGATGACTTGCCTCCGGATAACCTCGTTACCGACGGTGCCTGGTGGGGAGAAGGCGTCGATGCAGGCTATGTGTCTATCGAAGATGACTATGCCGGCTGGTTAGATATTGAAATCGGCGATCGAGTTGAGTTTGAAATCAATCAGCAGACCATCTTTGCCGAAGTGAGCAGCTTTCGCAGCGTGCGCTGGGATAATATGCAGCCGAACTTCTTTATCATATTTTCACCTGGGACCATCAACCACTTAGGCGCGACGTTCCTATCGACGGCATTGATGGAGCGAGACCAAAAAATACTGCTCAATGATTTGGTTAGGCTCTTCCCTACGATGGTTGTTATAGAAATAGATGCGCTGATTGAACAGGTGCAGAACATTATCGCTCAGGTAACATCGGCTATTGAATTGATCTCGGTGCTAGTGCTTGTGTGCGGTGCGCTGGTGTTGTTGGCTTGTGTTAACGCCACACTGGATGAGCGTTTCCATGAAAACGCGATACTACGCACGCTAGGTGCTGGAAAGAGGCTTATTCTTAGTAGCCTCTTGATAGAATTTGCGAGTATTGGTGCGCTAGCGGGAATCATTGCAACCATCGGTGCGGAGGCAAGTCTGTACTATCTCCAAGAGGAGGTGTTTGAGCAGGAGTTCAATTTGCACTACTGGGTATGGATAGCTGGGCCGCTAATTGGTACGGTGCTTATCGCTGCTTTGGGTATGAACTCAACTCGAGAAGTCGTGAGTACGAGTCCTCTAAATGTGCTGCGCAGGGTCGTATAGTCCTAGCGTCGCAGAGCTGAGCAATATCGGTGAATACTTGAGCGCAGTCAGCGAAGCGTTATAATTGCAGGCAGGGCATTTTTCTGAGAATTGAAAGCTAAGTGAAACCTACGCAAGTGGTCATTTCTATGAATATTAGACGATTCACGTTTTTTCAACTGGCAGCAGCCTTAGTGTTTTCGTTGTCTTGGACCTCAATCATGGCGCAGCCTCTGTCAGAGGTGATTGGCGAAGAATGTGTTCTTGGCGATTGCGCCCAGGGCAGAGGCAGGCTGGAACTCGCCACTCAATGGGGTAAGGGTGAGTATTTCGGAAATTTCAGAGACGGCGAGTTTCATGGCAAGGGCCGTCTCGAGATCCCTATCTCGTTCATGGCTAAGTCTATCTATGATGGCGACTTTGACAGGGGTATTCGCTCCGGCCGCGGCACCTACTGGAATGGTAACGGGAAGCTTTATATCGGTCAGTGGAGAGACGGCGAGCGCAATGGTCAGGGTTCTTACTTCATTGGATTGGATCGGTGGCGTGAGAATGAACATAGCGAGTTTTGGATGAAAGAGAATCTCGAAAATTATAGCGGTACATTTCTCGACGATTTCTATCACGGAGAGGGTACCTACCGCTGGTCAGGTGGACAGAAGTACGTTGGTAGATTTTTTGCCAATGAGAAGCATGGCCACGGAACCTATTATTACGTTACGGGGTCGCCGCGGCAGCAGCTTTGGCACTTCGGCGATTTCGTTAGGTAGTCCGCCGGGAAGGCATCGCCGATTTTTTTTATTCCGCGCCTTACGCCCGGAGCAACGTTTGGACTTCAGCATGGATCTTGAATCACTTCGCCGCGAATACCTGCAAGGCGGCCTAAGTCGCGATGAGCTTGCGAGAGACCCGTTTGATCAGTTCTCGCTATGGATGCAGCAGGCTATAGAGCTAGGGGTTGTTGACCCCACGGCAATGACAATCGCTACTGTGTCGGCGGACGGTCAGCCTAGTCAGCGCATTGTATTGCTCAAACACGTCGATGACAGCGGCTTTGTTTTTTATACAAACTACGGTAGCCGTAAGGCAGATGAGCTAGATACAAACTCCAAAATAAGTCTGCATTTTCCTTGGCATGCTATCGAACGGCAGGTAAAGGTCTGCGGTGAGGCTGTCAAAGTGAGTACTGCAGAGTCGCTCAAGTACTTTGCGAGCCGACCTAAGGAGAGTCAGATTGCTGCAATAGCTTCGCAACAGAGTCGTGTTTTGACGTCGCGGTCATTTCTTCTCAACCAATTTGAGAGTTTGAAACAGAAATTTAGTAATGGTGAGATCCCGCTTCCGGACTTCTGGGGCGGCTATCGGGTTGAGCCGAAGGAAATCGAATTCTGGCAGGGTGGAGCGAATCGTTTACATGACCGCTTTCGCTATCTTCTGCAGGAAGATACGAGTTGGTCCATCGATAGGCTCGCCCCTTAGATAGGCCAATCTGCTCAAGAGCTGCCCTCTAGCTCTCTTTCCACTTCCGCAGTTTCTTCTTTTCCAATTGCTTCTTCAGTCTTGCATACTGCGGGATGCCGTTCTTGTACTTGGGATAGTCCTCGCCTTGAATCAACGGCGAGAGATATTCGCGCGCGGCATCGGTAATATGAAAGCCATCACGACTAATATAGTTTCTTGGCATCTTCTTCTCGACGTTGGCAACATCTGAAAGCTTCGCCTCACCGATGCGCCAGCTATACTTCTTGCCTCTGCCGCGAACGATCGCTGGCATCACGGCGTTCTTGCCGGCCAATGCAAACTCGACGGCTGCTTTGCCAACGGCATAGGCCTGATCTACATCGGTTGCAGAGGCGATGTGTCGCGCTGCACGTTGCAGGTAATCGGCCACCGCCCAGTGGTATTTGTAGCCAAGCTCATCCTTAATCATCTTTGCGACGAAGGGTGCGACACCGCCGAGTTGCACATGTCCAAACGCGTCCGTCCCGCCAGCATCCGCTAGAAACGACCCATCTTTGTTCTGAGCGCCCTCTGAAACCACGATGGCGCAGTAGCCGTATTTCTTCACGCTCGATTTTACTTTGCGCAGGAACTTTTCTTTGTTAAAGGCAATCTCTGGGAAAAGAATTATATGTGGCGCGTCGCCTGTCTGCTCTGTCGCTAAACCGGCTGCACCTGCGATCCAGCCCGCATGACGACCCATCACTTCCATGACAAAGACCTTCGTTGAAGAGTCACACATGGACGCGACATCCAGGCCTGCTTCGCGGATAGAAACGGCGACGTATTTCGCCACCGATCCGAATCCCGGAGAATTGTCTGTTAATGGTAAATCGTTATCGACGGTCTTCGGTACGCCGATGCAGGTAATCGGGAAGCCCTTCACGGCGCTGAACTGAGATATCTTGTTGGCAGTGTCCTGCGAATCGCCGCCACCGTTGTAGAGGAAATAACGAATATTGTGAGCGACAAACACCTCCATAAGGCGTTCGTATTCCCGTTTGTTCTCGGCATAGGATTGAAGCTTGTAGCGACAAGAGCCAAATGCGCCAGCAGGGGTTGAGCGAAGTGCAGCAATCCCCTGCTTAGATTCTTTACTGGTATCGATGAGATCTTCCCTCAGGGCGCCGACGATACCGTTTAGCCCTGCATATACCTTTCCTATTTTGTCTTTGTTTTTTCGCGCAGTCTCGATCACGCCGCAGGCGCTAGCGTTGATAACACAGGTGACTCCGCCTGACTGGGCGTAGAAAAGGTTAGCTTTGCTCATAGAATATATTCACTGTTGTATCCGGTGGAGACGCCAGTCGTTGCAGGCGTCCGAGAAAGAGGCAGTTTACAAGCTGCGAGATAGTACTTCAATTGCTTGCCTGTTCTCATAGATTGATGCAACATTCGAAGCCCTATTCGGAACAGGTGAAACTCGTGCGGTTGATAATTGGAATGTCTGGAGCTAGCGGCGCTATCTATGGGGTACGGTTGCTGCAAGTTTTGCAGAATGAGTCGAGCATAGAGACACACCTGATCATGTCGGATTCGGCCAAGCTAAACATCGCTGTTGAAACCGAATTTTCGTCCAAGGATGTACAGGCGTTGGCCGATCAGGTGCATTCGAACAAAGATATAGGCGCCACGATTGCGAGCGGTTCATTTCGCTCAGACGGAATGATCATTGCTCCATGCTCTATAAAGACACTGTCAGCAGTCGCGAATTGTTACGCAGACTCTCTTCTAGTGCGTGCCGCCGATGTGATGTTGAAAGAGCGCAGGCGGCTGGTCTTGGTGCCAAGAGAAACACCCTTGCACACTGGGCACTGTGAATTGCTCCTTCGTGCGAGCCAGAATGGTGCAATACTGGCGCCTCCAATGCCAGCACACTATATAAAAGCGCAGTCGGTTGATGACCTTGTGGATCATCATGTAGGCCGAGTGCTAGACCTTTTTGACATAGACACTGGCCTGGTTAAGCGCTGGCAGGGTACACAAGGCTAAGACCTTAAGAGAGCATAAGAAATGGCTAAAAATTTATTTGATCTAACTGGCAAGGTGGCGCTAATTACCGGCGGTAATAGCGGTATTGGTCTAGGTTTTGCTGAAGGTGTTGCGAAGCAGGGTGCAGATGTTTGCATATGGGGACGCGATACCCAGAAGAACGCCGCTGCTGTAGAGCAACTCGGAGAATTCGGTACTAAGGTTCATGCTATTGGCTGTGATGTGTCGGTTGAGGCGTTAGTCGAGGAATCTTTTGCCGAGACTCTCGAGGTGTTTGGGCGAGTGGATGCTTGTTTCGCCAATGCGGGGGTCGCTCGATCGGGCCGCTTTGAAGAATTTTCTACTGAAGATTGGCGTCATGTTATGGATGTGAATCTAGATGGCCTGTTCTACACGCTGCGCTGTGCTGCCAAGCACATGAAACAGCGAGCCGAAGCTGGAGATCCAGGTGGTCGTCTTATTGGCACCTCATCTTTAGGTGCGTTGATGGGCATGGCGCGAGTGGAAGCCTATGGGGCAAGCAAGGGAGCCGTGATCTCGATGATGCAGGCATTGGCTGTCGAGTACGCACGGTGGGGAGTAACCGCCAACTCGATATTGCCGGGCCACATCGAAACCGCGATGACGGCAGACAATTATGCTAATGAGAAATTTGCTAATGCAATTTTGCCACGGATTCCAGCGCGTCGTTGGGGCGATAGATCGGATTTTGAGGGTATTGCCGCCTATTTAATGAGCGATGCTAGCAGCTATCACACCGGGGATAGTCTGCTGATAGATGGTGGGTTTTTTCTCTACTAGCTCTTGTGACTAGGATGCAGCAGTGGCTTCGTGAGAGCCTGTATCCTCCTGAATTAAAAATAAAAAGCGATACTTTTCCCCGATTTGTGCTAATGTGCCGCCACGTTTAGACAGGGCTAAGCAGCGCTAAGGCTTGTTTCAGCAATATCTAGACGGTGCATCATACTTAGATAAGGTCACGTTACTGCGTCAAAATCGCAGTCTGCAGACTTCTATTCAGCGAATCGATCTTCGATCCGGCCCGAATAACAAGTCGCCACCTCATTTCTGGTTACTCGCAGTCACGTCGCGAGTAACTACGAACTAGCTATCGAATGCACATCCGTGCAATAGAACTCATTAAAACAGTTTAAAGTTCGGAAAATACTAACGAGAAGTCGTCGTGCTTCCTCCTTTTGTGGGGCAGGCAATGCGTTTTCGTTTCGAACAAATAAAATGCTTCGGCATACTTACTAACTAAGAGAATTTGAATGACATTTAACACACTCGGACTATCCGACACACTGCTGCAAGCAGTAAAACAAACTGGCTATACATCGCCAACACCTATTCAAGAACGAGCCATCCCAGAGATTCTAGCTGGCCGTGATGTAATGGCCGCTGCACAGACTGGCACGGGAAAGACCGCCGGATTCACATTGCCCTTATTGCAATTGATAAGCGGACGTCCTAATCGAACTAGAAATAGCTTTCGCGCCTTGATCCTGACACCGACGCGAGAATTAGCGGCTCAAATTGAAGACAGCATTCAAACCTATGGCGCGCAAGAGAACCTTAGATATGGCGTAGTCTTCGGTGGAGTGAATATTAATCCGCAAAAGAAGACACTGAATCGTGGCCTCGACATCCTAGTTGCTACACCTGGTAGATTACTGGATTTGTATCAGCAGAAATGCATCGACTTCCGGGATGTCGAAGTGCTGATTCTCGACGAAGCGGATCGAATGTTGGATATGGGTTTTATTCGTGATATCAAGAAAATAATGGCGCTACTTCCGAAGCAGCGGCAGAACCTGATGTTCTCGGCGACATTCTCCGATGAAATTCGAGTCCTAGCGAAGACGATCTGCAACAAGCCTGTAGAGATTGATGTCGCTCCGAGGAATTCTACAGTCGAAGCTATTTCGCAGAAGATGTATTACGTAGACAAAGCTAGCAAGCCGAATCTGCTAATCGAAATGATGCTGGCGAGCAATGATCAGACATTGGTGTTTAGTCGGACAAAGCATGGTGCAAATAACCTAGCCAAAAAACTAATCAAAGAAAACATCAAAGCTGCAGCTATCCACGGTAATAAGTCACAGGCGCAGCGAACTAAAGCTCTCCATGATTTCAAGCAGGGTGGGGTGCAGGTCTTGGTAGCAACAGATATTGCAGCTCGCGGTATCGATATTGAGCAACTCGCGCGGGTGATTAACTTCGATCTTCCGCATGTCCCTGAAGATTATGTACATCGCATCGGCCGAACTGGCAGAGCAGGAGCTACTGGATTGGCGATTTCTCTGGTCAGCGGTGAAGAAAGCAAACAGCTGCGTGACATCGAGCGCTTGATAAAGTTTGCAGTGCCAAGGGGAGATAGCGAAGAGTACTCCTTTGCTTTGGCGAATCCAGCTCCAGCTAGCAAGAATAGCGAACCCAACAGACGGCCTGCTAACAATCAGCGACCTCGTCGTAGACAGGGCGCAGCTGGAAAGCCAGCCAACACAGGTTCGTCTAACGGGAAATGGAGATCATCGCGATCCCAGGCAGCAGCGTAACTGCGATTGCCAGTAGGGTGGGGTATTCGCGATGGTGTCGCTGCATCAAAAAACGCGGTAAAATTCTGGGCAATTCTGGGCAATTCTGGGCGAATTCGGGTACATTTTGCGAGCTGTTTACAGATTGGTCTGCTGCACGCTTGACTGATAGAGCAGTCAATGACAATGTTGGCTTAACTTAAGCTAAACTAACTAATTAACTATATCCCTACGTGAGGATGTCATGCTTACACAAGGTACGGGCTTCGCCAGATACTCTAAACTTCTCTGCTTGATCGTTGCATCGATCTGGTTGGTACTTTCCATCCTAGCGTTTACCGGCGACAGTGAAAGTTCCACAATCAATGGCTTCTTGTGGTTGGCTGGTGCGATAGCTTTTGCAGTGTCCGGCGTTTTTATTTCGAGGTCTCCGGGTCCGGTTGAATCAAAGACGGACAATGGGTAAAGCCTCTTTTACTCTTTGCTGTTGATTTGTCACTCTAGTTATCTTAATGGTGCATAGCTGCACCTTTTGGATATGTGACGATCTAAAGCCAAGCATAGCCGACTGCGAAGCAGTTATTTCTCAATTGCACTTCGAATAACTTCTAGTGCGCTGGTAATCTTCTCGTCTCGCTCGATTTTTGCCGCAACCAATAGGCTGTCGATATTTTCCCTAATGTCATCGCTGCCCAA
>Ga0307985_10000562_pt1 | contig 21756 bp, 18 predicted proteins | sample EllFjometageno80_FD_203155 | JGI IMG/M metagenome (GOLD analysis project Ga0307985, IMG submission 203155) | Marine microbial communities from Ellis Fjord, Antarctic Ocean - #80 | ecosystem: Environmental > Aquatic > Marine > Unclassified | place: Southern Ocean | collected 2014-10-09 | reverse complement strand
CCCCCCCTCAACCTCCAACCCTCGTCCGTTCCGCGCCGGCTTCGTGGCGATAGTCGGCGCTCCGAATATGGGAAAGTCCTCCCTCCTCAACACCCTCCTTGACTACAACCTCGCCATCACCAACCCCCGCCCCCAAACAACCCGCCACTCCATCCTCGGCATCCTAACGGCCCTCGAACACAACACCCAGCTCGCCTTCCTCGACACTCCCGGCGTCATTGCTGAACCCGCATACGCCCTCCAGACCACAATGATGGACGCCGTGAAAGGCAGCCTCACGTCCGCCGACCTCCTACTCGTCGTGACTGACATCTACACGGAAGTAAGCCCGTTGGATACAGTCATTGTGAGCATAAGGAAGAGCGATAAGAATGTGGTGGTGGTTGTTAATAAGATGGACTTGGTGGAGGAGACGACGAGGGAGATAGCGCTCGACGATGTCGTGAAGGTGAGCTCTTAGCGAATAGCGCGCTCTGCCCGTCTCTGCACTACCTAACCCACCCCAACTGCCCAGGACTGGAGAAATCTGCTGCCCAACGCCCACTGCATCATCCCGGTGTCCACGAAAACGAAGCAGAACATCCCCACGCTCCGCAAGATATTGCTCGCAGAACCAGACGTCCCCGCCGCTCTCCGCGATCTCGGGCGACCCATCGCCGGTATGTTCAAGCCGGGCGTGACGACAATTACCGACGAGACCGCGGTGACGTTCATACCCGAGAGTCCGCCCATGTACGAGGTTGACGCGGTGACGGACCGGTCGGAGAGGTTTATTTGCGGGGAGATTATCAGGGAGACGCTGTTCTCGAATCTAGGGAAGGAGGTGCCGTATTGCTGCGAGGTTGCGGTGGATGGGTTTACGGAGGTGAGTAGTACGCGTGTGCCCCTCTTTTCACCCGCTCCTCCGCTCACCCTAAAATTGTGCACAGGGAATGGACATTAGACATGTCTCGGCGAAGGTTATAGTCGAGAGGGACTCGCAGAAGGGTATTCTCATAGGACAGGGGGGAAAGAAGATTAAAGAGCTCGGGACGGCGGCTAGGAAGGTGCTCCAGAAGGAGTTCGGAGTCAAGATCATGCTGGATCTGAGCGTCAAGGTGGATAAGGATTGGAGGAAGAGCGAGGAGAAGTTGATGAAGTACGGGTACATTGCGAAGCTAAAGAAGAAGAAGGTGGAATGAGCGCTTATAGTACAATATCGAATGTAATTTACTCGTCGTCGAAGTCGTCGTCGAAGTCATCCTCTCCATAGCCATCGTCGCTGTCCTCCGTCTTCAGTCGCTTCGGGCTGTCCTTCTTCACCGGCGTCTTGGGTTTCTTGGGCGACTCGCTCTCGAACTCCTCGCCGTACTCGTCCTCGTAATCCGCAACCGACTCCTCCTCGCCAACATCCTCCTGGCTCTTGACCTCTTCGACCTGGCTGTTGATTTCTTCGACCTCTGACTCGACCTTCTCGTCGACGGGTTCCTCGACGGGTTCCTCAACAGGCTCCTCAACAGGCTCCTCAACAGGTTCCTCAACAGGTTCCTCAACAGATTCTTCCACCTTCGCTTCCTCCTCCTTACCCAACTCCTCCACCTTCGCAATTTCCTCCTTCTTTTCCTCCTCCTCCGCCTCCCCAAAGTCCTCTGCGTAGTCTGCCGCCGCCTCCTCCTTCTTGACCTGCGGCGGCGGAATGAACGGAGCGGGGCCCTTGACACGGTACTCCACCTTGTCGTCCGCAGCCACCACCTCTTCCGTCTTCTTCACCACCTCCACCTTCTCCTTTGTTCGTTCCACCTTCTCCTTTGTCCGCTCCTCCTTCTCCCTGCTCGCCTTCAAAATCTTCTCCTCCTCCTTATCCTCCAGCGCCTTCTTCCGCTCCCTGACCTCGTTCGCCTTCGTCGCAGCCGCCTTCTTCTTGGTCTCGACCGCGGTGCTCGTTCGTTTCTTGACCTCGGTCGCGACCTTGACGTCCGTCATGCCCGCGATGGCGCTGCCCCCCTGAACATTCCCCTCCCCCTCCATCCACTCCAAAGTGCACTTGTTCCCCAACCGCCCCTTGGCGAACACCACCCCTCCCAGCAGCTTGTTCTTCGCGTAGCTCTCAATCTGCGCAATGCTGACCAAGTGACTCGGCAGCGGAACCGTGAGCCTCATTTCGTCGCTCGACACGGGATCGTAAGCCTTGACAAAGTAGAAGCTCTTGCTAACCGTGTCAAAGATTGACACAACCCAGCTCGTTCCGCCCATCTTAACCTCCTGGCTCGCCAGCAGCTTGTGCACGTCAGTCGGCGCCTTGCCTTCGCGTGTCGACTTGGGCTTCTCCTTCTTCGCCGCCTTCACGACCGGCTTCTCCTTCTTTTCCTCCTCCATTTTCTCGAGGACTTTAGGCGCGCTCGCCGCGCGCACCACCGCCTTCTTCTTCGCCTTCTTCTTCTTCACCACCGGCTTGGCGTTGACGTAGCTCTCCATCCCCTCCAAAACCTCGCTCAAGCTAACCCCCTCCGGCCACTCGAACTCCCTCACTCTACTCAGCATGATGAAGACCCAAGCCGCCAGCTTCGCTCCCCCCACGCTGACATTCGCAATCTCCCTCGGCTTGAACTTGTCGTCCTGCAAGAACCTCTTCAGCGCCGCCGCCTTGAATCCCGAGATCTGGCTCGGCTCCGTCGCGATCAAAAAGTCCACGAACCGCCCATTCAGCTGCTTCTTGAACGCGCCCCACGAGACGTCCTTGGGCGGATTGGGTTTGTTGTCCAGCAGAATAACCACCGCCGCGCCGACCATCGCGAGCGCGGGGTTACTCGGGTTCTCGATCTGCGCAAGCTGCTTAACTTCTTGTTCCGTCAAGCTGATCGCGACAGCCTGCGCCGTGAACGGCGTCTTGGGGCGGCACTCCAACCCCATCGGCGGCCGATCCCTCTGCTTCTTAATCCGCGTAACGACGACCTTGTTGGGACTGGTGGTCTTCAAACCGACGGGCGCGTCTCTCGCCTTCGCCTCGAACACTTTACTGCTCACGTTCTGCGGCCCCTTCGGCATCATCTGGATCTTCCTCCTCGCGTGCTTCACGATCTCACTCCGACTCAACCCCGCCTGAACCGGAGGGGGGACGGCGCCGGGATCGTATGTCGACTCGCCGAAGTCACGCTGACCGTACGCCATGGTGTTGCTCAAGGAGTTACTAGCGTGCTCAACTGACAGCGACGGACTCCCCTGGTTACCATGCTCCCTACTGGGCTCCTCCTGTCGAACCGTCATGAGCTCCGTCAACTTGGTCGGGCACGGATAGAAGTTCGTCGGCGTCCTGCTCGACTCGGGTTAGAAAAAAACTCCATATTGTAGCACACATACCAATGCTATCGTCTCGCTCTTCTCACCTCGCAAAGTTCGTCTTCTCCCTCGCCTTAGGCTCCCCCAACAATCCCCTGCTATTATGCATACTCGGTCCCTGAATCGGCTGACTCAACGCCAACAACTGCGCCTGCGCCTTATCATACCACGCCGCAAGCGCGTGACTGTACGCTTCGGACTGTTCGGTGGCGAGGGAACCGTAGGAGTGGGCGGAGGAGAAAGCGTCGGAGCCGGCTGGACCGAGCGCCGCCCGAGCCGGCTCGGGCGCGTCATCCTCATACTCCTCCTCCTCATAATTCTCCTCCTCCCCCTCATTATTGCCCCCCCTCCCCTCCTCCTCAATCAACATCCTCTCCGCCACCCTCAACCGTACCCTCATCTCCCTCATCTCTCCCCGCAACGCCTCGTCCGCCGATACGTCCACCGGCTCCCGCAAGTTGTTCGGCAACATAAGCGGATTCCCCACCATCCTCTCCCCCTCAACCTTCAACGCATTCACCAATACCTCACAATCCGCCAAAAAGTCCACGTCACTTCTACACTTGTTCAAGTAATTATCCCCATGGAAATAAAACGGCAAGGTTGCAGCACCACTAGCAACTCGCCATGCGGCGACACACTCACACACCGCCAATGTCGCATCCCGACACGTCGTCAACGTAACCAACACACTAACCCCATCACAATCCACCATGTCTCCCCCCCCACTGCTCCCTGCAACACCGTCTAAGGTTCCCTCCAAACTACCACAGACGCCCTGCTCCTCGGCGAACGTGAACAGCTTTGTCAACAACCCCTCCCTCCTCAACACTGTCTTCAGCACTTGCAACTCACACGTGGGATCCGTGTTGGGGTGATGCGTGAAGTCGAACGCGGCTGCAACACAGGAAAATGCCGGGGAGGCGGCGGACATTGAGTAGACTTTGGTGGGAGGGGGAGCAGTGGGGGGGATAGTCGTCTTGGTACAGTTAGCGATGTCCTGCTCATTCGCCCAAGGGTTGTTAAAAATATCCTGCCTCACCTGTTCAACCCTCCTCTGCATCCCACGAAGTTTCTTATGTTCCAATCTTCCCCCACTCGTAATCAAATTCCGTTGTATCGTTAATAAGGTGCGCGCGGCGGTGTTGGAGGGGAGGCGGGAGAGGGTTATGCAGGAGGGATCAAAGTTTGCGTCGTATTCCGGGAGGGTTGTGGAGTGGTGGGAGGAGTTCCAGTTGGATTCGAGGGTGAATTTTGGATCCATCTGGAGGGGAGGGGGGTGAGAGGGATAGGAGGGGGGTGAGAGGGATAGGAGGGGGGTGAGAGGGATGAGAGGGATGAGAGGGGGGAGTGGTGACGAGGTGAAGGGGGCGGGCACACATTGTGTTCACAAGGGAGTGTTCTCATCACGCATGGCTACGTCATGTTCAGTGCTGTGGAAAGGGCTCAGTGTGCAGTAAAACGTCATCCTGGCACAAACAGTGGTCCCTAATAGCGGCTTGGGGGTCGTTGGGAAGCTTTCCGGTCTCAACGTACGGCTCATGATCCTCACTCATGATCCTCACTCATGATCCTCGTATAACAGCGTGGTCGCCTTACCGTAAGTGCGAAGGAGCGTCGAGCCGTTGAGCGCCGGTCCCTGCTTGAATTATACGGGTATAACCTTCGTCTCTAACGAGCAACGACCCTTGTTATAGTTATAACATCATGCAAAACCTTCCCCTTTGACCTTTGACACATGAAACAAAGACGACTTTTCCAAACACATTATTCACTACGTACTATGTGCACAAGCACGAATGATTGGGGATTGAAGCACCATCAAACAAATTATTGCGGCAACTAACGCTCCCCGAAGATAATTTATGCTCTAGTTTTCCAACGTCTTAAAATCGATCGACATCGCCACGTCTCCCGCTAGACGGCAGCCTTTCGCGTCGCCCTCGCTCGACAACATCGGCCGCCAGTCCCCCGCGATCGAGTTACTTCATCGTCCCCATCGCCCCCATCTTCCCCATCCCCCCAAATCTGTTATCCCCCAATCCATCACCCCCCTGTAACGCTCACATGAAACGCTCCAATATATATCAACATAGCAACAACGCCTTAACCCCCTCACAACGTCCCCCAACCCCATGGCGGACACACCAGCAGACGCGCCTGTACAGGACATAATCCCCCCACCCACCCTCCCAATCATGGGCGACTTCATGCTCTCCTACACCAATTTAACCCGACGCCCAACCCCCACCCCGGAGGGTAACTCTACTGAGGAAACAACCCTAATAGAGACAGAAACAGAGACACTGCCAACTACCTACGAAGTAACCGCAACCTTAACCGGTCCAGCCGCTACCTTCCTCGCTTCCCCCACCGTCATCTTCCCGTCCACTTACACCACCACTAGCCTCCCCCTCCCCGCCACTGATGAATCCATGACAACATTCCTGTTTTCTCAAGTTACATTGACGCTTACGGCAACGAGTGGGGACGCGGATCCGGTTGTTGTGGGTACGGGAACGTTCCCGATGGGGAAAATACTCGACAATGGAACTCCCAGCGAATACACCGCCACCATCCCTTTCTTCAATGCCACTCAACCAACCTCCTCCACAATTACCGTCCAATTAACTCTCTCAGATGAGTTACACGACCACGTACTATGTGGTGTTACAATGTCGATATACAACATCGCCGTCGACAACCTCCCTGAGGAGTTCACACCGGAAGTACCGTACGACGCGAACACTACGTCCGCGGCTGATCACCATGCCGCTGTACAGGAAAAGTTACTCTCATCCGAAGCAACCGAGGACACACCAGCTCAACAAACGTTCACGTTAACTTCCACCGCTTCCGAATACTTACCTGCGATGAAGTTGGGCCCGGTTACGTTGACGTACACGCCTGGCCCGGATGGTGAGGGTGTTGAAGTGCCGTTGAGTGAGGCGGAGATTGCTGTTGTTAAGGAAGAGATGATGAAGGTGCATGAGGATGAGGTCGCTGTTACGGCTGCCGCTGCCGCTGAAGCTGACGGTGACGCGAAGATCGACGACGCCGACCCCGAAGCAACGACATGGGAACCAACCCTCCCCACAACCCGTCTCGTCCCCGCTCCAACTGGCGTGTACTCCCTCACCACCCCCACCGGCGGTCCCATCGGCGGTAAAGTCTTCCTCAGTCGAGCGTCTCTCACGCCACTACCCGACGCACTCACGTGCAATCTCACGGTGACTCGCACCGGTTCCCTCCGCGCCGCGCCGGCGGTGGCGGCGGCGGGGAAGGGGAAGAAGGGCGCTAAGGTCGAGGAGGCTGAAGTGTCAAGTCTCACGCTTACGGGTACGGTGGACTTTTCGGAGGTGTTGTTGCCTGGTGGTAGGGTGGGTAGCGCGATGTGTACGGTGGGTGGGGAGGATACCGCGGTGGATGGGGAGGGGGTTGAGACTAAGACGAAGTATGAGTGTGATGTTGAGGTTAAGATTGCTACGTCGGATTGCATTGTGTTTGAGAGGGTGGCGGAGGTGCAGTTGAGGGAGAATATGGGGACGGTGGTGGGGATGAGGAACTGGAAGCCGGCGAGCAAGCCTCGGGACGTTGCCTGCGAGATGCGTTCGTCCCTCACTGCGATTGCTGGTGAGATCGCGGCGGAGATTGGCGCGGTGACGAGCGAGGATGGGAAGTGGAACGAGCAGACGCTGTATGCGGCGGTGCAGGCGAGTGGGGGGTACTTTAGGTGGAAGGAGAGATTGCTGCCTTTCGTTCAGCGCGCGGGCCATAGTAGGTTCCGGCGCAAGGCGGCGTTGGAGGAGGTGGATGGATACAGGAGCGAGCTGTTCGCGGCGGTTTGTGGGCAACTGAACGTCGTCCTCGTGAGTAAGTTCACGGCGAACGCGGCGGTGGACAAGGCGCTTTTCCCGACGCCGGCGGTGGAGTTCTGGAAGGATTTTAACGACGGCGCGAGGCGCGCGGAGGAGGAGAGAGTGAATGGGAAGGTTGAGAGCGGGATGCGCCGCTGGGAGGACTGTGTGGCGGTTGGGAGGATGGCGGCGGAGACTGGGGACGACCACGGGATTACCATGTTGGCGGACGGATTCGATGGCATGGCGAAATATTGCTTGACTAGCGGGGGCGAGAACATGAGGGATCGAGCGCTGGAGTGCATGCGGGAGAGCGAGGGGGTCAGGGCCATGGGGGTGGAGATGAAGTTGCTGATGGCGGTGACGCAGATGGATTGCGGGATGTACGAGGCGGCGGAGGCGTCGTTCAAATCGGCGCTCGACTCCCCATCTTCCATCGAGAGCGTCATTCACGCGGGACTTTGCGTGCTGCACACTACTATTGACAAGCTCGAGAAGGAGACGTACGACGCCGACAAGGAGGCGCTCAGGTCGCGCGGGCTGCCCATGACGACGTTCCATAAGCGGGACTTGGCGCGGGCGAGGATGGCGAAGAGGAGCTTGAAGGCGGCGGTCGAGTTGAAGGCGGCGGGGAGCGCGCCGAACAGGAGGAAGGGGGTGGTGGCGCTGCTCGATGTTGCGACGATTTGCGTCGATAGCAAGCTGGTGACGGCGGGCGCGGCGGCGTTGGAGCTCTCGGGGCTGTGTGAGGAGCTGGCGAAGGGGAAGGAGGAGGAGATTGAGATTGGGGCGGCGTCGACGGACGTCAAGGTCGTGTTTGGGAGGAGGGCGAGGCTCGACTCGACCATGGCGCTTCTGAAGGGGGATGTGGGAGGGGCGAGGGCGTCGGCCGATAGGAGCGTGGAGCTCGACGGAAGCGCCGGCGTGAACTACGAGAGCCTCGGACTTGCGCTCGAGTCGTGCATGGACGTCGACGCCGCCGCGACGGCGTACAGGAACGCAGAGGTGCAGTTCGACAACAACTCAACTGCGGGAGTGCCGATCCGCATTCTTTTGAAGCTCGCGGATCTGTACTTGAGGGGTGAGGCGTACGAGAAGGCGCAGGAGGCCGCTTTCAAGGCCACGAAGAAGTTCGGGAGCGGCGCGGCGTGGAAGTTCGCCGCCGTGGCGTGCATGAAGTTGGGCGACAGGGAAAACGCGCAGAAGTGCTTCGAGGAGACTCTCAGGATTGACCCGTTCAGCGGCAGCGCGTGGGCGTACTTGAGTTTGTTCAGTATGGACGAGGAAGGGAGGGGGGTTGGAGACGCCGTGGTCGCCTGTAAGCAAAGTGTGGTGAACGATCTCGACGACGATAACTTGTTGAGGCAGTTGGGAGAGAAGCTGTTCGTGAAGGGCGAGGTCGGGTTAGCAGAGGACATGATCCGAAGGAGCTTGGTATTGAAGAGCAGCAGTGTGTGCAGGAAGCTGCTGGGGGACGTGCTCAGGGCACAGAAGAAACTGGACGAGAGCCTCAAGGAGTACATGATGTTGCTGGAGGACGACGACTTCAACTTGCTCGAGAAGCAGGAGCTGTTCTACATGTGCTCGGATGATTTGAAGATCTTGAAGAAGACCAAGGACAGGAACGAGTTCATCGAGAAGTACAAGCAGTACGCCGGGCAGTGAGGGGAGGGGGGAGGAAGAATGATAAGTTAGAGGGAGTTTGAAGAAGAAACAGGGGGCAAGTGGAGTTTGCTTGTGTGGTGTAACAATGCTCGACCTCTTTACTACGCCTCCTCTCCCTCCTCAACCTCCCTCTCTCTTCTCTCACCACCCGCTCGCACCCTTCTCCTTCATTGTCTTCTGCACCATCTGATCCATCACCAGCGCTTTCACGATCCTTACGATTTCCTCCAGCACGTCCATCCTCGTCGCGTTGTGCTTCCCATTCCCCTCCATTTGGAACGGCTTCTGCAGCGCCAAGTTCGTGAACCCCATGAGGAACTCCTGCGAGGTAACATGCGACGCATCCATGTCACAGTTCCTTAGCAGACGGGATCGACGCCGCAAGCCGACTCGAAAAAAGGGCGGCGCGCGCTGCACGTGGTCGAGGCGGGACCAGGCGGCGTGGAGGGCGTTGAGGGTTTCACCGTGTCGTGTTTAATTTAAAATAATTTTTTCAACGTTCAGTGTATTCCATGACAGACAACATGAGTCTATCCGTTACCCGTTACCCGTGACCTTATTTTCTCTCTGAAATAGTGAGATGTGTGGAATCGGGTTTGGTTCTTGGTTCGGTTCGTCCCCTGGTTTCATAAGTTTCTATAGAGAGTAAAATATATATTATAGAAAGTTATAAAAAAGGGGGACGAACCGAACCAAGAATCATCCACCTTTTTTTGTGGAAGAGCAGAGAAACAGAATTTGAGGAGGAAAAACTTTGAAATGACTTTGAAAAGGTATTGAAAGGACAATTCAACGAGTATGAGGAAAGTATCAGCACGGCAACGCCGTCTGAATGATGGATGGGGAGCGTAGCACCCACCGACCACACACACAGCTTGCGACCGAATTTTGCGATTTGTTAAAGACCGAGATGCAAAATGACGACTTAATCTCTTGTAGTCGCCGCCAGCAAGCAGCCGCAAAACTCAAACTCCCGCGGCACATCAAGCTGTCCTTCTTCTAGCTGGATACCACGTTTCGCCGCCTATCAGTCTAGTATTTTACGCCATTTCAGTGTGCCCGCGAAGCTCGTGCAACTTTGTGCCGATTGAAACACTCCAAACAGTTGGCAGAACACGACGGTGGCGGCTCAGGAGGCGCTCCAGGGGGATGTAAAAGGTCGTCGTTGTCGTAACAAAACCACATCTTCTATGCAGTGATTTGCCTGCGACCTCGCTTCCGCAGTGTTATGGTATACAGTCGCTCTGGCGAATGCTGGTGCTGCCGCCAGTGCGTGGTTTGTCATGCGGCGGGCTTTCTTATTCTCGTTACAATGACAGAGACTGACAAAAACTGCCCGTCATCGCTAGCGGCGTGTGCTTCAGCCTTGGTGTGTGTTTCAGCGTCTGCAGGCCCCGCGTTCTCCGCGTTGTACCTGGGCAAGTTCGGAGCCAGGGTGCTGGGCCCGTGGAAGCAGATGTACTCGAACGAGAGCCCGAACTCGGCGACGATCTCCTGCCACGCCTTGTACTCGTGCATCTCGAACCCGGGCTGGAGACGTACGAGTGTAAGAACAAAGTAAGAACACATGCGTGAACGATGGACCTCCTCCTCTGTCGGCGAGATCGCTCATCACCAGTCCCTTATGGCGGCTTGCCACTCACGTAGTTCCAGTACTCGTCGAAGTTAATGACAGTGCCGACGACAATTCTCCCGTGGGCGCACAGAGGGCGGAGGAACGCCAGGGTGGAGCTGTACAAGTCCGCGTCGGCGTGCACGAATGCAATGGGTTGTGGATGGGTTGATAGGAAGGCTGGCAACGTTGCGGAGAACCAGCCTTTGTGGAGCGTGACGGTGGTCGGGACGGGGGGGGGGATGCCGTCGAGGTTGAAGGCGCCGGCCGGGTAGGCGATTGCACCGCTGGCGGTCGTTAAGCCGGGAGTATCCCATTGCTCGGGAAGTCCCTCGAACGAGTCGAACCCGTGAATGACGCCGCTCTGGTCGCTCTTGGTAGCGCCGCTCTTGTTAGCGCCGCTCTTTTTGCTGACAGTCTTGGCAAGGAATGTAATATCTCCTCCTCTGAAAACGCCAAACTCTAGCACGAGCGCGTTGGGGTGTCGTCGGCGGAGTGGCCATGCGCGATCGACAGAGTAGGAGAGCACGCCGCGGCGTGTTTTGACGCGAGTTGCAGTGGAGGTGATTTGGGGGAAGAGGGGGAGGGAGGAGGGGAGGAGCCAGGAGGAGCCGCGAGAGATATTGAGGGTTTGCTGGATCGAGAGGACATCGGAGGCGCCTACGGCGGGGCATGATTCGGCGACAGCGTCGAATTGAGGCATGTTTAGTTCTAATCTAATATCCGGTCCCTTTCATGGATGGTGTTTAGTCAATGAAAGTTGTTCTTAAAGGGCTGCTGACGGGTTGCTGACAGATTGGCGAGTTCAGGATCAGTCAGGGGAACGTAAGGACGGTACTTGCGTCGCGTCAATCACGTGCCAATCACTTGAACCGTTCGCGCAGCACAACCTTTACGGGGTCGCGAAGTTGTTCGCAACACGCGAGCACCGATACACTCGTGCGCTAAGCTTCCGTTGCTGCCACGGTGTGTCCTGTCGTCTCGCTAACCCTCGCTAACCCTTCCGGACGTGTAGCTGTCCCCATTCCTCGCCTTGTTTCGCCATTTCTAGCCTTGTTCACTTCTGCCACTCTATACGGTGCTTGTCATTGTCGCTCAAACCGCCTGCAAACACAAGCATGTCAGCCGTAGGCTTGGAACGCCCGCGTGTATTGCAAGTGCCACGCCCCGACGGCCGTGTGCGCTCAATTAAGACTCAGCTGCTCAGCGTCTTCGCAAGTCCCCGAACCCAAACCATATATCTGCGCTCCTGACCTTGTACCCTCACTCACTCACGCCACCCACCATGGAGTTGGAAGCGCCGTCGCGCACCGCCAGCACACCCGCTCCCGCCCCCGCCGTGCTCGCGCCCCCCGTCTTCTCGGCAGACCCAACACCCTCCACAATGACCTCTGAAGCCGACCTCTACTCCCGCTTCAACCACCTCGTCGACACCCCCGGCGCCAGCATCAACATCAACGTCCCTCCTCCTCCCGCTGCTGCGGCGCCGACGTTGCTCGAGCGTATCAAGCGGAAGCAGGAAGAGGCCAAACCAGCTCCTCCCCCAGCCTTCAGTCAGGTAGCTGCTCTTGCTGTATCTGCTCCTGCTCCCGTCGTCGCGCCCGTCTACACCGCTCCTGCTCTCACCGCGGCAGCCGCGCCTCCCTCCTTCGACGCCTTCCTCGCCGAAATGTCCCACGAACCCGCCCAACCAACATCCGCAATCCCCACTACCTCCTACCCAACCCTCGCGCCCCCCCGCGCCCCCGCCCCCTCCGTAACGGCGCCAGCGCCTCTCGCGAAACCCCTCGACGACCACCTTCTCATCGACGCGTCCGATGAGGCTGTAGAGGCCCAGCGCCGCATTCTCGAGTCCATCCAAACTGGACAAACCAGCGCGAAAGCCGCCACCACTCCCAACTCTGTCGAACTCTCCCCCGGCAACAACGTTACCCTCTACTCCCAAGACGCCACCCACGCCGCCATTGCCACCAACACCGCACACCTCGTCAAGTGCCTCTCCTGCTTCGGCTGGATGCAAGTCGTCCCCTCCGCCACCCTTGTCTTTTGTCCCACCTGCCAAGTGGTCTCCCCCGTCACCGCCGACAACAGCAAGCCAGCCACAACGCAACAGCAGCAACCCCCTGTTGTACAGTCGGACGAAGACCTCGCCCGCGCGCTCCAAGCGCAGTGGGACTCAGAGGAGACCGCAACCCCCGCTTCAACCGCCCTCATGCCCCTATCCGACATTATGCCGCAACGCGCCCCGCTCACTGCCGCGCAACGCGCGGCGCACATTGCTGGCCTTAGCGAGAGTCAGCGCGCGATGCACGGGTTCGAGGAGACGCCGGCCGGGTACGCGAGTGTTAACACTGGCACGGAGGTGGGCGCGGGGCGCACGGTTAGTAGCAGTGGGTATGTGGATTGCTTGAAGGACGGGGTGTCGAGTGCGGGGGATGCGGTAAAGGGGTGGTTTGGGGGGAGGGGGACGCCGAATCTTTACGGGAGGGGGGCGATTAAGATGACGGGGGACAAGGGAGAGCAGGAGCTCACGTATGGGCTGCTTGAAGAGGATCTGTAATCGAATCTAATACACGGCAGCAGGAGCAACTTGTACAACTTAATCGACTGTAACGACCTCATTTCAGCTCTAGTCATGCCCCTGTTCAGACCGCTCTGTGGCGCCCAGTATCGCTTGGAAGTTCTTCGCGACCTCTCCATCGTCAAAGGTGACACCCACCAACCTCGTCTTGTTCTCCCCAACGCGCTCGCTGAACACCAGACTTCGCCCCCCCTCCCCCTCCACATACGGGCCCTCCACGCAGTCGTCAACCGCCACTACCGCGCGCGGCTTCCCCCGCCTCCATCCCTCCTCCTGCTCGTAATACCTGAACGAGTCTCGCACCCCCTCTGCAGCGACGAAGAACCGCCGCGTCGTTCTAGCGACTTGCCCGATCATTTTCTTCGTTCCCCACCCGCACACGTACACCGTGTCGTCCTCGCCAAACAGTCGCGCAACGGCAGCGTCTATCTTGGCCCTGTAGCCATCGTAAAAGGTTCTGTTGGAGTCCAGCGCCATGCACTGCCCTACCACCGTCGCCCCTTCATCCACAGCCATCCTCTGCACGATCCCCTCGAGTATCCCAATCGCGACGTACATGATCTTCCGCAACGCGTAGTTCACCAGCGCCTCGGGAACCAGGTGCAACTTCGGGTCGAGCTCGGCCATCATTTCGACTACGAACGAGTTCGGCGAGGTCAGCGTGATCTCAATCGCGCAGTACTGAATATCAATCCTCGTCGCCCGCGCCCTCGGGGGCTCCCCGTCGTGCTTCCACGAATAGATGCTCGGCGAGTCGCCGTCAATAGCCGTGCTGTGGCTGAAGAAGTGGTAAGTCCCCGACGACAGCGAGTCGTTGCAGAAGAAACGGAGCAGCAAGTCCCGGCTTATGCCCGCCATATTCATCCCCACAGCGACCTGCGGGGTGAACACGGGGTGAGCAACAGGGAGGTGATAATCAGTGCTCAGTGTCGCGTCGCGTCGCGTCGCGTAGCCCTTTCGGACCAGCTCGTCGCTCATGTCTCGCTCGCCCCTCAACCTCCCCACTAACCTGCACAACCGCATCCATCGTCCCTTCTCCCCCCACGTTACAGACCTTCTCGGAGTGGAAGCACATGGGAATCCACCCCCTCGCCGTATGGCACTCGTGCCCGTGCGCCAGCAGATGTATAAGCTGGCAGTTCTGCAGCTCGCAGGACACTTTGACGGACAAGTTGCCTGGCGTTGCGCTGCGGCGGTAGAACACGGACCGATCGCCGGAGAGCGACTGCTGAGACAGCACCCAACCGGAGCTGGAGTTCAACCGCTGGGGGAGAGGCGGTGGACTGATGTGTCAGGGGGGCGGGGCGGGGGGCAATGGCGGACAATGCTGTTGTGGACAATGACGCGCCTTACTTGACTACAGAACACGGCAAACACGAACCTCGTCCTCGCCTGCTCTAGTATCTCCTTGGCTCCCTTGTAGCTCGGAAACTTCAGCTCGAGTTGCACCAGCAGATACCCAGACAGCAGCACCTTCTCAGTCGCCATTGCGTCTATGATTGCGGCCTCAATCAGAGAAGGGGAGTGTAAAGGGGTTGATATTTCTGGGTGAGGTGGAGCGTTTGTTGGGTCGAGTCTGATTCTCTGGTAGTTCTCGAGAACCCACGTCGAGGTGCCGACGTGCTCTGATGTTAAAAGGGTGGAAATTGTTGTGAATGGAGGAACTTTAGTAGGCTTTGTTGCCTTGGACGGTGGTTTGGATGTTGACCGGCCAGGACGGAGCGAGAGGAACGCCTGCCACGGCAGGTACAGGGCAAGAAAGGCGATGATGCCAGCGCATACGTCAACGAGGAGTTGCATGCTACGTGGGCGCTGTTGCGGTGCCAGGGTTTGCGCAACAGACTTCAATTCTGTCGCCGTAAAATGAACTTACTTCAAACGCGTAAGTGCCATATCTTACCCCTCAAGGGTCATCCTAACCCTTCGCTTCCCCTGTGTCATCGCCCATCGTCCTCCCGTTCCCGACCACAATCTGCGGCCTCAACCGCTAGTGCATCGTCCCCTGCGCCTTCTCCAGTGCCGACTTCTCGTCCAGGAACAAGCTCATTAGAACGCCACGAAGTAAAACGCAATCAGATCCCGACCCTCACGCTGTTCGCCGCGCCTCCGATCGACTCGTCCTCGCAGAACACGAACTACATGGAGGGCAAGGGGGCTGGGAACACGGCGTGAGCAAAGGGGGGCGAGGATTGCAAAAAACAGCATCACCTACCTAGCAGCTGCCCGAAGTTGTAAAGCCCCAGGTACTCCACCTCCTGTCCGGCGGGAATCAGATCTTTCGTCGAACTTCCTCCCAAGGCGCAGGGACTGAACTGCTAAGTCGACGATTTGGTGAGGCTCGATGAGGCTCTCGCTGTCGTTCTGTGTGTGCAACTCTGCAGACTAGCGCTCGGCTTACTCGATGTCCACGATGCTCCGCCACAGCGGGTCCGGCGACTGGAACTCGACCGGCGGCTCCTCGCTCTTGACGAACACGTACTCGATCTCCTCTATCCATTTCTTCTCGGTCACGGACCACCGTCGCTTGCCCCCGCCCGCTTTCGGCGTGAGTTCGGGCAGCGGGAAGCGGAGGGAGTGGCAGTGCAGGGCTAGGCTGTGGTAGGTGGCGTGAGCGACGGTCGCACGCGCGTCACGTGAACAACGGGGGCGCATGGGGAAGGCGGACAAGTGTGGTGCGCGTTCATCTTCTCGTCACTCGCACAAGCGTCCTCTCCTCACCTGAGCTCCTCCTCGTCCCCCGCCTCCCAGACTCTGCTGCCGCCGCCATACAGGCGGTCTCCCGCGATTGGAAAGCCCAGCTTCATGAACTGTCCGCGTATTTGGTGCGTGCGGCCCGTCAGTAGCTCAATCTCCACCTCGAACACTCCACTCGCCTCTGACGGCAGGTCCAATACTTCTCGTTGGTGCGCTGTCAGATCGTCCACTACATTTGAGATGCGCTTTATCCTCAACAAGCACTCCTGATGCTCTCCCTCCTCGTCGTCGTCGTGGAACGTTTTCGGGGCGCGCTTTGATACCTCGAGGTAGTGACGTATAACGACGCCCACAGGCGGCAGCTCTCGATTGCCAGTAACCACGCAGAGGGCGCGGTACGTCTTCTCAATGTCGCTGGCCTGCGCCACCTCGCGCTGCTGCGAGGCCGCAGTCTTGTCTCGGAGAAGCTTGGCGTAGTAAGCGCCGAACATCTTGGTGCTCGCGAGGACAATGAGGCCGGAGGTGTCGTGGTCGAGGCGGGAGGGGAGGGCGCAGTAGGGGAGGGGGGAAGAGAGGCGGTGCTGCTTTTGGGGGGCTGGTTGTCCGAGGGAGCGGGATTGAAGGGAGAGGCGGTACTAACAAACACGCGAGTGAGCAAGGGGACGCCATATGCATGCGTGACATACGCGTGTGTGAACAAAGGGGGGAGGGACGGGAATCGCGCGTCGTTCGCTTCAAACGTTCGGGCGGATTGCCTCGCCTCTTCTGCCCCCCCCTCGCGCGCGCGCTCTCTCTCTCTCACACACACACCTGGTGCAGCATATTCTCCACCTGATTATCCACCGTCGAGTGAACCGGCAGGCCCCTCGGTTTGTTTATGACAGTCAAGCCCAACTCTGCATCCTCATGCACAAGGACTGGGAGACAATGAAAAGTGGGCGGCAGCGGGAAGCGCCGGGGGTGGAAGTGCACGCGCAGGTATGCGTTGGGCGGCAGAGGTGTCGGGAGATGTTCAGGCGTGACGCGGATTGGCTTCACGTGGCTGAGGGAGTCCGGAGGGAGGTAATAGATGGAACCCAGGGTAATGAGGGTGGAGAGGGGAGTTATGACGAGGGGTGAGAAGCGAGCGGACACTGTTAAGCACGATTGGATAGACTCTAAGAAGGTGGGCCACTCTTGGGGGGATTGGGCTGCTTCGTGCGTCGCCGTGAAATGTGTGACAAACTTATCTGTAAAATAAGTAGCTGGTGATGCTGGTGGGAGCGTCTCTGAGGAGGGCGAGGTGGCCGTTGAGAAGTCGTACACGTAAGGGGCGGACGTTATCTGTAGGCGAGACCGAAATGACGAGGCAGCGCCGCTTGTGGAGAGGCCAAGCATGAGCAGGTAGAATGGGTTAACGGAGGGGAAGTTAGGAAGAAGGAGGAGGAGGAGGAGGAGGAGGGAGGAGGCGCTTATGGGCATAAACAAAACAAGACACAGGGCAGCGACGGCAGCGAATTTGGCGGGATGTTCTCAGTGGAGGGCGTGGAGAGCCTACTCGTGTGCCGATGACAGCCTTAATTGAGAGCTCATTTCTCGCCATTTCTTCGTGGCGACATTCAACCCGTCGCGCTCCTAACCCTCGCCCCCTGACCCTCGTCCCCTGACCCTCGTCCTGACAAAGTTCTTCTCGCAAACCTCTACTCATACAATCTTACTGAAGGTCCTCAACAAGCTCAACGTGTACTGAAACCTGTTCTTCAACCTCCCACCCGCGCCCGCCTGCGCCACCTTCAAGTCCCCAATTCTCTCCGCAAGCTCCCTCGCTTGCTCCATCCGTCTCTCCCTCCTCTCCCCCCCATCCTCACCGTCTTCCCCCCCCCCCCCCCTAATCAGTGCCCCGTGAATCGTCAAGAACCTGCTCAAGTAAGCGTTGACCGCCTCGAAGTTCTCGTTCGTCCCGCACGCCTCGCCCAAATACTCGGCAAACATGACCACAAAGTCGATCCCGTCACTGTCAAACTCTCCCGAGCACAAACTCCTCACAGCGATGTCCACGGCGCTCGGTCCCAGCCCGCCTAAGTATGCCGTGATCTGCGCCTCCCCCCCTCCGCCCTCCAGCAACTGGCAGAGACTGCTCCGCGGAGGCTTGAACCTCTCCTTCCCCTTCTCGAAGGCGCCATTCTTCATCAGCTTACTCTCGTATTTCGCCTCCTCTTCTACGTCCATGCCGAGCAGCTCCTCCTCCTCTTCCTCCTCCTCGTCGTCATCGCTCCACGCCGCGTCCCATCCCTCCAGCTTCTTCTCTGCCTTCTCAACGACGATCTCCTTCTTCTTCCCCGCCACCGCCTCGATCTTCTTGAACGGGTCCTCCCCGTCCTTCCGCTGCTGCAAGAAGAACGGCGCGGCTTCGGGCTTCTTCGGCGGCTCCGTTGGCTTGTTCCTCAACTTGATCAGCTCCAGCTTGAACAGCGATTTCCAGTGACTCTGCGGCAGCCCGCTCATCGTGACCAGCCCCTCCTGCTTCGGAACGATCTTCCCCGCCCCCTCCTTCGCCAGCACCCCCCCCATCTCCTCCTTCCTCTTCTCCTCCCTCCTCCTACTGCTCGTTACGTCGTCGCGAGCCAGTGAGTTCGCCCTGCTAGTAGCCTCGGCGCCCACCCCCTCGTCCAACTCCTCCACAACCGCCTCCGGCTCGCTCATCTTCGTCGGTCTCTCCACCGCCCCGTTCACATAAACGGTCTGATAGAAACTCTTGTCCGCCCACACGCTCACGCCGAGCTCGTCCGCGTGCGTCGTCGCCAAAAACTCGCTAGTCGCAGAGCAACTGACAGACGTCGGCGCCTTCGCGAACTCCAACCAGTCGACACACTGCCCAGTAGGCACGTCCCAGACGCGCAGAGTCTTGTCCATGCTACTGCTGAACACGCGGCGACCATCCGGCGTCGCGCTCAGCCCGGTGATGATGCCCGTGTGTCCCCTGCACCTCCTCACAACGTTGAAGCTCTTCAAGTCGACCACCCTGCACTCGAACGCCGCCGTCGCCAACACCAGCAGCTCCGAGCTCCTCAAATGCAGACTCTTCGTGCACCCCGCCCCCAGAACGAACGGACTCGTCGGCGTCGGCTCGTGTCTCTTGAACGAGAACTTGTTGATCTTCCCGCTACTATCAACAGTAATCGTATACTCGTTCGTCGTGCTCGTGTACGCCCCGATGACCTTGCAGTCATGCCTCAACGCCGCCCTCCTCTCGCTCCTCCTCTCGGCCGTAACAATCTTAGCGCTCTCCTGCTCCTCCCGCTTCACCAAGTTCCCACTAGTAACAGGCGCGCCGTCAAGCACAGTCATAGTTCTCTTCACGCTGCCAATCAGCTTGCTCTGCAGAGGGGGGTGAGCATTGAGCGTTGAGGAGCATCAAGGAGGTCCGGGCAGTGATGGATCGGTGGTGGATGGCGGTGGATCGTGGATCGGTGTCGCTCGCCCCAGCGCCGCTCGCCCCGCGCCGCTCGCCTTACCTTCCGCAAATCCCCGTCCACCTCCTTATTCGGATACTCTCCTCTCGCCATCGCACTCTGCACGTTGTACTTGAAGACGCTCCCCCCCGTCGTTCCCACCAGTGCGTAGTTCCCGCAGCTCGTAATCTCCACACAACTCGCGTTAAACTCCGCCCCCGGTCCCTTTTTAATCGCACTCACGCTCCACAAAGGCTGCTTCAGCACGCAGCCGCTCTGACTCTTCGTGCTACTACTCCACACATACGCAATCGCGTGATCTCTGTGAATCGTAACGATGTCGCCATAGTCGTTGATGCTGGACGGGCAAGTCGCGACCCCAATCACCGGCGGCAGCTTCAAACTGCTCACGTCGACCCCCATCTTCCTCGCCTGCTTGATCAACCCCTGTCCCTGACTCAACTCGCAGTCGTTCACGCTCCTCATGGCGCTCATCATCCGAAACGCGCCATCGTCGCTCATCGTCAGCATAGTCCCCGTCATCGCATCCACGTTGCTCACCTCGAACCCGGACTGGGAGCTCTTCAAGTGACTCACTGACAACGGGGGGCTCTTGTGGCCGCTCCGACCCTTCAGGAGCCTGGGTGGATCCGTGATATTGTCGTACTGATACACCTTGATATCGTTCAACCCCGTGACAATAAGCTGCGGCGTGTTGGGTATGTAGAGCACGTTAGTGTGCGTTGTGTTGGCGGAGATGAAGCGGGACAGGAGGGTGCGTTCGGTGAGATCCCAGGTAAAGACCTGGTTGGCCGTGGCGGTGGTGACGCAGGCCGTGCTGTGAGCGAAGGCCACGGAAGTGATTTTGTGCTCGTGAGTGAGCGTGAAGAGGAGGGAGTCGTGTTTGAGGTTGATGAGGTGGAGGAGGTTGTCGGTGGAGACTGCGAGGGTGTCCGGGTCGGGGGTTGCGGTGAGGGTGGCGGGGGAGCGCGAGTTGGGAAGGCACTTGAAAGTGTGTATGAGCTTGGTGGATCTGACGTTGTAAAGGAGGAGGGATTCGGTGGTTGCGACGAGCATCTTGTTCAGGAAGGTGGGCGGGTGGAGGATGGTGGTGATGGTGGCGCTGATGGGAATGGACACGGTATGGGAGAGAGGTTCGTTAGGAGAGGTTGAGTAGACGTCGAGGAATGACGGGCTGGAGTGGCTGCTGGGGTTGCAGTCAGAGTCGCTATCAGAGTCGCTATCAGAGTCGCTGTCAGAGCCGCTGCCAGAGTAGCTGTCGTTGGCAATCATGTTCTCCTCCTCGTCATCAGAATCCTCCCCAATCGTATCATACCTCGACAAAACGTTCCTCCCCGCCACAATAACATTCCCTACCACCTCGATGCACTTGACTTCTCCCTTCCTCTTCAACGCCGCGATCAAACTCACTCTGTCGTACACCAAAACATGGCCATTACTGGTGCCAATGTAAGTCCGCTTCCCATCGCCAGTGAGGCACGTGATGGAGCCGTACTTGTTAGGAATGGGCGGGGAAATGAGGGAGGGCGAGATGGATCCGATTGCGTAGATGGTGAAACTGCGGTTGAGCGCGCAGGTGAGGAGGGGTGGGCCAGTTGCTGAGATGAAGAGGGAGGGAGGGAGGCTGGTGGTCAGGTTTCCGACGGTGAGGTAGGGTTGGAAGAGAATGGAGGAGGATGAGGAGGATGAGAGAGAAGCGGGTTTCTGCTTCTTGAGAGGAGGGTTTGCGGATGACGCAGCGGATGAAGCGGAAGAGGCCTCGGACTCTTCTTCTTCAGAGTCTTCTTCAGTCGAGTGTAGCTTTTTGGGCTTGTGAGGGCTGATGAGATCCTCGTTGATGGCGTCTCCCTCGAGGGTGAGGAAGCGGTTCTTGCGAGTTGAGACGACCATTTGGAGGATTGAGCAGGGTGCCGATGGAGCGTAAGAGCGAGGGCAGGTAGAAGAGTAAGGAGTGGAGGGGGTTTCGAGAAGGGGAATGTAAAGCGCACGCACTGCCGGCGCCTGGGTGCCAAGGGGAATGAGGAGTGGGCGAGGGAGGAGTGGGCGAGGGAGGAGTGATGTGATGTCGTCGCTGGACAACGACGTGCGAGGGAGACGGAGGGAGGAGGTGGAAGGCGTTAGATCATTGGTCAACAGGGAGGGAAAGGGAGTTGGATTATGTTGATGGCCGGCGTGGCGCGTGATAGAGCAGCATGAATTGGGAGCATAAATTGGAAGTTTGCTGATGGCCGCAGTCCTTACTACTCATGGAGCGGAGTGCTCCTGGTTGATATGATATAACCCTAAATTGTGTTTTCGCACACAGTTAAACACGGTAAATCCCGCCGCGAAGCAACCGCTGCAACTGGCGATTTTAGACGGCCTTCCTGTGTACATCGCCGATCTTTTTAATTGGCCAACTTTTGCCTTTCCCGGCACCAACTAAATCAACTCGATCATACAACTCCATCATAGATGCCGAAGGCCTGCACTGCTCTACGATCCTTGCAAAGATGTTGCACTAATTTGCCCCACCAGGGCACGCCTGTATCGCCTACCCCCCCCCCCCCCCTTCCACCCCTGCCACTTAGCTTTTACACA
>Ga0307985_10000557_pt1 | contig 21841 bp, 24 predicted proteins | sample EllFjometageno80_FD_203155 | JGI IMG/M metagenome (GOLD analysis project Ga0307985, IMG submission 203155) | Marine microbial communities from Ellis Fjord, Antarctic Ocean - #80 | ecosystem: Environmental > Aquatic > Marine > Unclassified | place: Southern Ocean | collected 2014-10-09 | reverse complement strand
AATCGGCTGACGCGTGCACCGGGTGCTTCGAGCTCGATGCCATACGCGTGGTGTTCGTTGATCTGCCAGCCAGCACCCAGACCGAGCACCATGCGCCCGCCCGAGAGATGGTCGATGGTGGCGGCACGGTTGGCGAGCAATGCTGGATGGTGAATCGATGTTGGCGCCACCAATGGACCGAGTCGGATCTTCGAGGTGACCGCCGCAACGGCTGGCAGGATCGACCACGCCTCATGGGTGTCGCCTGCGACCAGTTCGGTCGTGCCGGTATTGCCCATGTAGTGGTCGGCGAACCAGAAGCTGAACCAGCCGAGATCGTCGGTCAGCCGGGCCAGGTCAAGGATTTCGTCGACAGGGCGTCCGGGGGCAGGCCATACAGAGAAGCGCATGTGCCGACCGTAGTTGGTCGCCGCTATCACGCTGGAACAAGCCAGATAAGACCGACCACGATGAACGTGAGCCCGGCGCCAATTGTGAGCGCTGGAAGCAAGTGCCGAAGGTATGCCCAGTGGCGGTTCTCTGGCCCCCATTGGAAGTCGCCGACTGGTGTCTCAAGAAAATCTGTCATAGCCGGACGCTAGGAAGACGCGGTCTCAGGTTGATCCCGTATGGCATGAGAAACGGTGTTCCCACCACGTATCTCTGCGGTTTCCCATTCGTAATCTCCCATGGGAAGACGGTGGGGAAACGATGGGAATCGACCTGCGACGATGCTCGACATCACTACCGCTTCACAGGAGGCGCCGCCATGAGCCAGAACATCCAGCAGCACAATTCAGGGACGTGTTCGATCGACATGTTCACCCCCGAGCAGGCTGGTTCCGCACTCGGTGTCGGCGACGACGTGCTGTTGCAGTTGATCAACACGGGGCGACTTGTCGCCTACAACCTGGGTGGCAACATCAGGATCAAGGTCGCTGATGTGCACGACGTAGCTGCGCAGCTCGTCGCTGCCTAGCCGCAGCCGTTACCCGCCTGCTGCGCACCTCGCCAGCATCTCGACCCACCCCAGGACTAAGCCGGCCCTCTCTCCCCCCATGGGGGCCGGCTTCTTGGTGCCGCTGCTGGCTCGACAGAACTCGCCGCGCGAGACTGATGACATGACTGCGACCGACACCACCACGATGAGCACGGCTCAGATCGATGCCGAACGACTGCGACGCAAACGTGACGTCGCTCTGGGGTATCGCATCTTCGCCAGCCTTCGATGGGGCGATCTTGGCGATGGTCACATCACCGCCCGCGATCCAGAACACACCGACTGCATGTGGCTACTGCGCTATGGGGTCGGATTCGAACGTGCGACGATCGATGACCTGGTCCTTGTGCGCGCCGATGGCACCACGCTCGACGGGCGACAGATCAACAGCACCGCCCATCACATTCATCATCCGATTCATGCTGCGAATCCTGATGTCATCGGCGTTGCTCATACTCACACCCCGTGGGGCACACCGTTTTGTGCGAGCGGGCGCGGCCTCGAACCAATCACACAGGAGGCCTGCCAGTTCTATGAACGGTGGGCATTCTTCGATGACGAAGAAGTCCAGGTGCTTGGGTTGGCAGGCGGCGAGCGCATCGCCCAGGCCATGGGCACGAACCAGGCAATGCTGCTCCGCAGCCACGGCTTGTTGACCACCGGCACCTCGGTGGCTGAAACCATCGCCGCTTTCGTCACGCTCGAGCGCGTTGTCGAAGCGCACATGAAGGTCCCGAACGCCGAACCGATCTCGGAAAGATCGGCCCGGATCGCTCGTGACGATCTACTCGTGAAAGGCTCGCAAGAGCAGGCCTTTCAGTTCCTGGTGCAACGCCACGTGGGCGACCCCAGCGTCGTCGGGTAGTCCGGGTAGTCCGGGTAGTCCGCCTTTCAGCTCGTGCCTCGCCGAAACGCTGCTCTCGAGTTCCCACGTCTGCGGTCCCTCAAGGCTGGTCGTGCCTCGCCGAAACGCTGCTCTCGAGTTCCCACGTCTGCGGTCCCTCAAGGCTGGTCGTGCCTCGCCGAAACGCTGCTCTCGAGTTCCCACGTCTGCGGTCCCTCAAGGCTGGTCGGCCCTCATAAGTCCGCTCTAGGGTTCCCACGTGTGCGGTCCCGGAGACTCTCGCAGCCCCATTAGTCAGTTAGCGCGGGTTAGAGGTCCATGCCTTTGGCGACGACGGGCTCAAGTCGGTGGACTTCGGGGGCACCAGCCATGAACGCGCCGATGGCGCGCATGGCGGTTTTCATGCCGTCACCCTTGCCGTGTACATCGACCGCAGCCTGGTCGGTGTAGAGCTCGAAGAACCAGTAGTTGTTATCGGCGCCCTTGTGAGCCGAGTAGATCTCGAGCCCGGCTTCCTCGTTACTAGCGGTAATCATGGCGGCCAGCGCGGCCTCGAATCCTTCGTTCTGCCCTTCGGCACATGGGAGCTTTGCGATGAGTGAAATTTTCGACATCTCCTCAACGTAGTCGTGGGGCCGCCGACAGAAAAAGGCCGATGGCGCAGCCATACTGTGCGCTTCCTTGGGCGAGCGAGTTTCAAATGGGCCTTGAACCTGTGACAAGGGGTACAGCAGCCTCAGCTGAATTTGCTCGTACACTCCGGCGCTGCGCGCCGCCATGGCAGCGCACCCCCCCCACCTTCGAAGGCTCTCATGTCCTCAACAACCGCTGCGCCCGCAGCGCGCCCAGGTGAGCTCGGCCGCTCCCACTGGTTCTCGGACCCCAAAGTCAACCTGATGTCTGGGCTGGTCGTAGCACTTGCACTGATCCCCGAGGCCATCTCGTTCTCGATCATCGCCGGTGTTGACCCCAAGGTCGGCCTCTACGCATCGTTCTCCATCGCGATCATCATCTCCGTCGCCGGTGGGCGCCCTGGCATGATCTCGGCCGCCACGGGCGCTATGGCGTTGGTCATTGTCAAACTGGTCGCCGACTACGGCCTGGGCCACTTGTTCGCAGCCACGATCCTGGCCGGCATCATTCAGATGTTGTTCGGTGCATTGCGCGTTGGCTCGCTAATGCGCTTCGTGCCTCGCACTGTCATGCTCGGCTTCGTCAACGCATTGGCAATCCTGATTTTCCTCGCTCAGGTTCCGCACATCTTGCTGAGCGACGACAACGAGACTGACCAGTTCTTTCTGACCGAGATATTGAACTTCTTTTCGAACGACGACGGCAACAGTGGCAGGCGTCTGCTCAACCTGCTCTTCATCTGTGCTGGTTTGGTCGTCATCTACTTGCTACCTCGTATTACGAAGATCGTTCCTTCGCCCCTTGTAGCGATCGCCGGGTTAACCATTGTGGCGTTCACTATGGACCTTGACCTTCCCACCGTTGGCGACATGGGCGAGTTGCCGAGTGCGCTGCCATGGGTTGCACTACCCGAGGTGCCGTTCAACTTCGAGACGCTGCAGATCATCTTCCCGTACGCCCTGACGCTGGCACTGGTCGGACTGCTCGAGTCGCTGCTGACCGCGCAGATGCTCGACGACATGACCGACACTGATTCAGACAAGAACATGGAGGCGCGAGGCCAAGGCATCGCCAACGTCGCCACCGGCTTCCTTGGTGGCATGGCCGGCTGCGCCATGATCGGCCAGTCCATGATTAACCATGCGACCGGCGGACGCACCCGACTGTCCACACTTGCTTCGGGCGTCTTCCTGCTGATCCTGATCCTGGTGCTCGGTGACGTCGTTGCTGTCATCCCGATGGCAGCACTCGTTGCCGTCATGATCATGGTTTCGGTCGGAACATTCAACTGGCGCAGCGTCGGACCCGACGCGCTGAAATCCATGCCCCGCACCGAGACCGCAGTGATGGTTGCCACCGTGGCGGTCGTTGTGGTCACCCACAACCTGGCCTGGGGCGTAGGTGCCGGCATCTTGTTGTCAGCAATCTTCTTCGTACGCCACGTATCGCACGTTGTCCGAGTCACCAGCGTTGTCGACCCCGAGAACCACGAGCGCTTGTACGACGTCCGTGGCGAACTGTTCTTTGCCTCGACCAATGACCTGGTGCATTCCTTCGACTATGACGCGGTGAAGATGGAACGTGTCGAGATCGACCTCAGTAATGCTCGTATCTGGGACACCAGCGCGGTGGCGGCTCTCGATGCCGTCGTTGCCAAGTTCGCCGAACGTGGCATTGCATGTGAACTCATCGGGTTGAACCGCCACGCAGAACGACTGCACTCAAACGTCAGCGGCAAGGTCTCCACCCACTAAGTCTCACCGCTCCGGACGGTGTCTCTTGCTTGCCGGGACCGTCGACGGGTACGGCTCAGACAGCCGCCGCGAAGCAAGGCGTACTACCCCCGCTCGGGCCGACGTTCGTTGGGATCTTGCCGGGACCGTCGACGGGTACGGCTCAGACAGCCGCCGCGAAGCAAGGCGTACTACCCCCGCTCGGGCCGACGTTCGTCGGGATCTTGCCGGGACCGTCGACGGGTACGGCTCAGACAGCCGCCGCGAAGCAAGGCGTACTACCCCCGCTTGGGCCGACGTTCGTCGGGTATGGCCCTTGCTGAGATGGGTCCTAGTCTGAGGGGGTGACCGAAGCCGTTGAGATTGGCGCAGTAACTGCGAACACGGCGCGTGCGCTGCTACGGCTTCGTGGCGACACTGCCAGCCGAGCGCTCGCCGAATTACTCGTGCGGCGTTATCAATCGTTGAATGATGATCAGAAGGTTGACTTCTTTCGTCTCCTTCTCGATGAATTCGGGGCCGATCGCAGTGCGGTCGATTTGGCGATTGTGAACTATCAGACTGAGCCAACTGAGCAGACGCTAGTAACGCTCGCCGAGGCCGCTGACTCTCGTCGGCTGGAACTGTTCCGCGCCATCAATACTGCACCGGAGGGTATTACAGCGCTACTCGACATGCGTACTGTCTTGCTCGCTCATCGTCGCGATGTTCCCGAGCTTGAGCCGGTCGAGAAAGACCTGAAACACTTGTTCGGTTCCTGGTTCAATCGCGGCTTTCTTCGTCTTGAACAACTCACATGGGAAACTCCAGCACACATCCTTGAGAGCCTGATCAAGTACGAGGCCGTCCATGAGATCCGTGGTTGGACCGACCTGCGACGCAGGTTGGCGCCTGACCGTCGATCGTTTGGCTTCTTCCATCCGGCGCTGCCGGACGAGCCGATCATCTTCGTTGAAGTCGCGCTCACCAAGGGACTGGCAACCTCCATTCAAGATGTAATCGATGCGCCAACCCTGGCTCCTGAAGTCGAAGCCGCTAGTGATCCTGACACGGCCATCTTCTACTCGATCACGAACTGCCAAACTGGCCTGCGGGGGATCTCGTTTGGCAGCTTCTTGATCAAGCATGTGACCGAACGGTTGGCTGGCGAGCAGCCCACGCTCACGACATTTTCTACCCTGTCACCCATACCTGGATTTGCTAGTTGGCTCGGAGAGAATCGTCCAAACGTCGACACGACAGACGATGTTTCGATGATGCAATCGTGCGCCACGTATCTGCTTACGGTTCGTCGCCGCAGTTTGCCCCAAGACTCGGTTGCTCGTTTCCATCTACGTAACGGCGCATGCGTCGAGCAGATCAACTGGAGGGGCGATACATCGGTGAAGGGAATGGCCGAGTCGCACGGGCTGCTCGTGAACTATCTGTACTCGGGCCAGGACATTGCCGCCAACAACGAGGCACTAACACTCGATGGTGTAGTCACGGCGTCGAAGCAGGTGGCCGACCTCCTGGATCCGCCCGACGAGTCGCTGGTGCGAGTTCCGGCAAACTGACCACTCGGCCCACCTGGCAGAGTGGAGCCATGAGAGCTGCAATTCTTCGCGCTGGACAGATGGTGGTTGATGATCTGGATGATCTCACCCCAGGTGCAGGCCAGGTGCTGGTTGAACCGATCGCTTGTGGCATATGTGGGTCCGATCTCCACACGGTCGATCATGCTCACGATCTTGTTGCTGCCGCCGTCGCCGCTGGTGTAACGACGTTCACTGCCGGCTTCGACCCCGACCAGGACGTCGTTATGGGCCACGAGTTGTCCTGTCGAGTCATTGGATTGGGTGCTGGGGTGACGGGCATCGCAGAGGGCGACGAGTTCGCGGCCATGCCCTTGCTCGAGACACCTGATGGTCGAGTTGTGCCTGGCTACAACAACCAGTTTCCCGGTGGCTACAGCTCCCAGATGTTACTGAGCCCCGAAGCGTTGTTGCCGATCCCAAACGGGCTGGATCCTGAACTGGCAGCCCTAACCGAACCGATGGCGGTCGGTCTTCACGCAGTGAACGAGTCCTCGATCACACCCGACCGAGTCGCGTTGGTCGTTGGCGCTGGGCCAGTTGGCCTTGCGATCATCGCAGCGCTGGCATCTGCTGGTATCGAAGCCATCATCGCCGCCGACTTCTCGCCGACCCGGCGCGGTGTCGCCACGCAGATGGGTGCACACCAGGTCGTGGATCCGGCAACTGACTCGATCATCGATGCCTGGCGGGCCGCCAGTGATGGCATCACGCCGCCGGTCATGTTTGATGCCGTGGGTGTACCGGGCATGATCGATCAGCTCATGGCGCAGGCGCCGTCGCGCAGCGAGATCCTGATCGCTGGCGTGTGTATTCCGCCCGATAACTTCCGTCCGTCGATCGGCATCTACAAACACTTGTCGTTGCGGTTCGTACTTGGCTGGTCCGCCGAAGAGTTTGCCCAATCGCTGCACAACCTCGCTGATGGACGCATCGATGGTTCGAAGCTTGTCACCGGCCATGTCGCTATCGAAGGTGTTCCGCAGGCATTCCGTGACCTCGCGGATCCCGAGCAGCACGTGAAGATCCTGGTTCGGCCCGACCTCGGGTAGTACTCGTTTGGCTCGTTCCTCCACCTCAGATCGGCGTCAGGCCGGCAGGACGCTGGGGTGAGTCTCTTCGATGGTGTGCAGGGTGGATAGGCCGATGCGGCCATGGGCCAGCAGGTGATTCACCAGGCCTTCGAGCGTTTCGGTGTTGCGCACACCAGCTTGTTTCATGCGGCCCCGAACTCGCTGCAGTGTATTGTCGACCGTTTTCTCGGAAACGTTCCAGATCTGGGCGACGCTTGCGTAGCTCAGCAGAGTTATCGACGAACCGCGCAACCGGCTGAGCGCAAAGGTCGTCAGATAGATGGTCTCGCGGTCGGTTAGCGCCGTGCCGAACTCGACGGTTGCCTCACCGGGGGCATCGGGTGCATGGGTTGACAAGACGGGCTCGTCGGCGCGGTACAGCAGCTGGTATGGGGTGGGGCCTGCAACAAATGAGACCGACCCCGCGGGCATAGGCAGCGCACCCTCGGTGCCAGGTGGCAACTCGATACGCGCCCCGTTGGTGCCGAAGATGAGTAGTTGGGTCGAGGTGCCAACGTTGTGCAACCACCACACCAGGCCGTTCCAACGGAACTCGCCAGTGATTCGATGCATGAACCGGTTGTCTTCGTCGAGTGCGAGTTCTGCGTTGCGGCCAAAACTCAATGCTTCTGTTATCGAGTAACCGAACCCCGCAAAATCCAGCCACAACGTTGTCATCCCGTTGGATCGTAGTAGCTCAGCTCTGTCGGTATAGGGGAGCGGCCCCTATCGACAGTGATGGGCTGACGAAGCAAGATGGCTTAATGAAAGTATCTCGCCGTCTCCTTCTAACCCTCGTCGTTGGCGTACCTGTATTGATGAGCCTCGGGTGCAGTGGTGATGTTTCGATCGTGGCGGACCCGGCGCCTGCCACGATCGAGGCAACACCGGCTCCAGCGGCCACGATCGGTGTCTCTAGAGACAGCGTCACGGCAGAGGACGTTGACACTTCAGTGGGTGACGAAGTGGCGTCAGGGCAAAAGGGTGCGGCCGAGCGACATGACCAGATGTACGGATCGATCCGTGAGGTCGACTTCATGAACGGTTTCACCTATGACATCGATCTTGACTTCGGCTCACCATTGGTCACCGTGTCGGACGGTTCGTTCGAGAACGGCGAGTTCAACGACCCTGAGTACTTCTGGTTCGGTATTACCGACGTGGACTTTGGTGATCTGAACGGCGACGGCACCGAGGAAGCGATCGTTGCAACCTCGTGGAACAGCGGAGGTTCGGGCTACTTCGACCGCGTTTTGGCCTTCCGTTTGGTTGGTGGCGCTGTAGAAGTAGCTGGTGTTGTGCCTTTTGGTGACCGGGCCGAAGGCGGCATCTTTGATGTACAGATTGCTGACGGCATCACCTCGGTGTGGTCATTCTCGACGACCTTGGGTGCGTGTTGTCCGAATCAGATCACCCAGAACACGCTGGTACTTGGGGAGCACTGGATTGCGATGGCCGATCGTGGACAGACCCGCTCCTGGCTGTCCTTCAACAGCTATGGCGAGGATCCTGAACTCACGTTCTTGTCGGGCACTAGCTCGGCGATGCTGGCGATCTATGGATTCGAGACCAAAGGAGTGTTTAGGTTTGAGGCCGCGCTGGACCAGCGGCTGACCTTTGCTCTAGTCAATGGGCCCGCTCCGGCGGACATATTGGTGACTTCAATGGCGACTGGTCAGGTCATGTCCGGCCTCGCCGAAATGGTCTTGCCGGCCGATGGCTTTTACGAGGTGGTTATCACGTTCGATAAACAACGAAACGAAAAGACGATGCTCGACGTGATCATCGACGATGGCGAGCCAGAGCCTCTCGTCAGTTGGGTTCCTGTGACAGAGCAAGTCCTTGTCAGCGAAGAGCCCTATGTGACTAGCTCGCTGATTTGGCCGGTGTTTACGTCAGAGGAGCCAGGCACAGACGCGGCGAACGACGCTCTGGAACGTTTCGTGACTGAGCTTGACGACGACTGGATCCAGGACGTCACCGAGTTCTCCGAACCACAGAACAACAACAGCAGCTACGACGTTAGCTATGAGATCACTCTGGCTACTGCAGACCTGGTCGCGGTGCGTTTCGACTACTACGACTATGTGTGTTGCCGCCCCTACCCGAACTATGGATCTGTGTCAGCGGTGCTCGATCTGGTGGCTGCGCGGCTTATTCCGGTAGACGAGATCCTGGACATGAACCAGATTAATGAGATCACTCGCATATGGATCACCGAGCTCGAGAAGCAAGACATACTCCATGACACGGTCGAGGCGTTGTTGAGTCAGTCGCCACATTTCGACTCGCTGACGCTGCGGCCCGAGGGCGTAGAGTTCGGTACCGGGCGCAACAGCTTGGGTGGCGGCACGCCCGGCACATCGACTGTGGTGAGTTACGCCCGGCTGGGCGATCTGGTGAACCCGGCGCTTGTCGCTCGGGTCGCCAGAGGCTGAACGGCAACCGCCGAGCCCACGCTGTCGAAGCAGAGGGCCATGACCTAGTGTTGAACTTGTTATGGCCAAGTTTCCTGCTCAGAAAAAGTCACGTCTCTCGCTGTCGACTACAGCGATGGGCCCCAAACTCTTTGGATTTGGTGTTGGGCTCTTCGTGGTCACTCGCATCATCAAGTGGCTGCCACTTGGCATTCTAGGCAGCTGGATAAATGGCCTTCTTTGGCCGGTTCTGGTGTTGTCAATCATCGCTGGTGGCGGACTGATGTATATGAAATCGGAACGGTCCTAACACTCGTGAAGAAGTTCCTCGTCACCCAGCGGTTCGACGCCTCAAGCCAGGTTGTGCACCAGGCATTTCGTTGCGAACAGACCTGGCGGTCCTTTGCTGGGCTTCCCTTTGTCGGTGATCCGGTGGTGCAGTCCTTTACCCGAGGTGAACCAACGACCATTGCGACGGCCTACCGAGTGTCGATCAGTCTGCCGGCGCCTGCTGACAAGTTCATCGACGCAAACAAGATGACATTCGTCGAGGTCACCACGCTGCAGGCGGATGGGTCAGGGACGTTCGATATTGTTCCTGACCACTACGACAAGCTCCTGTCGGCATTTGGCCGCATCGAGATGGTGCCGTTCGACCAGGGTCGCTGCGAACGCCTGATCCATGGCTCTGTCGATGTGAACTTGGGTTGGTCGGGAAAATTCTTTGAAGGGCCTGTCGAAGACGCCATCGTGACGGGGTTAAGGCAGGCCCTTGTCGCTCAAGCCGACCAGATCGTGTTGCCCGACGCCTGATCCCCGGGTACTCAGAAGCCCCACTGACATTTGACTAGGTCGAGTGGCTCAACTTTTGATGCCAGCGTCCGATAGAGGGTGGATGGATCGCCACGTGAAGTGGTTACGTCGCCGCATGATTGCGTCGGTAGCCGCACAAACAGCAGAAACGTTTGCCGTTTTTGCTGTGTTGGCGTTCGTTGTTATGCAGTGGCGCACCGACGAAGGGCCGCTGACTGCGCTCTTCTGGTCCGTCGTTGTTGCCCAACTTGTTGCTGGTGCCCGCATTGGGCACGCCATGCGCAACAACCCGCTGACGTATGGGTCCATGCGTCGTTATATCGACCAGCCGTCTACGTATCGGGTGTCTCGATTCCAGAGCGAAGAACAAGCCCATCCGGCCATCGAACGGTTGCCCGAATTTGTTCCGGTTGCAACGATTTGGGACGAGGATGCAGACCCAGAACGGGTCTTTGACGTCTATCACTACCCATCGCGCCTAGTTGCAGCATCGGTCTGTCGAGCATCGGGTTGGGTTTCGCTAGTCTCGTCACTCGCCGACGGCCGCATCCTGGTGACCGGCGCCCGGTCAATGCCGCCACATGAGCGCTTGGTCATGAATCTGGCCGAGGATGACAGCAGCGCTTCGGTCATTGCGACACATCACCGTGCGATTTTGGCTCGTTCCGACATCGTCGGATTGGCGTCCAGCGCCCATCATGTCGTGCTGGACTTGCTTGCCGTCGAATATGACTCGTACCTCGCTCTTGGCCCAACGCTCAGCCCGTTCTTGGACCTAGAACCAGTTGGCAAGTCTTGGTTCAGGCTCGTTGCTCGTATCAAGCCTGCGGAACTCGCGGAACTACCTGTTCGTCTCGGGCCGGACCTCCCAATGCCTAAGGCACGGGTGTCAGCGCCGGGCCCAGCTACAGCAAGTGCGCACCCCACTGTGCCAACTGAGCTGAGCGTGCCAAAGATAATTTCTCCTGAAATCACTGGCCCCCAGATGGTCGCGGTTGAAATGGTTGCGCCTTGGTTTCAGGTGGTCGGCGCGACGAGTTGTGTGAATTGTTCGGCGGGTGTGTCCCAGCCGAGTGTTTGTCGTGGTCTTGTGTTTATCAGCTCGGCGATGTCGTCGAGTGCGCTTTGGGTGTGAACTGACAGATCGGTGCCTTTTGGTAGGAACTGTCTGGCGAGTCCGTTCCAGTTCTCGTTGCTGCCGCGTTGCCATGGCGAGTGCGGATCGCAGAAGTACACAGCAATGTCGGCGGCTAAAGCGAGGTCGCGGTGATCTGCTAGCTCGGTGCCCTGATCCCATGTCACTGTTTTGGCGAGCAGATCGGGCAACGTTTTGAGGTGCTCGGCGATGCGTTCAGCTACATGTGCGGCGGTTTTGTTGTCCAACTTGATCATCATCGCAAACCGGGTGGTCCGCTCAACCAAGGTCGCGATGTAGGAACGGCCGCCTTTACCCAAAATCAGATCGCCTTCCCAATGACCAGGAACCGCTCGATCTTCAACCTCTGCTGGACGCTCTGAGATATTGATCATCCCAGTGATTGAAGGCTGATCATGCTTGGAACGACGCCCGTGTGGGACCCGCCTGGCCCGGCCTGAACGCAAACATGCCGCGAGTTCTTTACGTAACTCGGGTTTGGCTTGCACAAAGATGGCGTCATAGATCGACTCGTGAGACACGCTCCAGTCTGGATCGTTGTCATGATCACGACGCAACCTGGCCGAGATCTGTTGCGGAGACCACTTCCTGGTCTTGATCAGCCGTTGCACTTCGATCCACAACTCAGGCTTCAACTCAAACCAACAGGGGCGGCCTCGACGTTTCAGCCGCGTCGCTCGAGCCTGCGCTACCTCCGGGTCATAGCCACCGCGGCCGCCGCTGTTACTGATCTCACGCCAGATCGAACTGCGACCAAAACCAAGGCGTTCACCAATCACAGCGTTGGACTCTCCACGCTCGATCCCAACCGCGATCTTGACCCGATCACCAAGCCTTAACGACCCGGCCCGAACCACAGGCCCGACATACACAGGTAACCGCATTCTGCTCATCTGATGAGCATGCACATACCGACTAATAGTCGAGGCGTTAACGCCAGCCCACACCCTGATCTGACGATACGAAAACCCATCCGCCGACGCAGCCACAATCCGCTGCACCAACTCCTCATCAATACTTTGACGCCCCATAAATCCCCCTTCAAGGATCAGACGTCGCGCTCACCCACTGAAACCAAGCGCCCACAGTTGCTGAGATCACTCCACACGTCTTTGTTACCGTCGAAGCCGTCGCCGCTCATGTCTCCGTCGAAGATGAGCCAGTCATTGCCGAAGTTGCGCCCGAGTCGGTTCATGCACCGCTCCCGGACTTCATCATGCAACCACCCGCAGCCTCACTTGCCGAAGCGGTACTGCCTGCCCCAGACACAGCGGCTGCACTAACCGAGGTTGGTGCGACATGGCCGGTTCAGACAGACCATGTCAGCAACGTCGACCCGGTGCTGGTTCCAAATCTGGATGCTGCTCTTGGGCGGTCAGACGAACTCTCGCCGACACGTCCCCGGCTGTCTGTCGTACTTAGAGCCAACTCGGGCCAAGATGGCAGTGCCGCGGAGGGCAAAGGCCCCCCGTCGTAGGCCCCGATGATCACCGCCGCATTCGCGGCGCTGGGTACACCGAGATACCGGTCTAGTGACTTCGCCAGTGCGCTGGAAAGCCAGCGAAACAAGGCAACACTCGTCATCACTGCTGGCAGTACGTATCGCCGTTGTGTTGTGGGCCGGGGGCATCAAGCACGGAGCAATCTATGTCAATGCCAAGAGCGACACCTGGCTAGCTGGCAGGTTTGATGAGGACGATGGTGGCTTCGTTATCGAGCAACTGGAAGTAGATCTCGATGCTGTTGCCGTCAAGGAAGGTTTCTTGGTTGGTGATGAACGCGTCGGGTTGGCGCTCAGTGAAACCTTGGGCCTCGAGTGTGGCCAGGTATTGCTCCGAGGCGGTGAACGGGTCGGGCTCATCGGGAAGACACATGACGACCGAGAAGAACGCATCTTCTTGGCTGACCGCGCCATTGTCGCAGTCGTCGACATTGCCGGGCGGAACAGCGACGGGTCAATCGATAGGAAAGCCCTCGGCGTTGACCGGGACCGGAGAGGGTGCGGGATCGCCGCCACATGCCGGCACTCTGAGAGCGCCGAGTATTAGTGCAGCGACAAGACGGGCGAGACGGGTCATCGAGCGGTGACCTTAGATCGGGCGGAAGGTGCCTTGTTGCAGCGTGGTCGCAACATGGGTTCCGTCGTGATGGTGAATGGTCCCGTGATTGAGCCCACGGCCACCAGCGATCGACGGACTGTGCATGTCATAGCTGTGCCAGTCGTCAAACTGCAATGGCCGGTGGAACCAGATCGAGTGATCAAGTGTGGCACCTTTGAAACTGCCGTGTTCGCCATGTGGACGCCAGGCGACGCTCATGAGACCTCGGTCGCTCACGAATCCCAGCACCGCCTTGTGCATGATTGGGTCAGCGGGCATGGGGCCAGCGGGTCGGATCCATCCAGACAAGTTCGGGGTGCCGTCACCCTCGCTGGCTGGGTCAATGAGCATCTGAACCGGCTGGTCATCCCAGTTGGCGCGATTGCGGACCTGGTCGCGGTTTACCGTCGACTCGCGAGCCACCATGACGGGTGCACTGTCTTGACGGTCGGGTCCCTCGATGCCAGCAGTGATGCCGACTTGGGCATGGCTGATGATGTGGTCACCCTGATGGACCTCAACGCGAACCGACGCATAGGTACGGCCTGTGAACAACCGCTCGACGCGGTAACGAAGCGGGTCGGTTGCGGTGCCGCCACGCAGGAACACCTGCTGAACCGAGTGCACATCACGACCCGGATGGGTACGGCCCGCGGCGACGATCGTTTGAGCGACGACGATTCCTCCGAACAGGCGGTTGCTCATGTTGAGTGCGTTCTCGCCGGCTTCGCCGTTCCAGGTAGTGCTGGCTTCACGGGTCTCGCCTTGATCGAGGTCGAGTCGATAGAGGAGGCGCTCAACGGGGGTAGTCACGGTCGGCAGGGTACCGATGAAGCGGACGCGCTCCAAAGCATCCTCGACGACCGGCCTCACCTTCTGAAAGTGTTCACAAGTAGACACTTGCTACTGAAGAGCACCGCCAACAACTGAGGAGTACCCATGCGAGTCGAGTCGATTGTGCTGCCAGTCATGCGTCAGGTGATGAAACATGAGCGGCTTGCTGATCGGCTGTTTGGCCTTGCCTCGCAACCCCTTATTGCTCTCGTCATGGTGGTGGTAATAGCGACGGGTTGTGGTTCAGGCGAGCCACCGCCAGGACTCGCCGTTGTCGCGGCACCGACAGCCGCACCCACGGCGACCCTCATGCCGGCGCCTCCACCCACCGCAACGGTGGCGGACACAACCGCTGAACCCACAGCGGTTGCCATCGTCGAACCTGTCCGCACGCGAATCGAGTACGGAAGTGAGTCTGACCAGTTCGGGTGGCTTCAGCTCCCGGACGAGTCAACGCCACAGGGCGGTTTCCCGGTCGTTGTCTTGATTCATGGTGGCTTCTGGCGTCAGCAGTTTGGCGCATCGCTAATGGAGGACCTCGCCACCGACTTGGCCAACCGTGGCTATGCCAGCTGGAATATTGAGTACCGCCGAGTGGGCGGCGCAGGCGGCTGGCCCGCGACCGGTGACGATGTAGCAGCAGCGATCGACTATCTCTCAGCTATCGCTGCGGACCAGCCGCTCGATCTCGATCGAGTTGTGTCGGTTGGACATTCGGCAGGAGGCCACCTCGGGCTGTGGGCACTTGGGCAAGAAACAGAGGTGCAGTTGCGCGGCTCGGTTGGCCTGGGCGCCGTTGTCGACCTGGTGTACTTCCGTGAAGCCCAGGCCCTCCTCGGAGGCACCCTCGACGAGGTCCCTCAGGTTTATGAACTAGCGGCTCCGGTCCTGGATCCTGACCGGGTTGCACTCATTCAGGGGGGCGCTGACGCGATCGTTCCTCAAGCGTCGCTTCAGGTTGCGGTAGACGCGTTGGTGTCGATTGTGGTCATTGACGGCGACGGCCATTTCGATTTGATCGATCCCAACTCTGATTCGTGGGCCGCGGCCCTCGTCGCCGTTACCGAGTTCCTAGTAGTCGAGCTCTAACCGGTAGCGGCGAGTTCGCATTCGTCGTAGGCGAGTGACTCGACGAAACCCATTCCGGTATAGATGCCTCGGGCTGCAATGTTGGCTTCGGTGCAGTTCAGCCCGATCGTCGAGACCCGATCACCGATGCGGTGTATCGCGCCTGCTGTGACCGCGGCACCGAGGCCACGGGTTCGATGGTCGGGATGGGTGAGCACTGCGCCGATGGCGGCTACGTCGTACTTCTGACTCAAGACATGGGTGCCAGCAATAGCCACAAGCGGGCCGTCGGCGACCACACCTACGAAGGTCTCATTGTCGAGCATGCTCGGCAAGAAGAAGGCAGCGTCGGGCACCACGGCGTAGAGCGCCAATGCCGCCTCGCTGTCCGCGGTGGAGAGCGACACGATCTGACTAGTGGGTTCGGGTACGAGCGAACGGTCTCGCAGATGGAAGCGGTGATAGCTGCGTTGCCACACGATGTCGCGGCCGGCTTGGCTAAAGACGGACGCGATTCCGGGCGAACCCGTTACCAGCGTTGGTGGGATCTCGGCGGCTAGCTCGGCGACCAGCGCCAGCGTTCCCTGGGGGTCCGCCGTAGAAACGGCGTAGACGATCGTTTGCCCTTCGGGCAGGCCGACCAAGCCCATCGCTGCATCGCCGTTCCTCCACCAGGTGCTGGCTGACCAGAACGGCTCATCGAGATCGGCGAGTGCATAGATGTGGTCATGACGATCGCGCTCGAATAGCGTTGCGAGTTCTCCGGGATCGTCGACGACCCGAGTGGTCACAAGCGCCCTGCCTCGGTGACACGTTGCAGGAACTGTTTGGTGCGGGCGTGCACGGGATCAGAGAACAGCTGATCAGGTGGTGCTGCTTCGAGCACTTCGCCCTGGTGCAGGAAACACACGGTGTTCGCGACGTCTCGGGCAAAACCCATCTCGTGGGTTGCGAGCACCATGGTCATGCCGCCTGCGGCCAACTCTCGGATGACCGACAGAACCTCGCCGACCAGTTCTGGGTCAAGCGCCGACGTGACCTCGTCGAGCAGCAGCAGTTCTGGGTCGGTCATGAGAGCCCGCACGACGGCAGCGCGCTGGTTTTGCCCACCGCTCATGCGGTCTGGGTATTGGGCGGCCTTGTCAGCAAGGCCGAATCGGGCTAACAGCCCCATGGCCTTGTCTTCGGCCACGTCTTTAGCCACACCGTGGGCCCGGCGGGCACCAAGGGTGGTGTTGTCGAGAACGGTCAGGTGAGGGAACAGGTTGTAGGACTGGAACACGATGCCGATGCGGCGGCGGACCTCGTCGCCATTTACACCCTTGGTCGAGATTGTTGTGCCGTCGAGCAGGATCCGACCCTTGTCGATGGTGTCCAAAAGGTCAACACATCGCAGGATCGTCGACTTGCCACAACCGCTGGGGCCGATCAGGCAGACAACTTCGTGTTCGTGGATCTGCAGGTTGATTCCATTGAGCACATGGGTCTCGCCGAAGGCCTTGTGGACATTGATCAGCTCGAGCTTTGGAGTCATACCGGTGCCTGCGATCGACGGCGGCGGTCACGGGCTGTGAACCAATCGACATAGCGGGTCAGTGGAATGCTGATCAGCAAGAACAAAACGGTTGCAGCGATATAGGAGGTGTAGTTGAAGGTGCGTCCCTTGTAAATGTCGGCTTCTCGGACGGCTTCGCGAATACCCAGGATCGAGAGCAGAGCAACGTCCTTTTGCAAACTGACGACGGTGTTCATCAATGCCGGGATGACATTGCGGATCGCCTGGGGAAGGATCGCAAACCGCAGCGATTGCCATTGGGTCAGACCAAGAGCGCGGGCCGATGAGCGTTGGCTCTCGGGCACGGCGTCGATTCCTGAGCGGTAGATCTCGGCGGTGTAGGCCGAGTAGGACAGGGTCATGGCGACGATGCCCCAGAACTTGGCCGAGTTTGTGAGCCCTTGGATCTGCAGTGCTGGTAGGCCGAACCCGATCAAATAGATGAGTAACACGAGCGGGATGCCGCGAAACAGGTCTGTGTAGACCGTGGCCATGATGCGCAGCGGGGTGAACGCTGGCCCGCGTAAGCTGCGCATGACGGCAATCAAGAGCGCCAGGATCGCGACGGAGACTGTCGAATATGCGAATAGTTCCAGGTTGATCCAGAAACCCTTGAGCACTCGTGGCCACGAGTCGATGAAGTCTTCTCGGCTGAAGAACTGCGCCTTGACTCTGTCCCAGTTGGGGCTGGTCACAACGAGCGTGATGATCCCGCCGAAGACGATGACGGTCGACAGCGTTGCGATCGCACTTGACCGAACGCCCTCCCGCTTCCACAAGCCGGGAGGGCCTTCAGCCATCAGTTCATCAAGCGACGTGTCCTGCGTGGATTCGGTGTTGACCATGTCAGGACCTTCAGGGGTAGTCCGCCTTTGCTACGCAAGCTCCGCAAACGCTGTCCGAGCTCCACCGGCCCGAGGTCCCGGCAATCGAAGACGAGAGCCACAAGCAACGGTGTCTGCCAGGTGCGACAGAGGAGCCCCGGGGCCATTGATCTGCTATGAATCTGACGAATGTCAGGAGCAGTCGAAGGCGAGCGGAAGAACAGCGAGCCGAAGAAGAGCTAGTTGCTGAGCGACGGGATCGACCCGCCGCTATTCAGCCATTCGTCTTCAAGGCCTTCGATGGTGCCGTTGCCATGCAGGGTGGCCAGAGCGTCGTTGACGCAGGAGACCAGTGGGCTGCCCTTTTCGAACAGCATGCCGAGTTCTTCAGGCGTGTCGCCACGGGGCAGTACACCCAGGATGGATGCCTCGGGGATTTCGACTGCGGTGATGTAGTACGCAGTTGGAAGGTCGAACACGATGCCGTCGATTTGGCCAGCGTCGAATGCGGACTTGGCCGCGACATTGTCATCGAAGACAGCGGCGTCGGTCGAAGGCTGGATGACCTCTTCGAGGTAGTCCAGGCTGGTGGTCGCAATAGCGGCGCCAAGCTTCAGTTCCTTGAGGTCGCCAATCGATGTGGCCGATGCTGCTGCTGAGTCAGCGGCGCCAATGATGGCCTGCTCGACCTGGTAGTAACCATCGGAGAAGTCAACGACTTCAGCCCGGTCCGGGGTGATCGAGAACTGCTGAATGTTGAAGTCGTAGTCCTTGGAGCCAGGAGCAATGGCATCGTCGAAACCTGTGCGAACCCAGCTGACGGTCTCGACACCCATTTCTTCGGCGAGTGCATAGACCAGGGCGGCTTCGAAGCCTTCGCGGCTTTCGGGGTTGTCGTCGGCGATCCAAGGCAAGAATGCTGGTTCGCCGGTGGCGACGGTCAACGTGCCGTCGGCCTTGAGCGGTGGCGCGTCGCAATCGACGGATGCGTTGTCGCCGCCACTGGCGCTCTCGCTGTCATCGCTTCCGCCACATGCTGTGGCGAACATGGCCAAGGCCACCAATAGGGCTAATAGTGCTTTACGCATGTTGCGCTTCCTCCAGAGTTCGAACAATCAACTCTATTCGGACCGAGGCCACTCCGGCGGGCCTCGTTGTTAGGAGGGGACGGATGTGGGCTGGTGTCGTGGGTAGCGTTTCCAGAAGACAAGGAACTCTAGGAAGTAGAGGCCAGCGCAAACGGTCCATAGGCGACGGTTGGCAGCGAGGACCTCAGCACTGCCATCGGCGCCGAGCGTCATGCCGAACCCGAGTGCAACTCCTAGCGCGATCGCAAGCTGGAAGATCGTGCTTCGGCCAGCCCCAGCCATACCGAACTGGCTAGGAGGCACGTCGCGCATGGCGGCACCAACAAGCATCGCAAAGCTGCAACCAGCAGCGAGGCCTACGAATGCTCCGGGAAGGAAGATTCCGAGTAGATAGTTTGGTTCGAGCGTTGTCACCGTGCGTTGCACAACGAGACCGACGGAGCCGGCGATGCCGCCCAACATGATTATCGGTGCCGGTCCGATGCGATCGGCTAGTCGCCCGAGAAAGGGCGCAGTGAGCATGGCTATAAGCGGACTAGGCGCGATGGCAAACCCCGTTTGAAGTACCGACCAGCCCCATTCATCTTGCACGAACGTCGGCAGGGTGACGAGCCAGCTAAAGAACGCCATAGTGAAAGCGACCGTGCCGACGTTGGCTGCGCTGAAGGATCGAAGCTTGAGCAGATCGAGGTCAAAGAGCGGAGCCGGGTGTGTTCGGGACCGCACGATGAAGGCAACGAGCATCGCAATGCCAGCGACGATGGTAATGACTTGTGCGGGCGAACCGGGACCCCATTCACCCGCCTGCACGATGCCAAGAATGATGGCGCCCACGCCGAGCGAGGCGAGCGGTACGCCGATCATGTCGACGCGGCCCTCGGGCACTTCACCCCTGCTCTCATCGAGCCACTTTCGGCCAACGACGATTGCAAGAACGGCGACTGGCACATTGATACCGAAGATCGACCGCCAGCCGAGTGCGTTCACCAGGACTGCACCAACCGATGGTCCAAGTGCAGCGGCGAGAGCCCCCATCGCCCCCCAGATGCCAATGGCCATTTGGCGTCGTTCAACGGGGAAAGCAGGAAGTAGTAGCGCTAGCCCAGCCGGATATTGGATCGCCCCGCCGATCGATTGGATAGCTCGCGCTGCAATGAGTAGTTCGATGTTGGGTGCGAGTGCAGCAATGACCGACCCGAAGGCGAAGAACGTGAGCCCGATGAGGAAGACCTTCTTACGTCCTGCCTTGTCGGCCCACCAACCCGACAGCAGCAACAGTGAGGCCACGCCGATGTTGTAGACGGTCAGGATCCACGAGAGGGTCGAGTCCGACGCTTCGGGGAACGCATCGCGAATCTCGGGTAGCGCCAACGCGATGACCGTGATCTCGAGGCTGACCATGAACACAACTGTTGAGGTGATGGCCAGCGTGCGCCATGCGCTTTGAGGAATCGCAGCGGTGGCGCCAGTGGGAGAGTTCGACATATCGCCAAAGACGTTAACCGCAAGGCTCACCGGCTGTCGCATACAGCTGTCGTGTTCGGCTCAACGCCGGGTGCCATTGTCGGCAATGGCCCTTCTGCTGTTGGGCTTGGCTCAGACGGGCGATGACGACGAGATGTGGCCACCTACGGTGGGTGGTATCGCCATCGCGGCATTCTTCATCCTGTCTGAGCTGAATCCTGTTCGGTCCCGCGGCTGAGGCATCTCCCCATCCCGCAACTTCGTGAATCCAGCGAAAGTCCGCACTTGTGCGGTTCCAAGAAACCGGAAGGGACACTAGGTTAGAACCATGTTCGAGAACCTTCGTAGCACGATGAAGTTCCGCACGCTCAGCTTCGACAGTGTCGAGCGCAAGCTTGAACGAGCGGCCAATATCGAGGACCTACGGCGCATCGCAAAGAGCAACCTTCCCGGAGGCGTGTTCGACTACATCGACGGGGCTGCCGAGGACGAGGTAGCGCTAGCTCGCAGCATTCGAGTATTCGACGACGTCTTGTTTCGGCCACGCGTGCTTCGCGACATGAGCAATGTCGACCTGTCAACCACCCTGCTGGGCAAGACGATCCCTATGCCGCTGGCGCTGTCGCCAACTGGCTTTGGCCGTATCTCTGATTCGCAAGGCGAATTAGCGGTGGCGCGTTCCGCTGCCCGGATGGGCTTGCCCTACACACTGTCGACCTTGGGTACCCGTTCGATCGAAGAGGTCGCCCAAGTCAGTGATGGCCCCAAATGGTTCCAGGTCTATGTCTGGAAAGACAGGGGTCTAGTGAAAGAGATGATCAACCGGGCTGAGGCTTCTGGGTACGAAGCCATCGTGATCACCGTTGACTTCGCCACGCTGGGTCGCCGCGAGCGCGATATTCGCCGGGGCTTCACGCTCCCTCCCAAGCTAGGTCTGGACACGATCTTCGACGGCATTCGTCACCCGCGATGGACCTTGGACTTTGCGACCTCGGAACCGATTCGATTCGCCAACGTGACCGGCTCCGGTAACGGTCGAGATGGTACCGATGCCGTGGCGCTAGGCGCCTACGTGGCCGAGCAGCTCGACCCGTCACTCTCATGGGCAGACATCGAACTCTTCCGCGACATCTGGCCAGGGCCGATCATGCTTAAGGGTGTACAAGACGTTGATGACGCTCGTATGGCCGCGGACATGGGGATCGAGGCGGTAGCGCTATCGAACCACGGCGGACGCCAGCTCGACTCTTCGCCGGCTCCGTTCGAGCTTCTGCCAGCAACCGTTGATGCGGTTGGTGATCGTGTTGAAGTCTTGGTCGACGGCGGTATCCGCCGAGGGTCAGACATTGCAAAGGCTGTCTCTATGGGTGCCACCGCATGCATGGTTGGTCGTGCGTATCTCTATGGCCTCGGCGCTGGCGGCGAACGAGGTGTGGACAAGGCCCTTGGGTTCCTGCACGACGAGTTCGAGCGCACGATGAAACTCGTCGGCGCCACTAACGTCGGCGAACTCGGCCCCGACTACATCCAGCCCGCCTAACCATCTGTGTCAGACACCAAGGGTGTAACCATCTGTGTCAGACACGAAGGGTGTAAACCTTCGTCGGCGAACTTGGCTCCGACTACATCCAACGGCGTTTCCGAAGCGGCCCGCCATTGGATCGGAACCAGCCCGTTTTCTTAGGCA
>Ga0307985_10000556_pt1 | contig 21850 bp, 10 predicted proteins | sample EllFjometageno80_FD_203155 | JGI IMG/M metagenome (GOLD analysis project Ga0307985, IMG submission 203155) | Marine microbial communities from Ellis Fjord, Antarctic Ocean - #80 | ecosystem: Environmental > Aquatic > Marine > Unclassified | place: Southern Ocean | collected 2014-10-09 | reverse complement strand
CCTCCATTCTAAACATGATCCTGTTCTCACTTTGACTCCATACGGTTTCATTGAGTAGTTGCAATCGTTGTGTTAATGCCATACCGACGATTCCGATTCCTGCACCCATTGTCCATATCATTTCAACTGCTTTCATCTTACCTTTGCCTACGTAAGTTTGTATCTCGTCGATCGCAATTACTCGCCTGATTCTTTTGAACCCGTCTGTACGTTGTAGCTCAACTAGCAATCTAATCACCTTGTCGAGTGACTCTACGCAATCGTCTGTGTCTGTTCTAAATACAATCCTTGGGCATTTTGCCATCAGTTTAGCGTATACTTGCATTGGGGTCGTACATACCTCTCCAAGATTTTCATAGTCGCTGTCATGCTTAGGATCTACGAAGATAGTGTGTACTCCATCGTTTTGAAGCTCCTCTAAAATGTGTCCCACTAGATATGTTTTGCCGCAGCGAGTTGCTCCGGTAATGGCTGTGTGTCGCATTTTAAGCGACTCCATAAATACACCGGTTAGTCTCGCCATAATCTGTTCAGCTTTCATCGGGTATTTCAGAAGTACTCTTCAAATGGGTCTTCGTCGGCTTGAGTTCCGTGACGCCACTCTTCTGGCGCTGCGGGATTCATTCTTGTATTAGTAACAGCCATTACTCCTTCGATATTGAACTTCTTCTTGAAGTCGTTAAAGGACTCTCGTAGGCTTGGTTTGCCCCATAGAATCCATCGTGAGAGTGCTCCTGCTGTCATTGGATTGTTCCAGTCTTCGCCCATTCCTCCGTGTCGGGCGAGGTAGTTCTTCATGCGCTTAGGGTCTTTGTGTTGAGTGAAGTCACTCATCCCTCTGGCGCCAAAGTGGACTGTCTTGGTTCTACCATTAGGTTTTGTAAACACCGCCATTAGTTTCTTTTCCGGATTGGTGCTTTCTTCGATCCTAACCGTTGGGTTCTTGCTGGGGTTGAATAGGACTTCTGGGTCAGCGGAGGGATCTGGGTGGCCTGTTAGTTCCGCTAGTTGTCGGTAATCCCCGAGAAGTTCTTCTCCTTCGGCAATATCAGTAAGAGCGATTCCGATTATTTCATCAGGAAATTCGAACTCGATGTTAGGGGTGTCAGAGTGGTTAAGGCGTCTCAAGTCTCCGCCGTCTTCGAGCACTACTGTGCCTTTTTTGATAGGTTCTGTTGCAAACATACCAGTCCCGTGTATGTCAGACTCTCCGTGTTGCCATGGTGGGTTCATTCTTGCTGGAACAACTTCTAAATGCGGCATATCTCTTCCTAGTTTAGCCATAGCGATTCTTCTATTGTTTCCTTCGTTGCCAATGCTAGGGTAATTTAATCCGTATTTTTCTATATGCTTCTGGAGCGAAGGCGTACCCTTCAGGTGTCCGAACTTTTCAACTAATTCATCAACAGGGATGATCACTGCGCGATAAGTCGCATCTTCGGCTTTCCCAGGCCAACTATACCCTCCTTCTTCTTTACTACGAAAGTGGTGGAGTGCGTCTTCTCTTAGTGAAGATGCGCCTCCGTGATCATCAGATAGTTCGTCAAAGGTGTAGTCCTTACCTGGAACGAAGTCGAACTTGGTTGTGTATGGGGGATTCATCTTCGTGTTGGCCACTAACTTGTTCCACTCTGGAGCAAATGTGTATCTTATTATGCTAGTTGCGTATTGCGCCCTATACTCGGGTACTTTAGCGATTGTTGGCTCGCCTTTTACCCATCGGCCTTTGACTACATCTTCTGCATATTTTAAAGACCATTTTGCTGATTTCGCTATCGTCGCTTCTCCTGGTGGCCACGGGGTTTGGATGACGTCTCTTGCATACCGATAAGACCATTGTGTGGAAGTTGCTATCGCCGCTTCGCCTGGTGGCCAAGGCTCTGAGCCGCCGCCGACTTTTGAGTTGCCCCAAGAGTTGGGTCCTGAGTTGGGTCCTGACGAGTTGAGTAGGTACGCGTATTTGTAAGAATATTCGGCGGATGTTGCTATCGCCGCTTCTCCTGGTGGCCAAGGCTTTCCGCCGTTTAGGGGCTTAATGAAGCTAGTTCTCGGACCCGCGGTATCCAGTTCGATACTGTTGATTACTTCTTGTGCGTAGGCATAAGAAGACCCGGGGTCGGTTGCGATCGCTGCTTCACCTTCTGGGAAGCGGCCTTGGATTACATATGCTGCGTACTCATAAGAATACTCAGCGGATGTCGCGATTGCCTTTTCACCTTCGGGGAAGCGCTCTTCGATTACATATTGTGCGTATCTAGCAGACCACTTGGCCTCGGTTGCGATTGCCTTTTCACCTTCGGGGAAGCGCTCTTCGATTACAGCGGCATAGTCGTAAGAATACTCGGCGGATGTCGCGATTGCTTTTTCACCTTCTGGGAAGCGATATCTGATGATGTCTTTTGCAGCTTTATGACCCCAAGGGCCCATCTGGATGCTTTTTGCGTAATCGCGAGCGCTTTCAGGGTCAGTCGCTATGTAATCAATAACTTCTTGTGGTGGATCAGGTATCATACCCCGAGTCATCACCATAGTAACTACTAGATTCATATCTACCTCTGATAGTATTTTGGCTAGATCTTCTGGCACATCTTTTAGAGATCGGTTATTTACATCCATAAATTGGTCTGTTTCTTTGTGTAGTAGCGCGTATTGTCCGCCACTTGCTTTCAACACCATGTAATATGGGAGGCCGGCTTCAGCGTACTTTCTAGCTTCCGACAGGGTTGTAACGCACCAACTGTTGTTAGCTAATCTGGAATACTCGTTAGCTACTTCGGGGGTGTGTAATGCTATGACTACCCATTCACTGTCAGAGTGAAGTATCTCAGCATCGTCGCCGTACTTGTTGTTTTCTGGTAGGTATTTCTCGATGTTTACGTTTGAGCTATCACTATGGAAGTGATTGTAAACCTTGTTTACATCCCCTGCTTGGAACTTCAATGGGTTGTTTGGTTCGTCGATTGACAGTTCGTTAATGATGTACTCTTTAACTTCGTTGTCGCCCTTTTCTTTCTTTAACCATAACCAATTGCGTAGAAGTCCTTCGGTATCTTCGGGGAAGTGCATGCGGTGTTCACTTGCTTCTCTAACAAACCATTGGACTAACCTGTCGGGTACCCTTTCATTATTATTTACTTCGTCAATAATTTCGTGACCATACCCTGATTTTTCTTTGAGATACTTGACTGTTCCTTCTCTGGATCCGTTGACTAAGATATGTATGTCAGTGTTGGGGTTATACCTCGCTTTATTTTCTCGCGATGACTTTTGAAACTGTTGCATTTCGGGTTTGCACAAGTGGCAGAATGATTCCTCTATGCTTTGGGCATAGCGGGTATTCTTAAGCGCGAGATCCATGTCTCTATAGTGTGTAGTGGACATAACGCAAGTCTCCACTCCACAATGCGTACCATGGCCTCCCTCAGTATCGTAATCGGTGCTGCTGCGGTCAGGGTTATGCACATCAATAGCGCCGAGTCCATGTCCGAGCTCATGCATAACAAGATATCTAATGGCGTCCTCATTATCGCCCCACTCTATCGCCTTAATCGTGGGCTCAAATAGTATGGTGTACGAATTCACAAGACTCGCTCCTCTTAAGTAAAGCGTAGTTCCTTTGTATAGGAATATCCAGTAAGGGTTATCCTCCGCAAAAGGGCTCAGTCCCATGTGGTTTATTGCATCGAGAGGCCCGTTACCAATTTCCGTTGTGTCCCTGACTGGGTGGCTATCAGGGAATGTTCTTACTAATACGTTATACTCGGTATTATCCCACGCAGAGAATAACTCTAGCACCTTTTGAGACTGTTCTATAAGTCTGCGGTCGGTATCTTCACCAGCCCAAATTTCAAAATCACGAGGTAGGTTGGCCCCTGGTCCATCGTTGGAACTAGATCCTCTTTTCTTTCCTTGTCCCTCTTTCATTGGGTTCGCCAATGCGTAGTCGAACCTATCGGCGCCGTCTTGGAAGGCTGCATCGCTCCATCTGTTATCGTTCCCTTCTTTCACTATTCTCGTAAAGAAGTCCTCGTAGCTTTCTCCTTCGCGGGGCGTGCCCATGCTGGTTCCTTCGATGTTTCTTTTACCTCTGGTGAGATTTGCTCTCTTGAACGCGATGGTTACTTTATTCAACCATTCGATCATGTTATCTTTATTCTTTTCATCAAGATCCATAACTAAGTTAAACTCGTCTGGGAACTTCTCGTGGTGATTACCAAAGTAATCCAGCATCCTGTCACTCCACTCCGCTAACCCGACTCGCTCCACGATTTGTACGAATGGTGGGCCTGAAAGGACGGTTTTGCCGCTCGACGTTGCATCCCAGAACCAGTCAATTAAATGGACTCTTTTTGTCTTTGGATTATAAATCAAGTTACCTGAGTTTACATCTATAACGATTCCTTTACTCATAAGGTGTTTTATTTGCTTAGCTAATGTATTAACACTAGCCTGAGGTATATTAGATAGCTCTTGTATATACTTGTAGTACTTTATGATATTCTTCTTGGGATAGTAGTTGGTCTTACCCATGTTTGCAGCTCGGCGATCTTTGAAATCTTTGAATTGTTTTTGTGGAACATAGCTTTTGATAACATTACCTTCAATGTTATTCATCACTATGTCTCTTCCTGTTTCTCCTCTTCTTACCCAGAACCTTGGTTGTCCTGCTTCAAATGGGATATGGTAATCTACCTTGTATAGCTTAGCTTCTTTAGTTGAGTATGCGATGGGCGACCCGTCTTTCAGATGTTTCAGAAGCTTGTTGTAGAATGCTGGGTCGCTCACTTGGTTTACTTTGAAGAGTAAGTTAGTTCCCGGTATCGTGAAGACGCTCCCAAAGGCTCCTCCACCACGATAGTTATCTTTGTGGACTGACTTAGCTATTTGAGATAGTGTCAGTTTATGTGGATTACTTAGCGGTGTTGTGTGCTTCTCGAGTTCTTCGATGTCGTCCATTCTTGGGTTATCTATTATAACTGGTTGTGCGACAGTTGCTGACTCGTAATATATCCCTGGTTCCTCACTCTTAGAGTTGCCTTGGAAGTCTGTTGCGTGGACGAACTCTGGCTCGCCGTAGAATTTTACTCTACCCGCAATCTCCACATACGCCTTGGGTTCTCTGGGTCTAAGTGGGTCAATGGCCAAGAATACTGGCTCGGTGCTAGTTAGTTTACCGCAGTACATGTTGCGGCCTGTTCGCTCAATAACCATTCCTCTATCGCTGGTTGCCACATTGAATCGGGATTTGACCCATCCTCCCCTGATGCTTGTCAGGTCTTTTACTGGGTCCCCCACGGTAGCGACCCACTTGCCGTCAATTATCTCGATGACTATGCCATCATAAACTCCACTTGTGAGATCTTCTCCTGTGTCGGCGTTGAGAAACTTAGGTATTCCCGTATCGCTTCTTGTTGCAGGTATCACCGATAGCGGTGGGTTAGTTTTCGGCACTGCGTTAAGAACTTCCTGTGCTGCGAGGTTAAACTTACCTTGAGCGGTTTTAACGCGTATGTTGAAATCCATAGCTTGGCTTGACTTGATGTGACTTGGGATTAGTTTGGCTCTGGCCTTGGCTTCCTGTGGAGACATATCGCCCCGGCGAAGCAAGCGCTTCTCAATGTACTCTGGTGATTCGCTAGGCTCTAAGTAAACTGAAAAGGTCCCCGGAAATACTTCTCGGATATCGTTCATTCCACTTAGTGAAACATCGAGGACGATGTACTCCGCCCCAGTGAAGTCGGATCTTTTTCTACCATAGTAGTGTCCGTTTCGTTGTAGTCTTGCCGCAACTAGTTCACCTGCATCAAGCATTTGTTTGAACTCAGAGTCCTTTACGAATGTCTTTTCGCCTGGCTTATCCGAACGTCTACGAGCTCGGGTGGTTATGGTGGGAACTGTCTTTGCCTTTGGAAGTCCTTTCAAAAGGGCTCTAAGAGTAGTTGACTTTCCTGATCCGCTTGGTCCGCTGATCGCAATAACCTGAGGAGCTGGATTCATTGCTGCGGATGCGACCTTTACTTGAAAGTCCTCTGGGTCGATTCCTTCGGCTCCAAACTCGTACAGTTTCATGCCGACTTTGTTGACTGCCTCCATTGCAGCTTCCATGTAGTCTTTTGAACTAATTCTGATCTGTGCCTTACCTGTCGATTTCTGTATAGTCATCGATACTAAACCGTGTTTAGTCGGCACCCTGAGATTTATCCCTCCTTTTTCTCCTTCAAATTTTCTTTTCATATCGTAGGTGTTAGCACCGAACTCTGCGAGCGCATCGGTATATATCTCTGAGAACTCGAATGCTTTGATTGGGAATATCGCATAAAGCTCTGCTCTGCCAAAGGTGATCGGCGGATTGATTCCGACGTTGTGGCCCCATTCTAGTTTATTCTTCTCTAAAAAAAAGGGAGCTAACTCGTTACGTGTCCTTTCTTTTAGTTGGGAGTAGACTTCTAGTTTGGCTACTTCCAAATTCATCTTACCGGACTTAACACGCTTCATTATCTCTATTGCTTGTATTGAATAGTTTGAAAGTAAAATGAGCGGGTAGTAGTCCCCAGATAGTGTTTTAGCTGTTTCACCAAACGGATCTTCTGTGTGGATTAGCTGCTCTAACATTATCAGATCTTCCGCTATTGTTTCAGGCATTCCGAGGAATTCGGTTATTTCTTTCATGCGACTTTGTACTGCCCCCGAATCGCGGATCTCTGAATCGTTTCTTGCTACATCGTAGGCGAAGTTAAGAATGTTGAGTGCGTCCTCATAACTCATTTCAGTTTCAGGTATTTTCAGTTTCAGATAATGCTCGAACCTGCGCTGGTCACCTGGCATCCACGCCATCCCGATATTGAGATTGTAGTCTTTGCCGTGTAACACATAATACATCTGATGCCAATAGGCGTAGTTCTCGTGAGGCATTTGTTGTGAGTTAAACTCTGGCCAAGCATACTCCCCTGATTTGATATCGTTAAGTGCTTTAATCAGAAACTCGTTCCCTAAGTGGATATCATCCGATGTTGGTTCTGGTGGATTTTTACGTACTTTGTAGTGGCATTCGTACTTGATTGTAAAGTAACTTGCATACTTTTTATTCATCCACTTGACCAAGTCACGGGTTACCCCTTCGCAATAGCGGAGTCCATCTTGCTTAGACGAATCCTTATCAGGTATCTTTTCAATCCATATGTCCTCAATGTTATCGATTTGGGCGTCGACTTCTTTGAGGAACTTCTCTTCATCGATTTGTAAGTATTTACCTTTTGACTTCTCACCGTTTTTAGGTACGATGTGGAAGTAGTCCATACGGTCATCCATTACGGTATAGAAGTTACGAATATGTCTTGGCTTATGGCTCATGTCAAAATAAAGTAAATAATCGTCTGGGGAAGTTAGGCTTGGTTCGTCTTTCTTCGGGTGGGTATGATAAAACATCTTGGCGCCTGCGACTGCCATGGTGATATTAATTTTAGGCATGATCAGGCTTGCTCTCCTATGATACAGGAGCTTGTCATCGCAGTAACCGTAATTTTCCCCCATGTACGAAACAAAGGTAAACAATTTCGCTCTAAATCCTGGGCCTTTGAATCCTTGATATGTGTGAGTATTGAACTTCTTGGTCGGGTCGGCTAACTCCATCTTAGAGTAGTCTGCGTTGAACTCTTCAACTGCTGTTAGTGTTTGTCCTGGATTCTGTAGTGCTACGGGAACTACATGTAGTGCTCCAGAGATAACTGTATTATTATTTTTAGATCTTATTTGATAGTCATGATACTTTACTACTCTTGGGATCGTAGTTCCAAGTGAATGGGTGGTGTAAAAATCCTTGAGTACCTTTACTACTTCCTTAGGTTTCGTAGTCGCAGCAAAGCGAATCTCGTATGAAAAGATAGTCCCTTTGTCTAGCTTACACTCGGCTGAAAGAACCTCTTTGCCGTTAATGATTTCACCCTTCCTAGGAAAGTTGAGTTCCCCAGCGATGGTATCGCACTCAGTCTTCGGATTCATCAGCATCTTCTGGCACCTCGTATAGATCTGCTAATATAGACTCAGATAGTGTATCGAGTAGAAGTTCTCCGTAATTCATATCGATCCTCTCGACTTCGGCCTCAGAAAGTCCGTGGGCAACGGTCGCTTCTCGAAGAAGTCTTTCTTTCTCAAGTAAAGGTACTTCCCAAGATGCCCCGAGCCCCACAAAGTAAGTATCCCATGGCTCCTTTGGTTGTGGCCGGCCTTCCCACTTCTTGTACTCTCCGATGTATTCGTCGACTCTTCGTGTCCATGAGTCTGATTTAATTGGCTGTGGATTTTCCATAATCCCGGCGGCCAACGTGTTAAAAGTCCCTACATCCAGTGCTGTCTTTGCTAGTGACTTCACTAATGTTTTGTTTAGACCCTTATAGTCATCTATGTATTGTTGATCTTCGTATCGATACGTTTCTACTTCTGAATCGGGGTCGTGCCAAGTGTTATTGTAACCCTTTTCGAGCATAGTTCCAATCACTTTGTTATCTTCTCTGGCTTGTGCGGCGTTTGATGTCTTGTAGATATCTAGTACATCTCCGAAGTTCTTTATATCGGACATCTCGTTATTGAATGACGTAACTAAGTTACCATCAGCCCCGGCACCTCGTATATCGTCTTTAGCTGTCTGATACTCTCCGCCTAGGTTATGAATCCTGAAGTATTTAGGATCTGTTGACTGAACTAGACTTCTCGGCTCCACATAGACTTTGAATCCTTCTTCTCCCCTATGGAATCTATCGAATGCTTTCGTTAGCTCTCCTGGAAGCTTCTCTCCTCTGTAAATTGGACCGTCACCGACCAGTGGAATTTGTACTTTTCTTCCGCCGACTTCGGTGCCCTTTCTTTCGTCGTATATTCCGCCGACGTACGTTTCAAGGGTTTCTGGTACTCCGAAGAATGCGGAGTTACGCCTAACGAACTCAATGTGCTGTCGGGGATTCGGTAGGACCTTCAACAGGGATCCGCCGGTTGGTGGCCTTGAGCGAAGATCTATTCCTCGATCTTGATAGACTGAGATATCCTTTTCTCGCTTCACATCAAGGTCTTCTCTTATCCCGATAACCTTCGCATTGATTAATGGAGTAACTACGTGCTTTGAAGTAACGACCTTTCTGTACTTTCGGGTATCGGTAAAGTAATGTGGGTAACTTATTCGCATCTCCGGTGAGATATCGTCGTAACTTACTTCCACAACTACTGTGGGTTCTGTTATCACTAGTACTTCTCCTAACTCGTCGGGAACAGGTATTACATTGCGCTTCCTGTCACCTTCAACTAGTTCTCTTAATGCGATTCGTTCTGCTTTGGGTAGTGCTATCTGAGCTAGCCCGACCATGTGGTAAACAAGTCCGTACTTACTAGACCGCTTAGCTACTCCTACGAAAAGTGGTGGTGATTCGTTAGACAAGTATGTCTTTGTTTTCTTCATTCCTAATACGGCTAGGTTGATTGTCCTAGTTGACTTGATCGAGTAAGTTTCTTCCCCATAAACTATCATCTCACCGCTCTTACTATCTTTGAGCAGATCCATGAAGACTTGTTTGATCTTAAAACCGACATCGCCCTCCAAAGGAATATACACCGCGGGCTGTACTCGTTTGCTATTGAATTTCTCGACGTGTTCTTTCATTAGGTCATTCGGGATGGCTTCTCCGTTTAGGGTTTCGACTCTTGAGGTCACAAAGCGGAGCTTCCTGCAGGCTTGTTGATTGAGGCCTTCTTTGCTAGTGAGTATTGAGACGGCTGCTTGTCGGTCGGTTTCATCTCGAAGGGATCCTGCGACTACTACGTGACCACTGAGTGTTACGTTTCTTATGCGTAGGGCTTCGCAGTATCTCTCAAAGTCTCTACAGATGTAATCGTCGTAAACTACTGTTCCTTGCTTAGTGATGTAATATGTGTGTGTCGGAGTGGTTATTGCTCTTCCTCCTATGATCTTTGTAGTAACCATTCCTGGAGGAGTGGAGGCGCCGGTTGGATCGTACACTAGTACAGCTCCTAATCCTCGGGCAATTGAGTGTGCCATCACTTTGTTTTCATCAGCTAGCTTTGCCTCTACATTCCTATACTCTACTGTAATGATATCCTTATTATCGTATAGATGGGATAGTAGTTTGTTATTGGGGTATGGCTTATCTAATCGTGAGCAACTTGGAGCGCTTTCTATTCCTTCATCAGGATAGTCTTGCCCAATGCGGAGCAGATCAAAGAACTTAGAAACGTACCCAGAATATACTGTGAAGTTGGCTCGGACCTTCTCAGGGTGCGCATCTATGGCGGGCTCAAATGTGTCTAAGTCCATAGGGGCGACGGGTATTGCAGCTAACCCCGTGTAGCCTTTTCCGCCTTTCTTGCTAGGTGATGGCGGGTAGTGAAGTGAAAAGAACATTCTAACATAGCCGCCGGGTTTGTTAGTCGATAAGTCGAGGAATGGCATCTTTAAGTCGGTGGCTTCTTCTCTATCGAAGGATCCTTCTTGGCTCAAGATGCCTTTCAAGTACTCGTTTAATTCGCGAAGATCACCAAGTGGTTCGTTGGGTTGCGACCCAAGCCATATCTGATAACTTGCTCCAGTAAACATGATAATAGTCGGGTGGCCTTGATTTGAGAGGACTCTATGGATGCGCTTAACACTCTTGCGCAGTTCTTTCTCTGGCATTTCTCCTGGGTTGTCTATGTCAACAATTCCTAGCTTGATGCTTTTTCCTGACGTACTTGGTGCCCAAAAAATGGATCTCAAACCCGGATGATTGCCTCCTGCCATCTTACCGAGTGTTTTGCTGTTGAGATATCGTTGAAGATCCTCTTCATTATCGATTGTGAATAAGTTAGAGCCCTCTTGGTGCTTAGTTATCGCACTGCCGCCTTTCGAGGTATCGTAGGTTACTGCTGCGATATTGTGAAACATTGTGTGTCGCAACATAAATGGTAGAGTCAATTCAAAGTAGTTTTTGATTCTGTAAGTAACCCCACTAGTGTGTTTTACGGCTTTTTGGAATGCTAAGTGGTTTCTCTTCTCGACTCCCGGCAAGCTATTGAACGTATCGGCGGTTCCTGCTTCTCTGGCGTAAAGCTTGGCAAACTCTTCGACACTTCTCGGCATAGTTTCCCAATCGGACGCACCTACGGAGTCCCCGATCGTCGAGTAGACTTCCAAGACACGTGCTTCGATCAGTGGCTTGGTTTCGGCAATAAGCTCTGCGTAGCTCTTTCCTTTAACATCATACAATGGCTTCCCGTTTTCACCGATACTGCCCGCCGTCAAAACATACATGCCTTCGTAAATGAACGCTCGTCGGAGCGAATCGAAGAAGTGTTCAAGAAAGAAATCCACGTCGTCATTTGACGGGTTACGCCCTTTGATCTGTATCATATCGGCATATTTAGCGAACTGCTCAAGCATTGCCGCTGCTTCGCTCATAGTCACTCCGATGTGTTCTTTGTTGAAGAACTAGTTGGTTAGAACAAGAAGTCCACTGGGCCTTCTCCCATGTAGTGTTTCAATACAGATTCTCTTAACGAGTAACTTTCGGGATTTTTCTCTCCTCCCAGATATAGTCCCTGCACAAACTCCGGACCGATTTCGATTTTGTTACCATTAGTGTCACGTGCGTGCCCATAATTGATACCTACTTGACCCGTTGTAAACTTAGGGTTATGGACAATCATTCTTGGATTTCCAAACGAATCCGTGTCGTCCTTTATAATCCATTTAGGATGGAGTGCTCTTATGGCACTAAATACGGCTCCAGGTGTGGTCCTTTCTACTGTGTAGTACAGAGTGTTGTTTGTTTCGGGGATCGATAGTTCGTACTGTTGGTTTGCGCCTGCGGATATTAGATCCGCTTGCGATATTCCCTGTAAGTTGTACTTCTTAACTAGTTGTTGCATACCTTTAGCAACTATGTAGAACTGCTCTTTAGTTGTGGCATAGATAGTGAACATTTTTCCGTATTGATCGCTCTTGGTGTCCATGTAAGACTCTTTTTTGTTACTTCCACCACATTTGAAGTGGATGCCGTTAGCTGTCAGGAATGACACGACTATGTCTCTTGATGGCTTTGGCCCTGTCATGTAAGTAGAGGGGTCTAATGCTATGTGAAACTTGTACTGTAGCACTTCCCCATCTGCCGTGGTCACATCCATCGACATTCCTGGCCTAACTCCCTTGGAATTGTACCATATTTGGGTGCCTCTTCTTATCTCTGGTCGTGACTTACTCATATGATTCTAACTCCATGGTTCTAACTCTTCTACTTGTTTAATATCTGCTGGTTCTGGAATGATGGGTTCCGTTGCCGCATATGCAGCAGGGCTTGCTGCTGGGATCGCTGCTGGGATCGCCGCTGCTTCTTCTGCGAAGAACTCCCGTGCAGCCGCTGATTCTGGTGGCTTCTTTGTAGGGAACGGATAATCATATCTGTTTTCTTCTACGTCGCTCCAGGGGTCTTTTGTGTCCTTATTGAAGTTAAAGAATGAATAAATTGTTATGGTTCTCTTATCGAAGTCTAATAGAGTGTACGAGACCGAATGGTACGCTCTGGTGGTCTGATTCGAGAACATGATTATATCATCTTCGTTATGGAACCATGCGTTGTGTGGATACGTTGCTGCCATCCTTGGTGCCGACAGATCGGGTGTGTGGCCACATACAAATATGGTTTTGTTTAATTCTTTCATGGTATCTACAAGTCGAGGTTTTACTAGTCCTCTATCTGGTCTATTCCAAAGGGTTTGGTATATTTTCGAGTCAGGACCTGAACCAGCGTTCCACCATGAGTTATCCCTGGCAGTTACTTCACTCAGTCCCTCTGGTAGTCCCCCATGTGCGACTATTGCTTCTCCCATATCGATAATTATAGGCGAAGCAATGAATTGCTCTAATAGGCCCTCTCCCAGTGTTTCACCTTCTTCACCTAACTCATCTAATGCTTCCCACATAAAGGCTGGGCTGAATCCCTGTAGATCGGGCCTCTCGTGGTTTCCTTGGGTAGTTATGTATTTATCTGGGTGCTCGTTCATTAGATCTGCAATGCGATTGACTACAGTAAAGTCATCGTCTATCGGGACGTATCGCGATGGTCCGAAATCTTCCGTCCACCTTCCGTCACCCAGTTGGTAGCTCCAATGACGGCCATCGACTTTATCGCCGTTGAAAATGACTCTGGCCTCCGAATGATGATCACCAATGTGCGCGAGGATCAGTTCCATAGTTTGCTTATCGGCGTGAAAGTCCCCGACTACTGCTACTTGGCCCACGGGCTCCCAACTGACAATAAGTCCTGGATTGTGCAGGAACGCTGGGGATTTTAGTGTGGCGGCTTCTGGGACTTCTTTGTCTTCTAAGAACATCTCATCTTGGTATCCGGTTAATTCATCACCGCTACCGTCTTCCTTGATCGTAACAAGGTCATCCTCGTCATCAAATCCAATTATGACTCCAAAGTACTCTTCGTCATCGATAGTGAGGCCAATATGGGAGCCGATGCCAATATCATCTTCATCCTCTTCTTCTACAGACGGCGGAGGTTCTTCCCCGAGTTCGATAGCCTCTACTGCTTCTTTTGCTTCTTCTTTTGCTTCTTCCACTGCCACTTTTGCTTCTTCGGCTGCTTCTTCGGCTGCTTCTTCGGCTGCTTCTTTTTTCACTTCTGCTTCTTCGGCTGCTTCTTCGGCTGCTTCTTCTTCTTTAAGAGTTACATATTCCTCTACAGTGTATCCGGCTTCTTCTGCTGCTTCTTCGACAGCCTCGGTTGCTAAAGCTGCTGCTAAGGCTGCTGCTGCTGCTTCTTCTCGTAATACCCTTTCCGCGGCGGCTACTTCTACTTCAAGTGCTCTTTTCTCCTTTTTTTCCTCTGATTTCGCTTGTTTCTCTAGTGTTTTTTCCATGAAAGCCCCATGTTTGGGGTGAGATTCGGCGAATGCAGCTATTCCTTTGTTGTCATAGTTGTTTTCGGCTAATTGGGTTTTCATGAGATTTAGTTCATCCTCCATTCCTTCGGCTATGGCTGCTTCTCTGAAACTGAGTGGTATTTCTAGCTGTGCTCGCATGATCGAAATGACTTGCGAATAGGCTTGGAATAGGATGTCGGTTCCTCTGAGTGCGTTCTTTTTATTGTCACTTTCGAGTCGCTTTGAAAATGAAGTCCTGAGTATAACGTGATCAGCATTATACAACACAATAAAGTTGTCATAAGTAGTTAAAACCGCTGACGGTACCGGCCACCGGTCTATGTACTTTGACTTCAAGTGAGCAAGATATTCGTTGAGATGTTTTTTGTTATCTTCTACAGTTAGCGGGGTTTCTAGCTGGTTCGGGTCTTGAATTAAATTAGCTAGTGTGCTAGATCCTGCCCATGCTGGCGGATAAGGATCCGTAGTGATTATCGCTCCACTCTTAACTGCTTCACCCACTCCAACAAAGAGTTTGTCGAAAAAGAGGTGTGGCTTAATTCCGGGTAAGTCGAATAGTGCTGAGGTTCTTTTTTCGAGGCTCGCCCAGAGTGCTTTAGCCAGTGCACTTTCATTGGGATCTCCTTCGACTACTCTGAATGCGTTCGAGATAGTAAATGCATTATAGAGTCGGTTATACTCCTGTATAACTTGTTTCAGCATCGGTATTTCTATTCTGTAGAGCGATAGGCTACGATCTGCTTCGCCAATTTGTTGGACTCCACTCAGAGTGAAGTTCTCGCCGTCTTTACGTGCAGTTAATGGAGGACTGCCTACTGGCTTCAAGGTGATGATATTGAGAAGGTTCTCTTGTGTTGGCTGTTCCACGATTACTTTGCCCCAATCAGAAAGGGCGTTAGCTAACCACTCGGCTTCTTTTTTCACCATGTCGCCCTTGTAGAATTGATCAAAGACAGTCTTGTCAAACACCATGGATCTTTGAGAAGTTAATGCGATTGTAGTATAGAGATTCCTGTGCTCTATCAGCCTTGGAATGAATCCTTTGTCTTTCTTGAGCTTCTTGTTCTCTGTGTGTTTGCCAGTCACGGGGTGGACAAATGCGGGGAAGTCCTTTTCGATGCGGCCTACTTTGCTGCTTAAGTTGACACCATCTGAAAGATATCCGTAGTGCAGTTCGTCGCCGTACGCTGAGTACATGTATGCTTGTAAGCCGATTAATTGATCTAAAAGGATTCTGTAGAAGACCAATTGATCCGCTACTGGTTGGCGGTAGTACTGTTTTTTCTTCTTTGTTGTGGTGGCCTTACTCGTGTCTTGCGCTTTACGGAAGTGCTCTTGGTCGAAGGCTATGGGAACCCCTTCCCTGAGCATAGGAGTCTCTCCGAAACTCAAGTGTATTCTGTAGGCTCCTCCTTTGTTTTCTGGCGCTACAATTTGGGTTACAACGAACTCGCCGAATTCTAAATCTGCGTCTTCGCCTGCTGATGCAGCCATTGCCTCTCTTATTTCGATGGCTATGTTGTTGCTGAAGTCCTTTGCGTAGATTGTTTCAGTTACTGCGAACTTTGCCCCTGCGTCCTGTATGTATTTGTCTACGAATACCTGTATTGCTGATTCCACTGTTTCTTCCTCGAGAGCCGCAGTGATGGTTGCACTCACGCTATCGTGACTGTAGATATTGTCGGCTGTCGTACTTAAGTCCAGGAAGTCCGCATCGTTTTTCAGTGCTGTAAGTAAGTAGGTAAGCACATAATCTGTTTCGCCATCTGAGAGTTCTTGCTCGGCCATTCCGATAGCCTCCGATCTGTCATAGATAAACGAGTTAAGATTCTCTATCATCTTGAATACTAACTTCTTAAAGAATGAGTTTATACTACTTTCTCCTGTGGCGAAGGCAAATGTAGTCACTATTTGTGTACCTATACTTGGTAGCATCAGTCTATATCCTGATGAGTCCTTGTTTATTTCCTCGTCCATCCAAGATATCGTGCCTACCTTGTAAGTCGGCTGTGCTACATTGGCTGGGCCAGGTTCGTAGATTCCGGATACGCCGTCTTTGGGTGCTCTATTCAAAATTCCCGTGTTAACTGCGCGAGATTCTAAGGAAAAGGGTTTGGTGCCTGTCGTATTAGGATCTAGTGTAATATACTTTAGTTGAACACTATTACCTTCTTCTTCGTATATCATACGATAGTCCCCGTATACATGATAGTATAGTAGATCTTGTAGGTTGAAGCTAGTATATCCAGGAGATAATTTGTCACGTTTAGCACTTCTAACAAACTGCTCGTAGTGAACTTTCATATGATCTTTAAGAAACTTAATGTAGCTTTTGACTACGCTTTCGGAGTCTTTTATTTTATCTACCAGCTTTAGCTCATTGAGCGGACCGGTAATAGCTGCAAGTTTAACCAATTAATCACTTCCGGCGAATCACGCCGAACTGATTGACCCGTTTGCCGCCGATTCCATTAAACCATCCTGCGGCCACGTCGGATTTACTGATAAATGTAACAATAGTTAATCCTGTTATCAGTAGCGTAGTTCTCTGTACTGTTCTGCGGGTGGATCGGGTCTGCTTGGCTACTTCAACATAGAAGGGATTGTTTTCATCGAATGGGCTCCATGGTTGACTCATACTTAACGCCCCTCAATATGGTCGATAAGCTTTGTGCTAATGAAGGTAGCGACTCCGACAATCGCTCCTAATTTGACCAATTCGTGACCAGCAGGGATATTAAACTTGAACTTATCACCCTTAACTGCAGATATTCCCACGTTATAATGAACAAGTGCCTCAGTCATAAAGACTCCAAAGGTAACCATTGCAACGGTGCTTAGTGCCATCAGAAGACGCCCCCTAAACCGCTAAACTCATCGTAAGCGCTGTAAATGATACCTCTTCCTGGAAGTAGTTGTTGCTCGTCAGGTATTTCGTGGTACTCTTCGTAAGTATCGATCGCACCATGTAATAATGTGAATGCGAATAGAACCATTGAAACGGTGCTTATGCCGTCCCATGTTTTGTTCTTACCGAACTTTTCTAGCTTTGAGTTCTTACCGTAACCGAATATGCCGTGCTCGCCGACCATGTTGGCTGCGGTTTTAGACATTGTTACTGTGTAAAGTAACGTTGATACTCCATCTAATTTATTCCAGAATCCAGATTGGAGACCGAAGAGCGGTTTGAAGTTCTTTCTTGCCATTTAATCACCTCATCCGTATTGTACGTAATATCCGCCATACAGTGCGTTTCCTTCTTTTAATTTGAAAGCCTCTATTACAAGACCATTAGCGGTCAAGTTATGTACGTCACCTATTGTAAGGCTTTTCTTTCCAGCCAACTCGTTGACGAGAAGGACCATTCTCTTTGACATTGCAGTGGCTAACTTCTTTCCCGTGGCGATAGATACTTTCTTGCCCCACGAATCTGGAGACAGACCGAGATTCTTTGCTACTATTGCTGCCATAGCTTTACGATCCAACCATAGTAATTCCTTGGCGTTATCAAAAAAATCTTCTAAGTCGTCATCACTCAACTTATTGGGGTTGAAGCTCTTGTACTCACTTTTTCGGAGAGCGTACACTGTTATCCTACTACCCATTTTAATCGCCTCAATCGTAGATCCAAGCCATTCCTGCTTCGTCGGTCTTGATCTTCCATGTGCCGCCCTTGATGATTAGAAGTGGTTTTCCGCTATCTGGCATAGTGGCGTAAAGCTTCGGCACGTTTCCGTCTTTGGTTTCTTCATTGAAGTTGTGGATATATTTTTGATCTTTATTCTTGGTTTCTTTGCCGCTCATATAACCGATGCTCCAGCATCCGCCTTCACCGACTTGATACCATGTGTCACCAATATCGATCTTCTCGGTGGTTTGGTTACCGACTTCTTTACCATTCATGTGCTTGTAGAGTTTCTTACCTTTCTCTATCTTACCGGGGTTGGAGGGGTTTTGTTTTACTTTCTCTACGGTGTGTGGTATCTTCGCTTTCTTTAGCTGAGCAATCACTTGCTTTGCTGTGCCACCTTCTAGTGACTGATCTAAGTAGAAAGTCATAATTCTTGGGTATCTACCGGATTCAACATCTGTATCGAAGTTAATGCCCTTTTCACTGAGTGCCTTTCTTATCTTGTATACTTTATCTGACTGAGTCTTGTTTTTCAACTTAATCATTACTTTACCTGAGTTGGATGGGTTCTTGCGAGGGTCAGAGAAATTAATGGTGTCTGCAATTGGTATTATATCGTGTCTAATGTCGAACTTCGCAGTGTGGTGATTTCCGATTCCCATTGGTTCAAGATATTCGTTTTCAAACAGATCTCCAAGTTCTCCAATATACGTGCCGTTTGTAGAAGTGCCTTCGTATTGCTGACCGTGTTCAGCCGTGAATCCAGCGTGGACGTAGATTTCTGTCCCAATCAAATCGGCGTCGGGCCCATCAGTGATTATCCAGGCGAGGGTGTTTTTGGGGGATTCGGCGGTGTATACGCCAGGGTTAGCGCGGGCTTTTTTGGACTTGAGTGGTACTCTTCCCATTCCAGAGTCGTCGTCGTGGGAATCTGATGTATCATACGGGTCGGCGTCGGGATCTTCTCTGTGATGTCCTTTGTCGTCAAGAGCGCTAGAATAGAATCCTGGATTGCTCTTCGGGAGGAACTTAGCGTAATCATTTATTGATTCATAAATTCCAGGAATACCCATCCGTGCTGCTTCTTGAAGCACTTCAACGGTGTCATCAAACACTGCAACGATATCGTACTGTGCCTTAAGGGATTCAAAGACGCCTCGCTTGTAGTTTGCTTTAGTGGATCCGGGTTTATTGTTCAATGAAAGTAGGTCCTTTCCATCTTGTGTCTGGAATATTGGGAATTCTTTGCTGTTAAGTTGGTCTCTTGTGGTCTCGAAGTGCTTGTAGCTACGAGCAGTAACATATGCGATTAAATGCCCTGATTTAATGAAATGATCAATCAGATCTTTGGCTCCTGGAATGGCTCTGTCTTTCTGGAGAGATTCTCTGGTGTAAAGGAAGTCCTGTGCTTTCTTAGAAGCATTCCCAGGAGTTTGTAGTCCTGCTCGCTTTGCTTTACCTTCCTTGTCTATAAGCCCTGCTCGCTGTGCATCTTTGTATCGCTGGGTGGTGTTTAAAATCGTGCTATCGATATCGAAAATAACCAACTTTGTTGCTCTAAATGACTCTGAGTTGATCGGATTCGATCGAACTGTGGGTGTCATGTTTCCGCCACAAATACCGCAGCTAGAAAGGCTCCCGTTGTTCCTGCAACCGCAACTTCCGCAATAACCCTGTCCCGCCATCGTGTATTGGGACAACGCTGTGGCTTATACGCTTACCTACTGTTACTTGTGTTTTCTGCGGCGTTTGGGGTTACCCAATGCTATGAGTTTGTCGATTAACGCTTGATTTACTTTCCACTCTTTTTTCCATTCGGCTAGTTGACGCTGACCAAGATACGGTATTGGGTCTCCAAATTCGGCGTGGAACTCTTTTACACGGGCCAGTTCTCTCCCTTCCTCCAACAGTACTCCCTGCAGATTTTGAAGAGTCTCTAGCTCTTTTCGTCCTTCAAAGGTTCCCATTCCAGGGTCTGCTTGTCCATCCAATCCCACCATAGGTCCGATGAAGTCCAGTTTCCCACTTTTCTTCAATTCCTCTAGCGTGTCTCTACTTTGTTTGCCTATTACTTTTGCTATTTTTAATTTTTCTGCGGGGGTATTCAGATGTTCTTTTCGTGCTTTCGCCTTTATCAAGAGGGCTAATTCATCTCGCTGTTTGTTGTCTTTTTGGTATTTTTTGTCTTCTTCTCTGGATCGTTTGAATTGCGCGAGCATATCGTCGAACTTCGTCTTTTCGCGTTTCGCTGCCTTTGATAATTTTTTGGGTAATGTACCGACGTAACCCGCTTCTGTGCGCAGTCGCGTGTCGATAGCCGCCGCACCTCTAAGTCCTAATGCTGTTGCTGAAACAGCTCCTGCTCCAAGGACGCCTCCCGTTGCTTCCAGTGCTTTGGTTCCTAAGTCGTATCCGCCGGAAGCTGCTTTGGCTCCTAAGTCGTATGCACCGGAAGCTGCTTTGGTAGTCATGCCGTATGCACCGGAAGCTGCTGCGGTAGTCATACCGTATGCACTGGATCCTGCTGCTTTCGCTCCTCTGCCGAATTTTCTCGCTGTCGCGGCAGCTAGTTGGCGAGCATACGGAGTTTTTTTGAGTTTATAGAGTGCAGGATCGAAAGCGGTTACTGTAAGGTCGATATCGTCGATTCTCGAAGCTGTATATACTTTGGATGTAGGATATCCGGCTGATTCAAAGGACTTTAGGATGCCTGAGTGTATTTTACAGATGTCTTCTACTTTAGAATAAAACGTTTCGGGGTCGGATAACTTGGAGGATATGTAACTGACGAGTGAGTCCGCAGCTGGGTCTTCAAAGGTTACTCTGCCGAGTAATCGCTCTTCTGCGGTGGCCAAGTTCTTAACGGACGTTCTAAGTATACCGATTGTATCAATGTCGGTCTCATCAGGGTTGAGCGCGTTGGTGTTTCTTGCTAATAGTACACATCCGCCCAGATATAGCCACAGACATCTAAATACTCGTGCGGCGGATTGGAATTCTGTGTCATTGACCGATACTTCGCTTCCTGACACTGACTTGCTTAAGTCCATGTGAAAGTTTTCTATTGCGATGAAGGTAAGCTTGACGTCCTCCGATTGTAGCGTTAGGTCCGCCATACCTATGCAATTGACTAACAGTTTGATATCCACCTTGTCTAGATTTTCCACTTGTGTTTCTATCTCTGCTCGTTCTATGTCGCCTAATACGTTCATGGCCATGGTGTCCCTACGTATTAGATTGAGGATACGCTTTTCTGACTCGAATGAGCTTTCTTCTGACTGAAGCACATAGTGGGCCGATTCGAGATCATTGTAAATAATTTGTAGGTCGCTCACACTGGCTGTGGCTTTTTCGTTAATTATTCTGTCAACCATACTAAGTGCGTGGTTCGTGACATCTACGCTTTTCTTAGGAACTGCTCTTAAGCCAGTATATAGTTTACTTATTATATTATTAATTTGGGTGCCTACTGTTATGGCACTACGATGTGTCGATATTAATGGAGATAGTGTTTTCATGGTCTCAGCACTACGATCAGTGAGTAACTGCTTCATGGCCTCTAACTGAGGGATATTGAATATATCTTGTGTCATTGATGTTGAACGATGTTCGGTCACTTCACCCAGGAGTTTCTTGTACTTACTCATGCTCTCGCCTCCGAGTCTGCTGTAATTGCTAGCGAGATTGCTTCTCGCGTATCGTTAATTATTTTGGTTGCTATTGTTTTTACCGCTGGACTCCAATCGAGCTTTAAGATAGCTCCCTCGGCGTCGTTTAAATCCGCCACGATTTCTATGATTCTAGCGGTGGCTGTCGCTAACTGTGCTTCGTCGCTGGCTTCTCTAAGAACGCTTTCTACCTCAGTTACATCTTCTGCACAAAGTATGTCCAGTTCACTCAAAAGGATGCATTGATCGAATCGGGCTTTCAGTTCCGGATCGGTAAAGTCTGCGGTTTCTGCCTTTATTTTGAGTTCTTTGAGACGATCATACGCGTCCCTTCCTAGGATTTTCCTGATAGCTCCTGGTATTCCTGAGCCGTCGGTTGATAATTTGAAGAAGTCGCCTTCGGTTACATCGTGAAGTGTATGGAATGAAACTGTCATCATGGCCATAACGAAGGTAAAGTCGTCGCCACTCATTTTGTAGTTGTACTTGCCCATGGCTGTTTCTGCCACTTCGTACGCCATCTCGAGTATTGACTTAGGTCCGCTAGCGTCGTACTCTATGTTCTCGTAACGAGCTATATCGCGTGCCGCGGCTAAGAGGTTATGATGAATGGTCGCCTTAT
>Ga0307985_10000554_pt1 | contig 21853 bp, 20 predicted proteins | sample EllFjometageno80_FD_203155 | JGI IMG/M metagenome (GOLD analysis project Ga0307985, IMG submission 203155) | Marine microbial communities from Ellis Fjord, Antarctic Ocean - #80 | ecosystem: Environmental > Aquatic > Marine > Unclassified | place: Southern Ocean | collected 2014-10-09 | reverse complement strand
GGATAGGATATTGTCATGCCGATGTTGATATATTAGTTTTTGATGGTTCCACTTTATATGTTGGAAGTGATGGAGGTATTTTTAAAACAGAAGATTCTACAAACTTAATAGCTGGTTATTATACAGATATCACTAATGGATTAGGGATTAGACAATTATATAAAATAGGCGTTTCTCAAACAGCAGATGTTGTTATTTCTTGTGGGTCACAAGATAACGGAACCTCCTTTTATAACTCTACTGATGGTTGGAGAGATTGGATTGGAGCAGATGGTATGGAAACTTTTATTGATAAAGATAATTCCGATAGAATGTACGGAACTTCCCAATACGGACAATTATACAGATCTTGGAATGGTGGGATTACCTTAACTCAATTAAATGAACCAGGGTCAGGACAAGGAAATTGGGTAACTCCTTGGGAGCAAGATCCGGTGGAGGATATGACAAGTTATTTAGGTTACAATTCTGTTTATAAAAGTATGAATGGTGGTTATGCTTGGGAATCAGTTTCTCAAAGTTTTGGCGGTAACCTTAATCATCTAAAAATATCACAAACTAATAATCAAGTAATGTATGCTGTTAAAAATGGTGTTATTTATAGAACTGTTGATGGAGGTGCTACAGATTGGGAACAAATGACAAGCCCAGGAGGTGTAATTAACTCCATTGCTATTCACCCAACAAACCCAAACTTATTAGCAGTTGCTTCTAATAGTTCTAGTAAGGTTTTTGTTTCCTCAGATGGAGGAGGTGAATGGGTGAATTATTTGTTTAATCTACCTGGTTTTAGTGCATTATCTGTTGTATGGGATGATAATGGTGAAGACGGCTTATATGTAGGAATGAATTATGGATTATTTTATATAGATAATACATTTACAGAGTGGCAACCATACAATACTAATTTACCAAATGTAATCGTAAATGAATTAGAAATAAACAGTGTAGATGGAAAAATATATGCAGGTACTTATGGAAGGGGTGTTTGGGCTTCACCAATTGTGCCAGCTGTTCTAAATACAGAATCATTTTTAACTACCGAAGATGTTCAATTGTATCCTAATCCTGCAACCGATAAAATTAAGTTGAATTTTAATAAAGGCACAGAAGCAGATTTTAGTGTTTTTGATTTATTAGGTAAATTGGTTATATATCAACCTAATGTGTCAATCTCTCAATCACATACAATTGATGTTTCAAAATTAAATAATGGAGTTTATTTTGTTAGAATCAATTCAGATGCTGGAACAATTACAAAAAAGATGATAAAAAAATAAAATTTTATAATTTTAGTTTTAATGCTTTAGGTAATTTAATATTATCTGAAGCATTTTTTTTATCTTGCTCCAACAATAAACCACATGGATTTTTCATCTAGACTTCTTGAAAGTGCAGTTAACGAAATGTCACAATTTCCTGGTATAGGTAAACGTACCGCATTGCGTTTGGTTCTACATCTATTAAAGCAGCCTAAATCTCATACTCAAAAACTTTCAGAAAGTTTGCAACAAATGCGAGATGAAATTATTTTTTGTAATAACTGTCATAATATTTCAGATAAAGAAGTTTGTGAAATCTGTAGTAACCCAAATCGAAATAAACAAATAGTTTGTGTTGTTGAAGATATTAGAGATGTAATGGCAATTGAAAATACAAGTCAGTTTAGAGGTGAGTACCATGTGTTGGGAGGAAAAATTTCACCAATGGACGGTATTGGTCCTAGTGAATTAAATATAATTTCCTTAGTTGAAAAAGTAAAATCCGGAGTTGTTAAAGAGCTTATTTTCGCACTTAGTTCTACCATGGAAGGTGATACTACCAATTTTTATATATTTAGGCAAATAGAAGCATATCGAATTACAACTACCACCATTGCTAGAGGCATCTCTGTAGGAGATGAGCTAGAGTATGCGGATGAGGTTACTTTAGGTAGAAGTATTATAAATAGAATTCCATTTGAAGCTTCCTTAAAAAATCATTAATTTGAAATTATCTGTTGTCATATTAAATTATAATGTTCGGTATTTTTTAGAACAATGTATTTTAAGTGTGCAACTTAGTTTAAAAAGTATAGCATCAGAAATTATTGTGGTGGATAACAATTCTTCAGATGATAGTTGTCAAATGGTTAAAGATTTTTTTCCTGAGATTACAATAATTGAGAATAAAGAAAATGTTGGTTTTAGTAAAGCAAATAATCAAGCGGTAAAAATTGCTAAAGGTGAATATGTTTGTATTCTTAATCCTGATACTGCGGTTACAGAAGATACATTTATAAAGTCTTTAATTTATGCAGAATCCATTAAAGGTCTTGGAGCTTTAGGGGTTTATTTAATGGATGGAACGGGTTCTTTTTTACCTGAAAGCAAAAGAAATCTTCCTACTCCAAAAGCATCATTATTAAAATTAATAGGATTTAAAAAAAGCTATTATGCTAATCATATTGAAAGAAATGGTCAAGGAGAAATTTCTGTTTTAGTAGGCGCTTTTATGCTAGTAAAAAGAGCTGTATATAATGAAGTTGAAGGATTTGATGAAGATTATTTTATGTATGGAGAAGACATTGATTTGTCCTATAAAATAACTAAAGCAGGATATAAAAACCATTATTTAGGTAGCGCAAGTATACTTCATTACAAAGGAGAAAGTACTAAAAAGGATGCAGCATATTTAGATCGATTTTATGGAGCAATGCTTATTTTTTATAAAAAACATTTTTATACTAATTTAGTCTTCAATGCGATCGTTAAAATAGGTGTCTCTATAGCTAAAAAAACTACCATCTCTGTCAATACAATTAATCATAAAATTGATAAGAACAGAAAAACCTTTGTGTTAACTGAAAACCTACTCTTATTAAAAAATCTTTCAGAAAAATATAATTCAGAAATAAAAACGAGTTCTAAGATCATATTTTCTGATGAGAATTTATCAAACAGCACCTTTATTTTTGATGTAGATTACATGCCATATTCACAAATATTTATGATAATGAGAAAATTTAGCGGAAATGGCAACGTATTTCGCATTAGTCCTCCGGGATGTAATTTCATTTTAGGAAGCGATCAAAGTGATCAAAAAGGCTCCGTTCTCGTTTTTTAAGAAAATGGACGTTTAAAAATTATAAATTTTAACTAATTTTGCAATGTTAAAATAAATCCTTCTAATATTTAAATGATTATGGCAAAGTTTGAATTAAAGTTACCAAAAATGGGAGAAAGTGTTGCGGAAGCAACATTGACAAGTTGGCTTAAAGAAGTTGGCGATACCATTGAAGAGGATGAAGCAGTTCTTGAGATTGCTACTGATAAAGTAGATAGCGAGGTTCCTAGTGAAGTTACAGGAGTCTTAGTTGAAAAGCTTTTTGAAGTGGATGACGTTATTCAAGTAGGCCAAACCATTGCTGTAATCGAAATTGCTGGCAAAGAGTCTGTTACAGGATCTTCTACTGCAAAAACAGAAACTGTTGTTGTTCCAGCTCAAGAAGTTATTGCTGTAGTTGAAGCTCCTATTGTTGAGGTGACTTCTAGCGTCGTACAAAGTTCTGATACTCGTTTTTATTCACCACTAGTTAAAAATATTGCTGCTTCAGAAGGAATTTCTCAACAAGAATTGGATACTATCTCTGGTTCAGGAAAAGATGGAAGAGTAACTAAAAATGACATTCTAAAGTTTATAGAAAATCGCAGTTCACAGTCCGTAAAAACTGAAGTTAAACAAGTTATTACGAAAACTTCAATTGAAGAAAGTAAAGCTGCTTCGGCGGTTCCTGTTTCAGTTAATGGAGGCGATGAAATTATGGAAATGTCACGAATGGGTAAATTAATTGCTCATCATATGGTGGAAAGTGTTCGAACGGCTGCTCACGTTCAGTCATTTATAGAAGCTGACGTTACTAATATATGGAACTGGCGTAAAAAAGTAAAAGATGGCTTTTCAAAACGTGAAGGTGAGAATTTAACGTTCACACCTATCTTTCTAGAAGCAGTTGCAAAAGCATTAAAAGACTACCCAATGTTGAATATTTCAATTGATGGTGATAAAATTATCAAACGAAAAAATATAAATATAGGGATGGCTGCAGCTTTAGCAGATGGAAATTTAATTGTTCCTGTGATCAAAAATGCTGATCAATTAAACTTGGTAGGCATGAGTAAAGCGGTAAACGATTTAGCAAAACGTGCAAGAAGTGGAAAATTAAAGCCAGATGATATTCAAGGCGGTACTTATACAGTGACCAATGTGGGTACTTTTGGAAGTATTATGGGAACTCCTATAATTAATCAGCCGCAAGTTGGAATTTTAGCCCTAGGGGCTATTAGAAAAGTGCCAGCAGTGATAGAAACTCCTGATGGTGATTTTATAGGAATACGTTTTAAAATGTTCTTATCACACTCCTATGACCATCGGGTAGTTAATGGTGCATTAGGTGGTCAATTTGTAAAAGCAGTTGCCGATTACCTGGAAGCTTGGGATGTAAATAGAGAACTATAATTTGCTTTTAAAACTTTAAAATTATTTACTTTAGTTCCAGAGGAGTATTTTAATATCTTTGTTATTCAAAACCTCACTATGGAGTTAAAATTAAGTAAACCTATTTGTTTTTTCGATTTAGAAACTACTGGAGTTGATATTTCGAAAGATAGAATTGTAGAAATTTCTATTCTTAAAGTTTTTCCAAACGGAAATAAAGAAAGTTTTACTTGGCGTGTAAATCCTGAGATGAAAATCCCTGCTGTTACTACAGCAATACATGGAATATCTGATGAAATGGTCACTGATGAACCCACTTTTAATGAATTGGCACCTAAAGTATATGACCTTATCAAAGACAGTGATTTAGGTGGTTTTAATTCAAACAGATTCGATATACCATTATTGGCTGAAGAGTTATTACGAGCAGAAATAGACTTCGATCTTAAAAAAAATATAGCGGTAGATGTTCAGACTATTTTTCATAAAATGGAAAAAAGAACCTTAGAAGCTGCGTACAAATTTTATTGTGATAAAGACCTGACGAATGCCCATAGTGCCGAAGCTGATACCTTGGCTACTTATGAAGTTTTATTAGCGCAATTAGATAAATATGATGATTTAGAAAATGACATTTCTTTTTTATCAAGCTTTAGTTCACATCAAAATTTTGTAGATTTCGCAGGATTTATAGGTTATAATAAAGAAGGTAAAGAAGTAATTGCGTTTGGGAAGCATAAAGGAAAACTTATAAATGATTTATTTAAAACTGAACCAGGCTATTTTAGTTGGATACAAAATGCAGATTTTCCAATGTATACTAAAAAAGTATTGCGAGACTTAAAAGAGAAGTTCAATAATAAAGATGCTGGTCCAATAACTGGTGATAGCTTAGATATGTTAAAAAATAAATTTAATACGAAATGAAACGAGTGTATTAAAACTCTTGTCGCTTAAGAATTTTGTAAATAGCGGACAGTATATAACTAAATTAAAAAATAAAATAGGCTTATGAAAATAATATGTGTCGGCAGGAATTATGTAGAACATATCAAAGAGCTAAACAATGAAGCACCAAAAGAACCTGTATTGTTTTTAAAGCCAGACACCGCTATTCTTTTAAAAAAGCAACCATTTTTTATTCCGGAATTTTCAAATGAAGTTCACCATGAGGTAGAAATATTAGTTAAAATTAATAGAATAGGTAAACATATTGATCGGAAATTCGCTCATAAATATTATGATGAAATTGGTTTAGGAATTGATTTTACAGCAAGAGATCTTCAGTCAAAATTGAAAGAAAAAGGATTGCCTTGGGAAAAGGCAAAAGCATTTGATGGTGCAGCAGTTGTTGGAAGTTTTCTTTCAAAAAGTGATTTTAAAGACATTAACGATATCAACTTTAGATTAGAAAAAAACGATGAAGTGCAACAAAGAGGAAATACTTCATTGATGTTATGGAAAATTGATACTTTAATTGAATATATATCAAAATATTTCACATTAAAGATTGGAGATATTATATTTACAGGCACACCTTCAGGTGTTGCAAAAGTAGATTCCAATGATATCTTAAAAGGTTTTATTGAAGAAAAAGAAGTATTCTCTATAAAAGTAAAATAATGAACCAAAAATATTCTATTGAAAGTTTAAGTGAAATCGCTGATGGCGATAAAGATTTTATGCGCATTGTTGCGAAAACTTTTTTAGAAGAAATACCGCCAGACCTTAAAGCAATGGAAGAAGCTATAGAAAATAATAATAGAGAATTTGCTTACCAGTTTGCACATAAAATGAAGCCAAATTTAGAAATGTTTGGTCTTAATTTAGCTAAAGAAATAACTTCTATAGAGACTTGGACTAAAAATCTTAAAAACAAATCTACTATAGAAACTCATTTAAAAAATGTTATTGCTACTTTGGAAACAGTTTTTATTGAGTTAAAAAAAGATTTTAAATTATAGATGTTAGCTGAAATTATCACAATCGGTGATGAAATCTTAATCGGACAAATTGTTGACACGAATTCGGTTTTTATTTCAAAAGAACTCAATAAAATTGGAGTTCAAGTTTATCAGATTACCTCCATTCAAGACGAGCGTTCCCATATATTAGAAGCATTTGCTAATGCAGCTAAAAAAGTAGATATCGTTATTGTTACAGGTGGTTTAGGACCTACCAAAGATGATATTACAAAAGAAACTTTTTGTGAGTTTTTAAATGACCAATTGATTGAAGATAAAGTGGTACTCCAGCATGTAAAAAATCTTTACAAAAAATTCACCAATCATCCTTTACTACCAGAAAGTTTGAATCAAGCATTAGTTCCTTCAAAAGCAACGGTGCTGCATAATAACTTTGGATCTGCACCCGGGATGTGGATGGAAAAAGAAAACACCGTTTTTGTTTCCTTACCTGGCATACCCTATGAGATGAAAAACCTGATGAAGAAATTAGTTTTACCTAAAATATCAGATAAATTTAACCGTCCATATATTTATCATAAAACACTCTTAACCATTGGAATGGGAGAGAGTGAAATAGTAAAAATAATTCACGTCTGGGCAGATGGCTTACCAGAAAATATAAAACTCGCCTATTTGCCTTCTTTGGGTAGAGTACGTTTAAGGCTTTCTTCAAAAGGAAAAATGGAAAAAGAGGTTAGAGGTGCTGTTGATGATCAAATGGAAAAATTGCATTTTTTACTGAAGGATATTGCAATTGGATATGAAGATGAAACAACATTGGTGCAGCAAATAGCAAAATTATTTATAAAAAAAGAAAAAACCTTAAGTATCGTTGAAAGCTGTACAGGCGGAAAAATTGCAGAAATGATTACTGCTGAGCCTGGTGTTTCTACTTTTTTTAAAGGAAGTATGGTTGCATATGCCACCAATGTTAAATCTTCTGTTTTAGGAGTAGATAAAAAATTAATCAATAGACACTCTGTTGTTAGTAGTGAAGTTGCAGGAGCAATGGCCATACAGTCAAATAAAGTATTTGAAACAGATTATGCGATTTCAACAACCGGAAATGCTGGGCCAAAAAAAGGAGATGCTGATGATGAAGTAGGAACGGTTTATATTTCTATAGCAAGCCCATCAGGAGTTTTTATAGAAAAATTTGATTTTGGTCAGCCCCGAGAAAGGGTAATCGGTAAAGCAACATTTAAGGCTTTAGAATTGCTTCAAAAAGAAATATTAAAAAACTAATTTTCTTTTGTTGTGGTTAACGATAAATTTTATTAAATTTGCACCCTGTTTAAAATAACTAAAAGATTTTAAGATGTCAAGAGTTTGTGAGCTTACTGGAAAAAAGGCAATGTTTGGGAATAATGTTTCTCACGCGATGAATAAAACCAGAAGAAGATTTAATGTAAATCTTCTTAAAAAACGTTTTTATTTACCTGAAGAAGATAAGTGGATTACTATTAAAGTAGCTGCTTCAGCTTTAAAAACAATTAACAAAAAAGGAATTACTGCAGTTGTAAAAGAAGCGCGTCAAAAAGGCTTTCTTGCTAAATAATTGCATAACAATAACTAAAGTCTAGTATAATGGCTAAAAAAGGAAATAGAGTACAAGTGATTTTAGAGTGTACAGAACATAAGACTTCTGGTAAGCCAGGAACTTCGCGTTACATTACTACAAAAAATAAAAAGAACACTCCAGATCGTATGGAGATTAAAAAATTCAACCCAATCCTTAAAAAGATGACGGTTCATAAGGAGATAAAATAACTAAGACATGGCAAAAAAATCAATAGCATCATTACAAACAGGCTCTAAGCGTTTAGCTAAAGCGATTAAGATGGTAAAATCGGAGAAATCCGGTGCATATACTTTTGTTGAGTCTATTATGGCTCCAGACCAGGTAAACGATTGGTTAAATAAAAAGTAAATTATTACTTAAAATATATTAAAAGCCACTTTTTTTTAAAGAGTGGCTTTTCTATTTCTTCTGTTTTATGTTTTCTAAGATAGCTAAAACGTATATTTGCATGTAATTTCAATATTCTAAAAAACTAATTATGAGTTTTTTTAAAAAAATATTTTCAAAAGAAAAAAAAGAAACCTTAGATAAAGGGCTTGAAAAATCGAAGTCATCATTTTTTGATAAACTTAGTAAAGCAGTAGCTGGAAAAAGTAAAGTTGATGATGATGTTTTAGATAATCTTGAAGAAGTTTTAGTCTCTAGTGATGTTGGTGTAGAAACAACATTAAAAATAATTAATCGCATAGAGGCACGAGTTTCAAAAGATAAATACTTAGGAACTGATGCGCTTAATAAAATTTTAAGAGAAGAAATTGCTGGATTGTTAAGTGAAACCAATTCTGGAAATGCAACTGATTTTGAAATTCCAGAACAGGATGCACCCTATGTGATTATGGTAGTGGGTGTAAATGGTGTTGGAAAAACTACTACGATAGGTAAATTGGCGAATCAATTTAAAAAAGCAGGTAAAAAAGTAGTGCTAGGTGCAGCAGATACGTTTCGTGCAGCTGCTATTGATCAATTACAAGTTTGGGCAGATCGTACCGATGTGCCATTAATAAAGCAAAGTATGGGGTCTGACCCTGCTAGTGTTGCCTTTGATACTTTAGAAAGTGCAGTTAAACAAAATGCTGATGTGGTTATAATTGATACTGCTGGTAGGCTTCATAATAAAGTTAATTTAATGAATGAATTAACAAAGGTGAAAAGAGTAATGCAGAAAGTGATACCCAATACTCCTAATGATGTATTATTAGTATTGGATGGTTCTACAGGACAAAATGCCTTTGAGCAAGTTAAACAATTTACAGCGGCTACTGAAGTTACTTCATTAGCAGTGACTAAATTAGATGGAACCGCGAAAGGCGGAGTGGTAATTGGGATTAGTGATCAATTTAAAATTCCAGTAAAATATATTGGTGTAGGTGAAGGTATTGATGACCTTCAAGTTTTTAATAAAATTGAATTTGTAGATTCTTTTTTTAAATAACAAATTCCTGTTTAGGCAGGGATCTTATAAACTAATTCGGATCACCATTAACAAAGTTTAATGCTTTGAGAAAAATATAAAATTGTAAAAAAAATACCTGCCTTCGCAGGAAATAGCTATGCGTACTAAAACTCTCAAAAAAAATAAAATTAACGTAATTACGCTAGGGTGTTCTAAGAATATCTACGATAGCGAAGTGCTAATGGGCCAATTAAAGGCCAATAACAAAGAAGTAGTACACGAGGAAGAAGGGAACATTGTTGTTATTAATACTTGTGGTTTTATTGCTAACGCAAAAGAAGAGAGTGTAAATACCATATTGGAGTATGTTCAGAAAAAAGAAGAAGGCACCGTTGATAAAATTTTTGTTACTGGTTGTTTATCGGAACGATATAAACCAGATCTTCAAAAAGAAATTCCAAGTGTAGATCAATATTTTGGTACTACCGAGTTACCAGGATTGCTAAAAGCATTAGAAGCTGATTATAAGCATGAATTAATTGGAGAACGATTAACAACAACTCCAAAAAATTATGCTTATTTAAAAATTGCAGAAGGTTGTGATCGACCTTGTTCTTTTTGTGCGATTCCAATAATGAGAGGAAAACATAAAAGTACTCCCATCGAAAATTTGGTTATAGAATCTGAAAAATTAGCTGCAAATGGAGTTAAAGAATTGATTCTAATTGCACAAGATCTCACCTATTATGGTTTAGACATTTACAAAAAAAGAAACCTTGCTGAATTATTAAAAGAACTTATTAAGGTGGAAGGTATTGAATGGATTCGTTTGCATTATGCATTTCCTACTGGATTTCCTTTAGATGTATTAGAGGTGATGAGGAATGAACCTAAAGTGTGTAATTATATCGATATTCCTTTGCAACATATTTCAGATTCAGTTTTAAAGTCAATGAAACGTGGTTTTGGAAAAGAAAAAATAAATGGTTTATTAAAAGATTTTCGCGAAAGAGTGCCTGGTATGGCTATTAGAACTACTTTAATTGTAGGCTATCCTGGTGAAACTGAAGAAAATTTTCAAGAGTTAAAACAATGGGTAACCGATATGCGTTTTGACCGTTTAGGATGTTTTACCTATTCTCATGAGGAAAATACCACAGCTTATTTATTGGATGATGATGTTCCTGAAGAAGTAAAAATGCAGAGAGCTAATGAAATTATGGAGATACAATCTCAAGTTTCTTGGGAATTAAATCAAGAAAAAATAGGGAAGAAGTTCAAAGTTGTTATCGATCGCAAAGAAGGAAGTTATTTTGTTGGAAGAACCCAATTCGATAGTCCTGATGTTGATAATGAAGTGCTAATAAACGCTGAAAAAGATTACATCCGTACCGGCGATTTTGCAACTGTAAAAATAACGGCTGCAGAAGATTTTGACTTATATGCAGAAGTGATAGTAGAAAAATAGATTTCTACTTTTAATAATTTAATTTTTTTATATGCTAAGATACCTAGCTTTCATTGCCATTATGATTTTGCTATTGGTTTCTTGTAAAACGGAAACATCAAAAAGCGAACCAACCGTTCTTATTAATAAGCGTCATACTACTATTGTTGAAATTAAAAATCCATCTTCACCAAACAGTTCTTTACCTAGACTCTTTAGCAATGGTGAAGACTTGCTTATGTCTTGGGTTCAAAATAAGGATAGTATTGCCAACTTAAAATATTCAAAATTTAATGGTACTAATTGGACTGCTCCAACAGAAATAATTTCAGGATCAGATTGGTTTGTGAATTGGGCAGATTTTCCAGCTATCGCAGAGAATAATGGAAGTATTTTGACAAATATTCTTCAAAAATCAGCAGAAGGGACGTATACCTATGATATTCGTTTACAGTTATTTTCAAAACAAAAAAATACTTGGAAAAATAATATTCTATTAAATCAAGATGGTAAAAAAAGCGAACATGGATTTGTGTCTATGTTACCTTATCACAATGATTCCTTTTTTGTTACCTGGTTAGATGGACGAACGTTGGTCGATGTTCCAAAAGAAAATGAGCAAATGACACTTAGAGGTGCATTTATAGATGCTGAAGGAGAAATTTCAAATGATATTTTATTAGACGATAGAACTTGTGAATGTTGTAATACTGCTGCGACAATAACAGCAAATGGACCCATAGTTGCTTATAGAGATCGATCGGATAGCGAAATAAGAGATATTTCTATAGTTAGATTTGTAAATGGTAATTGGACAGCCCCTAAAAACGTATATCAAGATCATTGGGAAATACCCGGTTGCCCAGTAAATGGTCCTGCTATAGATTCGTTTAATGATGCAGTTGCTTTAGCTTGGTTTACAGCTGAAAACGATAATCCAAGAATACAAGTTTCTTTTTCTGAGGATCAGGGGAAAACGTTTGGACTTCAATATCGTATTGATAGTGGTAATGCAATTGGAAGAGTAGATTTAGAGATGATAGATCAAAATAATGCAGTGATTAGTTGGATGGAGCCCGATGGAATTGATACGCTTATTCAGGTTTTAAAAGTATCTTCAAACGGAGAAAAAAATACACCAATTACCATCACTAAAACTAGAAGTGAACGTTCTTCTGGATTTCCGCAATTGGAATTGGTTGGTGATACCTTATATGTTGCTTGGACTTCATTAGAAGATAAAAAACCGGCCATTAAAATAGTTGCTGTATTAGCATCCAATTTATAATTTGAAAACACTTTTAATTATAGGGCATACATTTCCAGAGCCAACAACAACTGCTGCTGGCACTAGGATGATGCAATTAATTTCATTATTTGAAAAAGAAAATTATAAAATTATTTTTTCAAGTACAGCCTCCATCACCGAAAAATCAGAAACTTTTAAATGCGTTCCTGTTGAAGTTAAATCGATAGCGCTAAACAATACTAGTTTTGATGATTTTATAAAAGAATTAAACCCTTCTGTAGTTCTTTTTGATCGGTTTGTTACGGAGGAGCAATTTGGATGGAAGGTTGCTGAAAATTGCCCTGATACCCTGAGAATACTAGATACAGAAGACTTGCATTTTTTAAGAAAAGCAAGGCAAGAGGTATTAAAAAAGAAACTGTCTTTAAGCGATATAAATTTGTTTTCAGAAACTGCCAAAAGAGAAATTGCGAGTATCTATCGATGCGATTTATCTTTAATTATTTCGGAATTTGAAATGGAATTACTTCAAAATACTTTTCATATTAATGCTTCCTTATTATATTATTTGCCTTTTTTAGTAAATAAAATAGCGGTAGCTGAATTTAAGGAATTCCCATCATTTGAAAATAGAAACCATTTTATAACCATTGGTAATCTTTTACACGCACCCAACGTGGATGCTATTTTATTTTTAAAAAAAGAGATTTGGCCAGAAATAAGGAAGCAACTCCCAAAAGCTGAACTGCATATTTATGGTGCTTACGCTCCACAACAAATTTCAGAATTACATTCACAAAAAGAGGGATTTTTAATTAAAGGTTGGGTAGCAAGTGTTTCTGAAACCATGAAAAATGCTAGAGTTTGTCTAGCACCCTTGCGTTTTGGAGCAGGCTTAAAAGGTAAGTTTTTGGATGCTATGAAAAATGGAACACCAGCGGTAACCACGAGCATTGGAGCAGAAGGTATTCCAGGGAATTATTCCTTTGCAGGAACTATAGTAGATGAAGCAGAAGGCATTGTAAATGCTTCCATAGCATTATATGAAAATAAAGAAAATTGGTTGGTTGCACAACAAAATGGGATGGTGATACTTAATCAACGCTTTAATTATAATTTGTATTCAGAAAAATTTATAAATCAATTAACCCTGATACACGATAATTTTCAAGAACATAGAAATCAAAATTTTATAGGTCAAATTCTACAGCATCAATCAGTGCATGCAACAAAGTATATGAGTAAATGGATTGAGGAGAAGAATAAAACTACAAATAAGTAAAAATGAATTTAAAAAAGAAGTTATTTATTTTAGTATTTATACTTCTAAATATTTACGGATTGCTATGTGGAGTCATTTATTTTTTCCAAGAAAACTTAATTTTTATGCCCTCTGTTCTTCCTCAAGAACATGCCTTTGAAATGAAAAATTCATTTGAAGAAATAAGCTTAAAATCTTATGATGGAGCTCAATTAAATGGGCTTCATTTTAAAAAAGAAAATCCAAAAGGAGTCATTTTATATTTTCATGGCAATGCTGGAGATTTACAAGGTTGGGGGCAAATAGCTGATCTTTTTGTGGACTTAGATTACGATGTGCTTATAATGGATTATCGCGGTTACGGGAAAAGTAGGGGTGAAAAATCGATGAAATTTTTATATAAGGATGCGGAATTGTGGTATGAATTTGCTAAACAACATTATTCCGAATCTAAAATAACAGTTTATGGTAGGAGCTTAGGAACCACCTTTGCTGCTTATGTTGCTGCTCAACATGAGCCAAATAAATTAATTTTAGAAGCTCCTTTTTATAGTATGTTAGCTATTGCTAAATCTAGATTTTCTTTTCTGCCTATAAGGTATTTATTGGATTATAAATTTCCTACTTATCAATTTATGGATGATGTCAATTGCCCTGTTATCATATATCATGGTACCTATGATAAAGTGATAAGTTATGATCAAGGAAAAAAGTTATATGATAGTTTTAATAGTGATAAAAAGGAATTAATTACCATTCCCAAGGGTGGACATAACAATTTAATTTCTTTTAAAGAATATACAGAAAGTATTAGATTAGAACTTTAACTTCTTTACCTCCATCCTAAAGAAAGTGCCAAAAATTAGATTTTTATTCCCTTTAGACTTAGGATAAAATCGATGTAACTACTTAATCTGCTCTATTTTTTTCTTGAATTTTTCTTACAATAGCAGCTGCAATATTTCTAGGCATTATTCGAGGTAAAAAAGAAAGGAATTTATTAAAAGTTCCCGGAACCACAACCGATTCACCATTTAACATAGCTTTATAGCCATATTTGGCAACTTCATCTGGTAACGCAATGTTAAAACCTATTTTGTTTTCAGAAGTTTCTTGAGAAACCACTTCCTGAAAAGATGTTTTTGTTTGTCCTGGGCAAAGGACAGTAACAGTTACTCCAGTTCCTTTTAATTCGTTTGCTATCGCTTCAGAAAAAGACAAAATATATGCTTTAGAAGCGTAGTAAATAGACATTAATGGTCCAGGTTGAAAAGCAGCTAATGAGGACATATTTAATATTTTTCCATGACCTCTTTCAACCATCCCTTTTAAGATTAATTTGGTTAAATGTGTAGTGGCTATAATATGTAAATTAAGCATAGAAGCTTCCCGTTCCCAATTGGTTTTGTGAAAATGACCATACAAACCAAATCCAGCATTGTTAATTAAAACATCGATAGGAGTTTCTTTAATTTCTTCAAATAGTTCAGAAGAACAATTATGTTTACTCATATCCTTAGTTATTGTAATTACTTGAGTGGGATAGTTATCTTCTAGCTCTTTTTTAGTTTCTTTTAATTTATCTGAATTAATATCAATTAAAATTAAATGATATGCATCCTTTGCAAGAAGTACTGCAAATTCATATCCTAAGCCTGAAGCTCCTCCTGTTATTAATGCTGTTTTGATAGTCATATTGAATTGGTATGTTTTCAATCAACAAAAATAACAAACAAAATGCAACTTACAATTTATATAAATCAGTTGCTAATTTTCCATTTTATCTGAAAGTAAAAACCATCGTTCGGTTTTTTTTTCAAGATTTTGTATGAGTTTTTGTAAAATGATAGACTGTTTTTGTATTTCTTCTGGATCCCAAGCTTCCGTAGCAAATTTGCTTTCTAAAGTTTCTTTTTCACGTTCTAGCTTAGCCACTTCACGCTCTAACTTTGCGTGTTCTTTTTGTTCGTTATAACTTAATTTAGATTTAGTGTCTTGTGCTTTCCAATTGTCTTTGTTAGCATTGGTGTCGTCCGAGATTGTTTTACTTTCTGAAGGCTTACTGTCTTCATAAGTTCTAAAATCGGAATAATTACCAGGAAAATCCTCAATCACACTATTGCCTCTGAAAATGAATAAATGATCGACAATTTTATCCATAAAATAACGGTCGTGAGATACTACCATTAAGCAACCTGGAAAATCTAATAAAAAATTTTCTAAAACATTTAATGTAACAATATCTAAATCGTTGGTAGGTTCATCTAATATTAAAAAGTTGGGGTTTCTAATTAAAACGGTACAGAGGTACAAACGTTTACGTTCACCACCACTTAGTTTTTCTACAAAATCATATTGTTTTTTACGATCGAATAAAAATCGTTCTAATAATTGTTGAGCTGAAATTTGCTTCCCTTTTTTCAAAGGAATAAAATCACCAAATTCTCGAACCACTTCAATTACTTTTTGATTCTCTTTAATGTGTATACCATTTTGGGTATAATATCCAAACTTTACAGTATCCCCAATTACTACTTTTCCTGCATCTGGAGCAATACTACCAGTAATCATATTTAAGAATGTAGATTTTCCGGTTCCGTTTTTACCAATGATTCCTATTCGTTCTCCTTTTTGAAAATTATATTCAAACTTTTCCAATATATTTTTATCTCCAAACGATTTTGAAACGGAATGCAGTTCGACCACCTTCGTACCCAATCGTTCCATGTTTAATTCCAACTGTACCTCATGGTCATTTCTACGTTGATTCGCTCTGCTTTTTATATCTTGGAAATCATCAATCCTGGATTTACTTTTAGTGGTTCGTGCTTTGGGTTGTCTTCGCATCCAATCCAATTCTTTTTTATAAAGTTGTTTTGCTTTGGAAGTTTCCGAAACAAAATTTTCGATACGCGCATCTCTTTTTTCTAGGTAATAACTGTAATTACCTTTGTATCCATGCATCACACCTTCGTCTAATTCTACAATTTCATTACAAACACGCTCTAAGAAAAAACGATCGTGAGTAACCATAAATAAAGTGATGTTACTTTTTGCGAAGAAATCTTCTAACCATTCGATCATTTCTAAATCTAAATGATTGGTAGGTTCATCTAAGATTAAAAGCTGAGGTTGTGCTAATAACGCATTAGCCAATGCCAAACGTTTTTTTTGACCTCCACTCATAGCAGCTACTTTTTGATCGAGATCATCTAATTTTAATTTAGATAATACTTGCTTGTAAACGGTTTCATAATCCCAAGCCTGATTTGCTTCCATAGCATCAAAAGCTTTTTGATAGGCTTCTGTATCTTCTGGCTGAAGTAATGCTTTTTCGTAATCTGCAATGATTTTAATGATGAAATTATCAGAAGTTTGAATGATTTCCTCAATCGTACAATTTGGATCTAATTTAGGATCTTGAGATAGGTATGAAATTTTCACATTTTTACGAGAAACTACATTGCCAGTATCTGGGGTGTCATCACCCGCAATTATATTTAAAATGGAAGTTTTGCCAGTTCCGTTTTTAGCAACAAAACCTATTTTTTGTCCTTCGTTGATGCCAAAAGAGATATTTTTAAATAAAATACGCTCTCCGTAAGATTTCGAAATATTTTCAACAGATAAGTAATTCACAAGTTAAATTTTTTGCAAATTAAATGAATTCCTAAGCCACTACACTAAAGAGAAGGTTTTATTTTATAAAATTAACAGAATGTTTTCCTAAATACTTTTCTTTAATGCTATAATAAGTATCCTGTTAATCTTTTGATAATTCTAATTAGACTAAATTAAGTCAGATATTTATTATAGCATCGATTAGGAAAAGATGAGAAGCTATTTTTATTTTATAAAATTAGGTCTTTAAAAGGAAGTGATTATTTAGATATTAATTATACCGTTACTTGGCTAGATAAAACAGCTATTAATAAACAATATGTGAAACATTGAAGTTTGAATAATGATATTTGATATTTACGGAAATCAATTTTTGTATAATAAAAATCAAAAATTCATCTTTATCTCCATTTAGGAATTTTATATTTGTGTATTAATTTATATATTTTGAAAAAAGACCCCATTATTGCTATCATTGGATTAGGATATGTAGGATTGCCTTTGGCAGTTGCTTTTGCAACTAAATACAAGGTTATTGGATTTGATATCAATTCAAAACGGGTAACTGAATTGCAAAACGGACATGACACCACTTTAGAAATTTCTGATACCAAATTAAAAAAATCATTAGCGCTAAATACAGGTATTGGTTTAAAGTTAACAGATGATCCAATTCAAATGATAGAGGCTAATGTCTATATCATTACGGTACCAACTCCTACCAATAAATATAATCAGCCCGTGTTAACTCCGCTTCAAAAAGCCAGTGAAACAGTTGGTAAATTTTTAAAAAAAGAAGATGTGGTTATCATTGAATCTACCGTATATCCTGGAGTGACTGAAGAGATTTGTATTCCTATTATGGAACAAATTTCAGGCCTTACCATTAATAAAGATTTTTTTGCAGGCTATTCTCCAGAACGAATCAACCCAGGAGATAAAAAACATACGGTAACCAAAATACTAAAGGTGACTTCGGGTTCTACTCCAGAAGCAGCTGAATACGTTAACGATTTGTATGCTACTATCATTACCGCAGGCACTCATTTAGCTCCTTCTATTAAAGTGGCTGAGGCTGCGAAAGTAATTGAGAATTCACAGCGAGATATCAATATCGCTTTTGTCAATGAGCTTTCAAAAATATTTAGACTACTTAATATAGACACCAAGGCAGTCTTAGAAGCTGCAAGCACTAAATGGAATTTTATTAATTTTACTCCAGGACTTGTCGGTGGACATTGTATTGGTGTAGATCCCTATTATTTGGCTCAAAAGGCTATAGAGGAAGGCTATAATCCGGAAATTATTTTAGCAGGACGTAGAATGAATGACAGTATGGGAAGTTATGTTGCTAATGAAGTGGTAAAGCTAATGATTAAAAAAGAGGGTAAAGTAAAAAATGGAAATGCCCTAGTAATGGGAATCACTTTTAAAGAAAATTGTCCCGATATTAGAAATAGCAAGGCAATCGATGTTATTTCAGAATTAAAAAATTACAATCTAAATGTAGATGTTTTTGATCCATGGGCAAATGCAGAAGAGGTAAAGAGTGAATTTGGAATTTCTTTGATTTCAAAAGAGAATAAACTAAAAAAAACCTACGATGCTATTGTGCTAACAGTATCTCATCAAGAATTTTTAAATATTAATATTAATGATTACACTTCTAATACTACTGTAGTATTTGATGTTAAATCCTTCTTGCCAGAAGATAAAATAGACGGCAGACTATAATGTATAAAGCTTCTTATCACTCTCAAGACTTTTCAAAATATAACTTCTTAGTAACAGGAGGTGCAGGATTCATCGGCTCTAATTTAGTTGAATATTTGTTAAAATACGGAGCTAAAAAAGTTCGAGTGCTCGACGATCTTTCAAATGGTTATATAGAAAACATACAAGAGTTTATGAATCATCCTTCTTTTGAATTTATAGAAGGAGATATACGAAACTTGGATACTTGTAAAGAAGCCTTGATTGATATCGATTATGTGTCTCATCAAGCAGCACTAGGATCGGTACCACGTTCTATTCATAATCCTCTTTTATCCAATGCGGTGAACGTTTCAGGATTTTTAAATATGCTGGTGGCTCAAAAAGAAAATAATACTGTAAAACGATTGGTATATGCTGCTTCCAGTTCTACATATGGAGATCATAAAGCCTTACCAAAAGTAGAAGATAACATAGGGAAACCATTATCTCCTTATGCGGTGACTAAATTAGTCAACGAACTATATGCTGATGTTTTTTGTAAAACGTATGGTGCCCAAATAATTGGCTTGCGATATTTTAATGTATTCGGACCCAAGCAAAGCCCTCATGGAGCTTATGCAGCAGTTATACCGTTATTTATGCAAGCTTTAAAGGACGGTGTTTCACCTATTATGCATGGTGATGGAGAACAAACCCGTGACTTTACCTATGTGGAAAATGTAGTTCAAGCCAATGTTCGAGCTTTTTTTGCTCCCGATACTGCAGTTAATGAAGTTTATAATATAGCTTATGGGGATCGCATTAGTTTAAACACACTTTGGTCTGATTTACAAGATGTTTCTCAAATTGAGCTTAAAGCCAATTACGGTCCTACCCGAAATGGAGATATTAAAGATTCTTTAGCAAATATTAGTAAGGCTAAGAATTTACTTGAGTATGATCCATTGTTTTCGGTTAAAGAAGGAATGAAGGTTACTTGGGAAGCATTTTGCAGATAGTTTTATCAAGCAGAGCCTAGCGAATAATCTCCTAATAATAATTGATACCGGTTTCTTTAATGATTTAGTGTTAGTGCAGGAAATTATGATGAATTAGATACATTTCTTCGAGGTAAAAAGATAACGTTTCTTTCTTTTATCGAACAAGAGTACTTTTAAAATAAAAAACTAAATAAAGGTATCTAACAAGTAAAGCAATTAATAATGGTATTAACCCATACGTAAACACTTGAACTTCTGTCATCCAATGAATGCCTATTAATACCAACATTAGTATTTGAAAAACTACATAGCTTTTAAGCCAAGGTTTTGGGTTTTTCTTAGAAATGACCAGTACAAAAAATAAGGATAAAGGAAAAGCCCACAATAGGTTGTAATTATTATGCGTAGTAGAATGATCGGTTGCAAACCAAAGTAAAAGTAAAAGAACCCCTATGATTCCGGTAATGCTATAAATACTAACATCCAGCCAACGATTTCTAGTGTTATTTTTAAAATCTTTATAGGTAATTCCCAAAATAATAAACGCCAATAATCCCATCATAAATAAGGGGCTTGTAAAAAAGTTAGGTTTTTTTTCTTTGGGTGAATTGTTAAATAGATCTAGGGTTTCTTTTACTAAACGTATATTTTCTTGACCTCCATTTAACTTAGCTTTATCTGTTGCTTTAAAAATATATTCTGGTAAAAATTGATATTCCCAATAAGTAGCTTTTCGATCCACCACGGCTCCTATAGCGATATCCATTCCAAAACTTCCCCAAGTATTCCAATCGACATTTTTTTGAATCAGTTCTCTAAATGTATAGGAATTGCTTTGAGATCCATCTTGATAGCTAATTTTGTCTTTTAAGACAATTGCCATAACATCTCGGATTTTGGTAGCACAATTATCAAAAAAGAAATCATACTTATAGGTTCTGTTTTCTGGTTTGAAATTGTTTTGCAGAAAATTAAAGAGGTCTTGTTTTTCTGATGGGTTTAAGTTTAATACCTGCTCTTTAATCCATCTATTTTGCTTGGAATAATAATTATAAAAAGGAGTAAAATTATTTCTGTCTAAGTTATACAAAAGCTTCCCTTGTGCAAATTTCAGGTAGAAGTTAGGAGTGTTAAAATCGTAAACTCCATAATTATAAACCACATCGATATTTTGAATAGTGTCTTTTACTCTAAACGCACTGTGGCCAAAACTATCGTTTAAATCACCTCCCGGTCCCATCGTAAGAATACTAAGTTCCGCAGTTTCAGAAAGTGTAATTTCTTGAGCTATTATCTTAGCAGGAAGCACTATAAAAAAAGAAAAAAATAAGATAAGAATGTGATATAACTTCATTTTAAAGAAATACTTTTTAAAATTAAAAAAAATTACGATTACCTAAATAAACTCCAATCTAAGGTAACTGAAAATATATTAGAATATAAAGCAGCACTCTGGTCTCCTAAATCGGTAAGAGCATAATCAATTTGAATTCCTTTATATTTAAATCCAACTCCAATATTCGGCTGAAATCCTATCGCTTCATTTCCGTCTAATTGAGTTATGTTCTGAAAATTACCCATCCCAGCTCTTATAAAAACCATATCTAAATATCCAAATTCTAATCCAAGAGCAGGAGTGAAGCTAGTAAAAGAAGTAGAAACTAAATCGTTTGTTTCTGCAAATCGAAAGTTCAAATCAATTTCAGTTAGTAGTGCATAATCATAATGAAAAATAAATTTTCTAGACATTCCAAGGTTTAATTTTGGAATGGTAATCTCTGTGGTTTCAGGTAATTCTTGATTTTGACCTTCTATGGCTCCTTGTATTTCAGCAAACTTCTCTTCATCTATAGCCCATGCATTAAAAGTGGTCGTAATATCACGAGCCATTAATCCAAATTGCCAATCGTTTTTGTTAAACTGGAGGCCTACATCCAAGCCAAAGCCCCAAGAGGAAGCAAAATCACCAATAATTCTTCTAATTACTTTTGCATTTACTCCTATATTTAAACCATCCAATGGTAGTGCTCTTGCATAAGAAAAAGTTACTCCATAATCTGCAGTAGAAAAGAGGCTAATGCGACTGTAATCTATATTGCCTTGATCATCTATTAATTGAGTGGTGTTTAAAATATCATCCACCCCAAATCGGATTATAGAA
>Ga0307985_10000553_pt1 | contig 21856 bp, 18 predicted proteins | sample EllFjometageno80_FD_203155 | JGI IMG/M metagenome (GOLD analysis project Ga0307985, IMG submission 203155) | Marine microbial communities from Ellis Fjord, Antarctic Ocean - #80 | ecosystem: Environmental > Aquatic > Marine > Unclassified | place: Southern Ocean | collected 2014-10-09 | reverse complement strand
TGGGTCAGATGATTTAAGAACGTCTTGTGATCAAAATTTGTCATACAAACTATTAAAGGTACTTGTTTTGATGGTGATTGCGACAATATCTACGGCGTGACAATAGTCGGTTAAATCTTATCAACGGCAGCCATTGTTCTATCGATTGGAGCACGCACTTTACTCTACCCGCGGACACAATCAATTGCTGATTGCACCGCGTCGATAAACATCGCTTCAGTCAACCGCCCGGTCTGTGTGTTGTAGCGGCTACAATGATACGAATCAATTAGCCACTGGCCCTCAGCCAGTTGATGAATATTACCATGAGAAAAAGCATAGTCTCGCGGCTTCAGATCGAGCGCTTTAAGCACCGCACGATGGGCAACACCACCTAAAGCGAGAATGGCACGCTTGTTGGTATGCTCGAAATGAACGTTGATCTCAGGCTTCAGGAATTTTTGGCAGTTGTTAATCTCTCGACTTGAAGGACTATTGTTCAACGGTAAGCATTTCACCGCATTCGATATGCGAACCATCGACGCCGCAGACAATTGCGTCAGCACACGATTCAACATATCCCCTGATGCATCGCCAACAAACGGAATGCCCGATTTATTGGCACCGTGCAATCCTGGTGCGAGCCCGATGATGAGTAAGGGCGAGTCAAGTTCGCCATAAGCAGGCACGGGTAAGTTCCAGTAGTCGGGATACTGAACTCTGAGCTTCGCTAAATAATGTCGCAAACGGGGACAATGTCGACAGGCCAGTAAGTCTTGCGGCGGATAAAGTAACTTCATGCGTCTAGCGTTACTCCGACGCAAGCGAAAGTCAATTGCGACTGACTTATCTGACTTAGCGGTGGTCGTAAGAATTGACCGATGCAGCCGAACGATTAAAGCTAACTATTAAGGGTAGCGATTAGCGTTAACCATTAGGGGTAACAATTACTCAATCACTCAACCACTGATGGCTTCTGCTGTAATAATGCCGTACTTGATGGCCATTTTTGTTAAACCAACGTCGTTGTGAATGTCGAGTTTTTCGAAAATTCGATATCGATAGCTGTTAACGGTCTTCGGACTTAACGAAAGTTTCAGGGAAATATGTGGCACCTTATTGCCATCTATCACCATCAGTGTAATTTGCATCTCCCTACTGGATAGACATTGAAAGGGGTTAGTATCGTTGTCTTTATAGGGGTCCAGCGCGAGCTTTTGCGCAATATCTGAGGCGATATAACGCTGACCGAGTACAACTTTTCGAATTGCACGAACCATTTCATCAACATCAGCTCTTTTCGTTAAATACCCCGCTGCACCGATTTTCAGAAGATTTGAGGGATAAGGCTCTTGTTCATGGATAGTCAGAATCACGATCTTGAGTTCAGGGTCGACGCGTAAGCAACGCCTTGTGGCTTCTAGACCACCTATACCGGGCATCTGCAGGTCCATAAGCACAATATCTGGCTTCAAATCACGCACCAGGTCAATCGCTGCTTCTCCGGATGCCGCCTGCCCTACTACCTGAAACCCATCAACATCGTCGAGTAATCGCGATGTACCCACTCTGACCAGCTGATGATCGTCAACAACAATAATCCTAATCATGTTTACTCCTAGAATGTTCGCTAATGGCAATGTTTTGATTATCGCTTCTGGCTGCTCTTAAGTACGTTAAGTACGTTAAGTACGTTAAGTACGTTAAGTACGTTAAGTACGATAATCCTCTATCAGGTGAAATTAAAGTATGCCGTTAACAACTAACGAGAGAGTCTGCCCCGGTTCTGTGGGCGATATCACTTACAAATCATCATTTGTGTGAAAGTTGAGGGTAAAACGAGCGTATTGGGATCTTGTGGGGGATTAGATACGTTTGCCAGATAGCGCGGTACCTGGGCTGAGTCAATATTTAATTGATCGTTAAATGGCAGGATTTGAGCAAACATTAAGCCGATGCGGGATGTTATCCCGCATCGTTTAAACAACGCTCTTATTAAACTGACTTGTTTGGACTTAACTCAACGTTGCCAGAATTGCGCAAACGCGATATCCAATATCACATTACTTGGCTGACAATTTAATCAGATGTAAATGACTGTAAGCCGGTTTGTGCCCGACCAAGGATCAGCGCATGAATGTCATGTGTGCCCTCATAAGTATTCACTGTTTCAAGATTCATCGAATGTCGAATGACATGATATTCGTCTGAAATCCCGTTTCCACCGTGCATGTCTCTCGCCATACGGGCAACGTCTAATGCTTTGCCGCAATTATTACGTTTCATCAGAGAGATCACTTCGACAGGACAATTGTCATCGTCCATCATACGCCCGATACGAAGCGCGCCTTGCAGACCGAGCGTAATCTCTGTTTGCATATCCGCTAACTTCTTCTGTACCAGCTGATTTGCGGCAAGAGGACGACCAAATTGCTTTCGCTCCATGGTGTATGTTCGCGCTGCATGCCAACAGAATTCGGCAGCACCCATTGCGCCCCATGAAATTCCATATCTGGCCTTGTTTAAGCAGCCAAACGGACCGGCTAAGCCCTTTACGTTCGGTAGCAAATTTTCTTCCGGTACTTCGCAATCAGCAAGCACAATTTCGCCGGTGACGGATGCGCGTAGGCTGAATTTACCTTCGATTTTAGGTGTTTCAAAGCCAGGCATACCGCGTTCAACGATGAAACCTCGGATTTTCCCTTCGAGTTTAGCCCAAACAACGGCAATATCAGCGATAGGTGAATTGGTTATCCACATTTTTGCGCCATTGAGTAAGTAACCACCGTCTGTTTTCTCTGCACGCGTGATCATACTGCCCGGATCAGAACCATGATCGGGTTCTGTCAGACCAAAGCAGCCAACCCATTCACCTGTTGCAAGCTTAGGTAGATACTTCTCACGTTGCTCTTCACTGCCATAGGCATAGATCGGATGCATAACCAGAGAGGACTGAACACTCATTGCTGACCGATAACCACTATCGACTCGTTCAACTTCCCGCGCGACAAGACCGTAGGAAACATAATTGACATTGGCACAGCCGTACTTCTCAGGAATCGTTGCACCTAAGAGCCCAAGCGCGCCCATCTCCGTCATAATCTCTCGATGAAAGTGCTCATCACGAAATGCTTGTTTGACACGCGTTTGAAGCTTGTCTTGGGCATAATCACGCGCCGTATCTCGTATCAGACATTCGTCTTCGGTTAGTTGATCATCTAGAAAAAATGGATCGTCCCATTTGAACCCAGCCATACTGCTTCACCTTGAAAATTGAAATCGATTGTTGAACTGCTCTGTAGCGATTTTGGACCGCCGCGCTTACAATGCTCGCGCCTGTCCATCGAAGCGCGGCATTATATAGCCTGCGTCGCTGAACCGACAGCTTCGACGACAAATATCATCGACATCTATCGATTGCCGAATAATTTCCGCAATCAGTAGCGATAAAATACGACCAATGACGACAAATGGATTTTCTTATGGCTCTTGATACCGAAACGCTTAACCAACTACTTGATACCGTTGACAAATTTGTTACCCAGCGACTCCGACCGCTAGAGTCGCAAGTTGGCGCTGATGATGCGATTCCAGCTGAGGTCATCCAAGAGATGCGCGATTTGGGTCTATTCGGACTCACAATTCCCGAAAACTATGGCGGGCTTGGTTTGAATATGTCTGAAGAAGTTGCCGTTGCTCAGGTGTTTGGACATACGTCGCCGGCATTTAGATCGGTCTTTGGTACAAACGTGGGTATCGGTTCCCAATCTCTAGTGATCGATGGTACCGAAGAGCAGAAACAGAAATACCTGCCGAAAATGGCGACGGGTGAAATCATTGGTTCTTTTTGCCTGACAGAACCCGAAGCAGGCTCGGACGCGGCGTCGGTCAGAACGACCGCCAAGAAACAAGGCGATGTCTATGTAATCAATGGTACGAAGCGCTACATCACGAATGCCCCTATCGCGAACCTGTTTTCAGTATTTGCTCGAACCGACCCCACTCAAGCCGGCTCTCGTGGTGTCTCCGCTTTCCTCGTTGAAGCAGACTCAAAAGGTATTGAGCTCAGCTCGCCCTATCGGAAAATGGGCCAGCAAGGGACCTATGTTTGCGATGTCATATTCGATGATGTTGAAGTCCCTGCTGAAAACCTGATCGGTGGCGACGAAGGTGTCGGTTTTCGGACAGCGATGAAGGTGCTCGACAAGGGTCGGTTGCATATCAGCGCGATAAGTATTGGTATTGCAGAACGGCTGATCGAAGACAGCATTAAGTACGCGCTAGAACGTAAACAGTTCGGCCAGGCGATCGCCGAGTTTCAACTGATTCAAGCGATGCTGGCTGATAGTCAAACCGATACCTACGCGGCCAAATGTATGGTCGCAGAAACAGCAAGACGTCGTGATGCAGGTGAAAATGTCGCAGCGCTCGCCGCCAGTTGCAAGTTGTTCGCGACAGAGATGGTTGGCCGGGTTGCTGATCGAGCAGTGCAGATATTTGGTGGTGCAGGTTATGTCGAAGACTATGGCATAGAGCGTTTCTACCGAGATGTGAGACTTTTTCGTATCTACGAAGGCACATCGCAAATACAACAAACAGTTATTGCCAAGGATATGATACGCAGGTACAGCTAGATATAGCTTTAGATTTCAGCTATAAAATATTGTTATATAATGATATTTATAGCGTTAAATTCTGGAACACCTAATGCCGTCAGCATCCAACTGGCAGGTTTATGATGCGTGTCTGTAGACCTCAGAACCTAGAAAAATGTACCCTACACATTGAGAGCGAGATACTGTTTGATGCATCTGATCGTCCAGTTTGGAGACCGACCTAAATGAAGGGATACTCTACCCGTGAAGTTTCTGAACTACTGGATCTTCCAGAGGCAGTTATTCGTGACGTAGCACGGGGTATTCTCGACCCAGATCGCGGCTCTAATCAACATTTTCGCTTCAGCTTCCAAGATATTGTTGTGTTAAGGACGGCCAAAGAACTTCTCCATTCAGGCGTTCAGCGGAGCAAAATCAACCGCAGTCTGTTTGAATTGCAAAGGCAATTACCCTCCAATCGACCGCTGACGGCCTTACGTATTTCCGGCGACGGTGGTGTCGTCGTGATTCGTGATGAAGAGCAGGTATACAATCCAGTAAGCGGTCAAATTCATTTCAATTTTGCCATCTCAGATCTTGCTGGCACAGTTGCACCACTCGCCCGCAGAGCAGCAGAGGATGCGGAGTCCAGAGACCAGTTAACGAGCGACGACTGGTTTGATCTTGGTGTCGATTTGGAAGCTGTAAGCCCGGAGGATGCGCCAGCGGCGTATCAGAGAGCTTTGGAGTTAGAAGCTGATCATTCTGATGCGCACGTTAATCTTGGCAGACTACTGCAAGAGGCTGGTGAACATGAATCTGCCGAGGATCACTACAAGCAAGCACTGGCGTCAGAGCCAGATAATGTTCTCGCCGCCTTTAACCTTGGCACTTTATTAGAAGACTTTGGACGGATCAACGATGCGATAGATGCTTACAAACTCGCCAACTCATTTGCGGACGCTCACTACAATCTATCGCGCTTATACGAGTTGGTTGGTCAACACACCAAAGCCCTCAAGCATCTAAAAACCTACCGAACATTGCTCGACCAACATTAAATATAATCGCTTGTGTCGATGCTGGATGCCGTCACTAGTGTAAACCGGCAGGAAACGATTCAAGTTCAACCCGCAGCGTTCTTTTACCTAACATCTGAAGGCGTCCGTGCAGTCGCTCCGCCCCCTCCACCGTATATTCAAACCGGTATTCTCGCCAAACCCGCCAGCTGTGTCGTTCATCGCGACTGAGAGACAAACGAATTTGGTGAACGGTCTGATCAAGTAACTGTACCTCACACAATTTGCACTCTCTTTGCGCAATTGTGGTGGCCATTTCCTTACAGCGCATCGACTCAAGAAAATACAGACCGTAGGCAGGCATTAAAATCACTAGGATCAGTTCGAGCATTCAGTATTTGCCGTCAAAATTAATCATTTACGCACTATTTTTTTGTATATACACATCAAAGCATATTTTAACGCGTCGGCCCTTAACAAAGGCAGAACAATCGCGTATATTTCGCGCTGCGTTGGAGGGGTGGCAGAGTGGCCGAATGCACCGGTCTTGAAAACCGGCGAGTGTAATAGCTCCGAGAGTTCGAATCTCTCCCCCTCCGCCACTTTAATAATGCCGCTCACTAGAATCTAGTAACCTCAAAATAGCCCAGATCAGCTTGTTTAAATAAGTTTACGTCATGACAAAAACGCAAACGAATAACCAATAATAATCCGCAACAAATCTCAAACTCTTCGCCTTTTTACCTGCTGTACTTTCTAATTTCGCTTTAAGTGAAAATATCATCTGGGGTGCATCTAGCTTACTAGCCGCAATTTTTACTGGCTACGTAACTAATTTTATAAGAGTTCGTCTGCTAAAAGCTGTCAAAAAGAAATCGGCCCGCCGTCTATTCAAATTGCAAATATCAATCGGCTATCTCATGCCAGTGATACTAATCTTCAATGCGCTGAACCCAACGGATGTCTCTAAAGGCGGAATCTACATGCTAATACTGCTTATCTCATTGGTTATAGTGGGTTATAGCTTTTGCCGATTACTGCTATACCCTTTATGGCTCAGCGCTGCGTCTTCAGCACAGGTAAAAACCCCTTAAGCCTCATAATTTGCCGCGGGATGCTAGGTCGCCAGCTTGGGTGCGCTCTTTCCATGCTCTCTTCGATGATCTAATGATGGGTGCGATGGCTGGCGTCCACCTTCGCCATTGATATCAGATTCTAATCGCCACGACATCTGCTGCTATAAATAACAACTGCCGACTACGATCGCTGCGCGCTTTTTTGCTAAACCTGTCAGTTAATTTGCCTTGTTCAAAGCTCAACATGACCGTTACCTGACCCGCAATGACACTGCAGACTAACTTTAGAGCTCTATCATTCGAATCGAAAATTAATCATGTCAATGAGATAGAGGTTCCAGCATGAGAAACACAATCGATTCAAACATTAGCTTCGGCGTGCTGTTGATCGTCAGTATGATCAGTATTTTTGTCTTTAAGGCCAGCCCTTCTCCGATGCTCGCGCTGGTGCAGCTAAGGGTGCTTTTCTTCACTGAATTTGGCCAACAGGCACCATAATCATGCATTCGCCCCCAACATGAACAAATATGCCCAAATATGTTGCGCTAGATTATCAACAAACCTGCATGCAGAATCACACATTTACGGGCAATTTTTAGTATACTGCCGCCACAAAAATAACTGCCCTTTTGATTGCCGGGAGCCACAAACCCTCCGGTAGGCGTAACTTTGGTTATCAACCAATACAAAAAAGTGGGAAAACATGACTGACAAGAAATCTAAGATCATCTATACCTATACAGACGAAGCGCCAGCACTTGCGACGCATTCTTTCTTACCCATCATCGAAAAATTTGCAGCTTCTGCAGAAGTTGAGATTGAACTAAGTGATATCTCTCTTGCGGCGCGAATTCTCTCTGCATTTCCTGACAATCTGACCGACGAACAAAGGGTGCCTGACGCACTCGCAGAACTCGGTGCACTGACGAGCGATTCAGAAACAAACATTATCAAGCTGCCAAACGTCAGCGCCTCGATACCGCAATTGGTCCACGCAATTACTGAATTGCAGGAACACGGCTACAACATTCCTGACTACCCGGCGGAACCTTCAACCAAAGCAGAAACGTTAATCAACAAAATCTACTCTTCGGCATTAGGCAGTTCAGTTAACCCAGTGCTTAGAGAAGGAAACTCCGATAGACGCGCGCCAGCTTCCGTAAAGCAATTCGCAAGAAACCATCCACACTCGATGGGAAAATGGAGTCAATCGTCACGCACACACGTTGCACACATGCGCCACGGTGATTTTTACCACAGCGACAAATCAACGGTTATTGAAAAAACGGGTATGGTCAGCATTCAACATACCGCCAAAGATGGCACGGTTACTGTGCTGCGGGATGATGTACCGGTTACTGAAAGTGAAATCATTGATGGCACTTTCATGAGCGTCAAAGCTTTACGCACATTTCTTGAAGAGGAAATGGAAGGCGCAAAGAATGCAGACTTGCTGTTTTCGCTCCACCTCAAATCCACCATGATGAAAATCTCTGATCCCATCATTTTTGGACATGCGGTAACCGTTTATTTTAAAGATGCATTCGACAAGCATGCAGAGACGTTTGAGAAACTCGGTGTTGACCCAAGTAACGGGCTAGCCAGTGCGTATGAGAAAATAAAGGATTGCGGCTTCTCCTTGCGTAATGAGATTGAAGCGGATCTTCGTGCTTGCTACGAAAATCGTCCCGAAACAGCGATGGTAGACTCTGATCGCGGCATTACTAATCTGCACGTACCAAGCGATGTCATCGTAGATGCATCGATGCCAGCAATGATCCGCTTAGGCGGAAAAATGTGGGGTACCGATGGCAAACTTAAAGACACAAAAGCCATCATCCCAGATAGCTGCTATGCCACGATGTACCAGGAAGTGATCAACTTTTGTAAGCATCACGATGCATTCGACCCAACAACGATGGGCTCAGTACAGAATGTTGGTCTGATGGCCCAGAAAGCTGAAGAGTATGGTTCGCATGACAAGACCTTCACCCTGGCTGCCGATGGCGATATGCGCATTGTCGATGCCGATGGTAAAGTTTTAATCGAGCATCTTGGTTTAGATGCTGGCGATATTTGGCGTATGTGCCAAACAAAAGACGCGCCCATTCAAGATTGGGTCAAGCTCGCGGTTAATCGTTCTAGAGCATCGGGTATCCCTGTGGTTTTCTGGCTTGATCCGCATCGTGGACACGACGCGCAAATGATCAAAAAGGTTAAAACATACCTGAAAGATCATGACACTGAAGAGCTTGATATCCGCATCATGTCGGTTGATTTGGCGACAAGACACACACTTGAGCGCTTACGTCATAGTGAAGATACGATATCCGCAACGGGTAACGTGCTACGTGACTACCTGACAGACCTGTTCCCTATTCTCGAGTTGGGCACCAGTGCCAAGATGCTGTCTGTCGTACCTCTTATGGCGGGCGGTGGCTTGTTTGAAACGGGCGCAGGTGGTTCGGCACCGAAACATGTGCAGCAGTTTGTTGAGGAAAATCACCTTCGTTGGGATTCACTCGGTGAATTCTTAGCATTGGCTGTTTCACTTGAAGATGTTGCCGAAAAGACGAGTAATGCGCGAGCAAAAATACTGGCGACAACACTCGATATTGCGACGGGTAAATTGCTGGACTTAAATAAGTCGCCTTCCCGCAAGACCGGTGAAATTGATAACCGTGGCAGTCATTACTTCCTCGCGCGGTATTGGGCGGAAGCGATTGGTAACCAAGACGAAGATACTCAAATGCGCGATGATTTCAAGCAGCTCGCTGCAGATCTCGAAAGCAATGAGGATGTAATTTTGAGTGAATTGATTGATATCCAAGGCGGCAAGGTTGACCTTAAAGGTTACTATCAGCCAGATCCGAAATTAGCCGACGAAGCGATGCGCCCTAGTGCAACGTTAAATAAGCTAATCGATGGCTAGTCATGCTTTGCTGCAGTACGCGTAATGAGTACTGTTTGAGCAGGACACAGAGCAAAAAGCCCGTAAGATTCAAATCTTGCGGGTTTTTTTTTGCTTTTAACGAATGATTTTCCCAAACAGAGGCTCTAACCTCTCAGAAGTAAAGTGTTGAGTGATGATTTGAAGCATAGAGAAGATCTGAACAGGGCTAAGCGCGTTCTTGAAGGTGACGAGGAACAGTTCGATGCATTTTTCAATGAGTATTTCGCTCGCCTGTACCGCTTTGCCTTAACCCGATTAAAGGACGACGACGAAGCAATAAAGGATATTGTTCAAACGACGATGATGAATGCTATGAAATCGATGGCGAGTTACAGAGGAGAGGCTGCGATGTTTACTTGGTTGTGCCAAATATGCCGTAATGAAATCAATGCATACTTTCGCAAACAAGCGCGATCCGTTCCGGTGGTTGATCAAGATGACGATTCAATCCGGCCGATTCTGGAAGCGCTAGCCGCAAATGCTGATCAGGATCCCGACCAACAGTTAGAGAACAAACGCCTGCTTCTGGTGATCCAAGAAACACTCGACCACCTTCCCGCTAACTACGGTAATGCGCTGGAATGGAAATATATAGAAGGTTTTTCAGTGGCTGAAATATCGACGCGACTCAAAGTAAGCGAACTCGCCGTGCAATCTATGCTAGCCAGAGCCAGAACGGCGTTTCGAGATGCATTATCACAACTCTCACCCCATCTCCTCAACTCGGTTGAAGGATAAGGATATGAAAAGCGACAATAACGAAAGCTCGACGCGCAACGCACTCAACGATTCAGATATTGAGAAACTGTTAAAAGCCGTCGGTAGACGCAACGAACCACCTGCTGAACTAACGGAAGAAATTAGAGGTAATGTTCGAGCGGTCTGGAAGACTGAAGTGCAGCAACAAAGCCGCTTTCTTAAACTGCGTCCTTATGCCGTTGCCGCAAGCATACTTTTTTTAGTTAGCGCGAGTTTCGTTACGTTTAACCTGCTGCAGCAAACTGAACCCGCCAGTGGCTTTGCCACAATTTCAGATATACATGGCAACTTAGAAGCACAAGCTGAGGATGGAACTTGGCAGTCACCGACATCGAAGTCTATTTCACAAAGTACGCATTTTCGAACCGGTGATCAGTATGCAGCGATCGATATTGATAATGGTCTGAATATACGCATTGATACAAATACTGAATTTGAGCTCACTAGTGCAGATGTACTCAATATTCTTACAGGACGGATCTATATCGATTCTCCTGGCAGCGAATCTATTCTAATTACAACACCCTTTGGTGAAGCCAGAGATATTGGTACTCAATTTCAAGTCAATGTGCAGAAGTCGGATTGGGATATTCAGGTCAGAGAAGGTCAAGTCGCTGTCTCGCCCAAAGAATTGACGTCCATGACGATAAATGCCGGTGAAGTGATCTCCATTGACTACCCGGAGTCTGAGAATCAGAGCCCCCAAATTGAACAAACACAAGTCACTCGTTACGATGCGAGCTGGCACTGGACACAACACGTGCGTCCAGCTTTCAGCATCGACAATATCAGGTTAAGCCGTTATCTGACCTGGCTCGAGAGAGAAGTCGGCAAAAGTATTCGATACGAGTCAGACATTGTACGCAGGGAATCAAATCAGACTATACTGCGTGGCTCTATTGACGGGCTAAGACCAGAAGATTCGTTATCAGTTGTTTTGTCGACAACTGATTATCGAGCGTCTGAAGTGATACCGGGTGAGATCCTAATTTCCCACCGCCATTGATGATACTGCGTTAGCCCCGAACGCTGTTTGAGAGAAACCTTAAGCAATGACACCGAAAAAGGAAGCTTGCTGTTGTTGCTATACCTGCGCAGAGACCAACACCGGCCAATTCGCCACTGGGTTTTCATTTTTTTCGGGCTTTGTCAGTTACTCTTAATAAACCCCAACGCCTTCGCTTCGAAAACAGTCTCACTGCTTCAGTACCTTGATTTAGCAAAGCAACAAGGCATCAACACGCTCCACTCTACAGACCTTATCTCTACTCGCTACAAAGTAACCTTTGACTCATCCAAGCCGGTAACGCTGGGTAAGCTGGAAAAAGCACTTGCTGGCTTCGATCTAAAAATAATTGCCGTCACAAAACAATCAGAATCCGTTGTCTACGCTATCGTGCGCATCAACGGTCTCGAAACCGCCACCATTGAGGATGCAACGACATCAGATTTAGATGCCTTTAACATTCAGTTGGGTATCGAAGAGCTGGTTGTGACGGCTAGTAGTTACAAGTTATACCTACAGCAACAGCTCAGCAGTACCTATTTAGATCAGAACGAATTGCGATTACGCCCTGCTATTGGAAACGACCCAGTACGTCTTGTTAATAATATCCCAGGCAGCGCTTCGGTTGGTGTATCTGCAAGGCCCCATGTCCGCGGCGGTCAGCAAGACGAGACGCTGATTGAGTTTGATGGGATGAGGCTTTACGAACCCTTTCACTTTAATCATTTCAATAATCTTTTCGGTAGCTTCGATTCACGCATACTCTCTTCACTCGACTTTCACACGGGTGCATACCAAGCCAACTATGGTGATCGCCTGAGTGCCGTTATGGCTCTAAATACTGTTAATGTAAATGACGTTCAGCCGATTAAAGAAGTCGGCGTTGGTCTTTACAACCTCTCTTATTTGCAGACGGGCGCGTCTAATGATGCCGATTGGATATTCAACATACGTCGCAGTACGCTTGAACTTACCACCCGTTACTTTGAAGCCGATCTAGGTGAACCTTCGTTCGGTGATGTTTTTGCACGCTATAATTGGCATCGTGCTGATGACGACGAGGTTTCACTCAGTATTTTCTGGTTTGGCGATGATACGGAAACTAGAAATAGCGAGGCGACAGAAGAAGCCAGTAGTATCTATGGCAATAGTTATATTTGGTTAACGAGCAGTAACGCTCTGACTGAGTCTCTGCGGGCTACTTCGATTGTCGGTTTCTCAGCCATCAAGAACGATAGAAAAGGATTTGTTCAAGACCCCGATGTTGTCACGGGCTCACTTAGCGACGATCGTGAGTTTCGCGTCTATAATTTGAAACAAAATTACGATTGGCTGGTTAATTCGGACGTCTTGGTAAAGTTCGGCTGGGATTATCGCTATCTAGATGCAGAATATGATTTTACCAGCTCGCTCAACATAGCACCTGCTTATCAACAAATATCCAATTTTCCACGCCCAGCCCAACAAGTTCTCAGTGTACGCGAAACAGGGCATCAATATGCCGTGTTTGGTAATACGAGATGGCAGCTTACTGATCATCTTATTGCGGAACTCGGACTGCGGTATGACGGCCAACACTATGAAAGCTCGTTACATGAGTATCAGCTGCAACCGCGCCTAAACCTAATTTACACACTTAACGCCGGCACGCAATTTCGTCTAGGCTGGGGAAAGTATTCTCAGGCTGAAGGTATCCATGAGTTACTGATCAGTGATGGTATAACGACATTCCAAACCCCGCAAAAGTCTACCCATTTCGTGCTGGCCTGGGAGCAACAATTGGGTAAAGCGCACCGGTTTGTAGTCGAGCTTTATCGTAAAGACAATCAGAAAACTAACTTCTATTTTCAAAACCTAGCTGACCCGTTGAGTATAGTCCCAGAACTGCAAGTAGATCGCGTCTTAGTGGCACCCGAGGATTTCTTAGCACAAGGTATTGAAATTTCCTTTGACGGCAACTTCGATAATATTCACTATTGGTTTAATGTGGCCTTTTCTTCTGCCGAAGATACGGTTGCTGATGTCGATATCAGTCGCACCTGGGACCAATCTACAACGACAAATATAGGCTTCTCCACCATTTTGCGGGGTTGGCAAATAACGGCGAGCTACGCCCATCACAAGGGTTGGTTAACAACGCCGTTTTCATTAGAGCAAGGCCAGATCGTTGCCTCACAACGAAACGCCAGTCGCTTTAATTCCTACTCAAGCCTTGATGCAAAGTTTAGTAAGACTTGGCCTTTATCTGATTCTGCTATTCGCCTAGAGATGGGCTTAACCAACCTGCTCAATCACGATAATCAGATTGGTATTGAATACGACCTGAAAGGCCAGGCATTGAATGCTGACGCAGTCTCAGGATTACCCCTGGCACCATTTGTCGATATTTATTGGCGGTTTTGACCCTGGCATACTCACTTAGCCCTCCGCTAACTGACTAAGTAATAGTGCGACTTCACTCCGCCGACCTTCATCCGCGATTTTTCTATCCAATCTTGCCGGTGCAGCCTGAGCCTTTTTAAGCACAACGCGAGCAGCGTCATACTCTTTTTTTTCGACTAAAAACTCACCATAAAAATAATTCGGATCAATACCCTCTGGGTTGATAATGAGCGCTTTCTGTAAATATTCTCTCGCCTTTTTATCATTACCAAAACCGATCGGCCAGCCCGGCACTTGATAGTAGAGCGCGCCGAGACTGGTGTATGCGCTTCCCTTTAACGTATCGGGGTCAATCTTAATTGCTGCTTCTAGCGACTTCTTTGCGTCCTTAACAAGTCCCAACGCAGAAAGTCCGCCTGAAATGCCTGCATATGAACTCTTGATGATGCCCTGCCAAATCAATAGTTCAGCATCATTCGGGTGCGACTCAACCGACTTGTCTGCAGCAACTATGAGTTGCTCAAAGCGCATGTCCTGCGCGTCGCCTGTCAATTGATAATTCGCCAAAGCCCACTCCTTCTGAAGATAGGATAGATCCGCTGCTGAGGCTAAACCTGAAAAGCATAGCAGCGTTGTTAACATACATAGTGTGTTAGTAATTTTCATAAATGGTCCTTCAACATGAGTGAATAAATGAATAACAATAGATGTTGCTCGTCGGCGAGCGCTTTTCTTGCCTCACCGTTATTTCCTTTGCTACAAGCACGGACACCCACGTTCATATAATGCTGTTTCATTGCTGCATTTTTCAAAAATATGCTTTGATTGTCGCTAGCTGCGATGCGATCGACTTATCGACAAGCGTTGGGAATACAGCATTTAGTTTGACCTGAAGTTTCTCGGGCCAGCCCAGCTGACTTGTCGGGCGATCGGTATACAAGACCTCCACAATTTGCGCAGCAACCGCTTCGGGTGAATCCACTGTGACACTCAGCTTTTCGTTTAACTCATCGACCCGTTCATGATTCATTGCTGTTGCGGTGGCACGGGGCGAAACATAGAGAACAGAAGTCGAACTCATCGACAGTTCTCGTCTAAGCGCTTCAGTAAACCCTTTCAGTGCATGTTTGCTTGCGCAATAAGAAACGTATCCGGGAAATCCAATACTACCGAAGGTCGAACCGACGTTCAGAATTGTCGACCAAGCTTGAGCTTCGAAAAAAGGCAAAAACGCTTGTACGAGCTTCATTGTCGCAACCACATTGATCGCCATAATTTGCTCGATGTCAGCCTCGACAAACTGCCCGAACTGGTTAATACCAGCGTTGTTAATCAGCGTATTGACCTGGAACGTCTTACTTGCTGCAAGTACTTTCTCTCGCCCTTGTTGCGTTGTGATATCCGCCTGTACGGTTTCTGCGCCAAGTTTTTGAGCCAGTTTTCGCAACTTTTGTTCCGATCGGCCATGCAGTAATAGCAAAACGCCATCTTGTGCTAACCGATGCGATAGCGCAGAGCCGATACCGCCGGTCGCTCCGGTCACGAGTACGCGAAGTTGGTTACAGGGCTTCATGCGGCCATTTTCCTATTGCCTAGCAACTTCGACTCCGTTGCTATGCTGCGATAAACATCACCATATAAATGATAGACCCGATTGGCGACTTCAATGATTGCTTGTTGATCGCGTTTGTCCGTCACCTTGTTCATGAGCTGTTCGAAGTGACTTATGTGTGCCTGGTCTAATTCGCCGTGGGTAGTGAGATACGTCATAGCAGCATCAGGCAGCACAAGCTTTTGTTGAACGATTTGCCCTACCATCGGCGCAAGATCCGAACTGGTCCCTTCCAGAACCAACACCATGCCAAAGATCCCAACCGGATTTTTACGATTAACATAGTCGTATAGATAGGACACCATGAGTTCTGATGTATAGGGTGCGGCTGCGGTTTCAAGCTCAACACGATTATATCCACAATGCTCAAGGTCATCGAGGATCCACGCTTCGTGTCCAATTTCCTCTGCAATATATTGAGCAATTGGTTTTAACAACCAGCTCTGTGAATCATTTAATTTGGAGCCTGCACCCATTAATAAGGGAACCGTATGCTTCACATGATGATAAGCCTGATTAAGAAACGCAGCATAAGTTGAGAGGACGAAATTGCCTTGTAGCACGTCATTTATAATAGGCGCGCTGAGTAGATAAGTTTTGGCCTGTTCGGTCTCGTTGCAAAGGTCTTGATAGAATGTCACGTCGATCTCCTTAATGAATTCTGGGTTTGTTTTTGATTCGTTTTCAAACTACTTTTGCATGCCTTTTGTGTGACACAACACAGAGATGAATAGTGATTATCAATAACCGATTGGTAGTGACAAAGCGCATCAATACGTTTCAATCGACCATTGGCTGTGATCAAATTCGAGGGGATAGGTTCAGACATCAAAAGGAACTGGTGCGCCCTGGCGTAGTCGGGTAATTCAGCATTAGCGTCCGCGACAATATCTGCCAGCGCACCCTTATTTGTCGGGAAACGGCACCAGATGAGCGCCAAATTATGGTCTTTAGCTTCGCCGTAGATAAGCGCTGCGGATATCGCGGGATGCTGACTTAGGGCTGACTCGACCCATTCTGGATTGACGTTGCGGCCAAAACTTGTAATGAATACATTTTTTCGCCTACCGGTAACGAACACATAACCTTGCGCATCAATATAGCCAAGGTCGCCTGTCGCGTACCATTGCAAATCTTGGGTGCCAGCCTCTCCAGTTTGAGTTCGATTCAATTGCTCGCCTTGATAACAGCGCATATTTGATCCGCGCGCTTCAATTTCACCAACATCATTGATACGCAGCGATGCATGGGGTAACGGTCGACCGACTGAACCTACCTTGTGATTACCGGGCAGATTAAGGGTGAGAACTGAACTGCACTCTGACAACCCATAACCTTCACAAACAGGTAAGCCTAATGCTTCCGCAGCCTGCAAAAGATGTGCGCTAACCCGACCTCCACCGACGGCTAACATCGTGAAGTTATCAGGCTTTAATTGTTCAAACTGAATAAGGGTCACAAGTGCTGTTAATAGTTGAGGTACAAGAATCAGACTATGCGGATCTGTTTCAACAACAATCTTCACAAACTTCTCAATATCAAGACTCGCGCCACTTAAGCCTACCGTTTCCAAGGATGGCACGTGCACCGTGATACCGCGCATCAACGGTGCATAAAGACCTGCAATGTTCTCTAACAATGTAGCCAGCGGTAACACACACAAGTGCCGCTCAATGGCGACGCCTTCAAGACTCTCAACGATACTTTGAGTAACGCGATCTATGGTCTCATAAGCAATACAGACACCTTTGGGCTGGCCTGTGCTGCCCGAGGTATAGGTTACCTTCATCGGCACAGGGCTCTTTTTACTAATGGCCGCTATATTGGCTTCAACAGATTCGATCTCGGGGACATAGACACAGGCCGAACCAATCTCTATGCGTGGATAAAGCTGCCATTCATCAGCGGGCTGAAAACCACTACCAAAGATTAATAGGTCCGCGTTTGAATCAGATACCAAATGCGTTATTTGATCCTTAGAGAAGAAACTCGGAATGGGTACTGAACTTATCCCTGCCATACAGCAGGCGATATCTATAATTACCCAATTCACGCCATTATCAAGCTGAAAAGCAACGGTCTCGGCGCCCGTTGCATCAAGTTCAAGTGCAAGTGCTTCAACCTTATCGATTAGCATTCGATAACTAATCTGTTCTGACTCAGCGACAAGCGCTTGCTTGGTAGGCCGATTCTGGGCATGCGACTTCAGTGCATCTAGAAATGTCTGCATACTAATTGGCCATTTGTGTTTTATTAAAGAACTTCGCAATCGTGCGATTAATATCACCCGCAAGAACGACGGGCCGACAATCGTAGTAACTTCCCCAGTCATTTTTCTTGTTAACTTCGGCTGTATTGCGCGTTACATTGCATTCATCTGCACTGCTATTGTCATTCGAAATTCGGTCGGGTTGCGCTTTTGCAAGCAATAGGGTCTCAACGTTAAGTTTTCTCAGGTAGCATCGGATGCTCCTTGTCACGGTGCAGGCCACTTTTGTAAAGCCAAGATTGGACAACGCGGGGGCTAACGCCATCATGAAGGGGGCAAGGTATTTTTTATTCACAACTGCCAAACCACCTATTTCAACGATATGTTGTCGCGAAACTGGAAAACCTGTTGCTAGGCTGATCTGTCTATCAACAGGCATATCTAGGTAACACTCTAAAAGTAAGTCACCGCTAGCGGCTGGTTTAATGCCAGCACAAGCGACGACGCTCGAATGACAAACAAAGCAGAATATTCTGGGATAGAAGTAATTTAGTTCGGCGCCAAAATGGGCCCTATATTGATCTTGAACCAAACCTACCGCTTGTTCGTAAAGTTCACTTTCAGGTTCTGCGAGCTCCAACCGATAATGTTCCGATTGAGGCGCCTGTCGCTGTGCTGGCTTCATCATTGCGTTCAGTTCTCTTGGTTAACTGAGACGTTTGATGCTGGTTTGGGGGAAATCAATCGCAATAAAGTGAGTTTTTTTAGAACGGGCCATCAACTTCCACCTTGGTTGGAGAAAGATTGCCGATATCTGATGTGCTGAGAAGCTTCGGGTGCAGCGAGTGTGCACCCAAGTTTAGACAAAGATCATTGGTACGCTCATCTATATAGAGACATTTATTCTATTAGGCTTGTCTGCCACGAATGAGCCTGCCAGGCAAAGCATCTGTCGGCTGACCATTGCGGTAGGTCACTTGACCGTGGCAAATAGTCGCAAGATATCCTTGCGTCGTTTGCTCTAGACGCTTACCACCGGCTGGCAGGTCATTCACCATTCGAGGCGGATCCGAGGCTAACGTATCAAAGTCGATGACATTAATATCTGCTCGCTTACCAACCACCAATCGACCTCGATCAAACAGGCCAACAGCCGCTGCTGTGTCGCTCGATTGAGCTTTGACCAAGGTCGGCAAATCGATCAGTTCACCACGGGTACGGTCACGGCCCCAATGGGTCAACAGATAGGTGACAAAGCTCGCATCGCAAATCGTGCCGACATGCGCGCCGCCATCGCCCAAGCCCATGACGGTGTTCTCTTCTAGAATCATTTCACGACAGCAATCTAAGTTGTCTTGCGCATAATTTGCAAAAGGCGTGTATAGCATCTGCTGGCCGTCATTCATCAGCATAGCGTCCAAAGCTAAGGACTCCGCAGATACACCAGCGCGACGGGCTTGTGCGCCTAAACTATCTTCAGGAGCGGGCTCATAGTTCGGCGGATCGCCAAGTAACCACATCTTGTCAAAGTTAGTGAGTAGCAATGCGGGACCTGACGAGGAGATTTGTTCAGACAACAATTGTGCTCTAAAGGCTTCATCCTGAAGACGCGCGACCTTCTCCTGCAGGGGTAGTCCCGCAATGTCTCGATACGATGGCAGCTGGATAAAGGGGTTCAAGGTACAATTTAATCCCATCAATATGCCAATGGCCCGCGGCGCCACCTGCCCTTTTATGTTAAGCCCCTGTTGGTTCGCCTTATCAATCCTGCTGAGCAAAGCTTTCCAGCCTTGCGGGTTAATGCCTTGTGCCAAGGAAATGGTCATTGAGGTATTGGCCGCTTTCGTCATCGCCATCAATGTCTCAAATTCTTCGTCGATATCCTTGAAATCAGAAATCATTTCAAGCACTCCGGCACCTGCGTTGTTTAGGGCTTCGCCGATGCCAACCAACTCATCCTTTGCGGCTGTTAACGATGGCGTTGGGTCACCGGTAGAACTTTTATGGTTCAGCGTTCGAGAGCTGCTGAAACCTAATGCGCCCGCGCGCATCGCCTCTTCCGTCAGTTGTTTCATTGCAAGAATATCGTCGGCGGTTGCGGGCTCTCTATTCGCGCCTCGCTCGCCCATGACGTAGACCCTTAATGCTGCGTGAGGCAGTTGCGCAGCAATGTCCATATCAAACTGTCGTTTCTCAAGAAAGTCCATGTAATCTGGAAAGGATTCCCAACTCCAGGGTAGACCCTCGTGCAGAGCAACACCGGGAATATCTTCGACACCTTCCATGAGCTTCACTAAAACATCGTGGTCTGCAGTTCTGACGGGCGCAAAGCCAACACCACAATTACCCATGACAACGGTCGTAACCCCATGGTGGCTTGAGGGGTTCATGCGGGAAGCCCAGGTCGCCAGGCCATCATAATGCGTGTGAATATCCACAAAGCCCGGTGTGACTAAAGCACCAGAGGCATCAATGACTTCGCCTGCAGCCGCACAATCCGCTTCGTTAATCGAGCCAATTGAAGTAATCAAACCTGCTGTAACACCGATGTCCGCTTGGTATTCGGCAATTCCGGTTCCATCAATTACCTTGCCATTTTTTATGATTAGATCGTAGCGCGCCATAGTCGAAACACCTTTGAAATAAGACCATTATACTCACGTAATAAAGTGACAAACCAACCTTAATAATGCTGCAAACCAAGCAATTACTGAATCGTACTTTGATTGTGTCGGCGCCTAAAATTGGGTAGCGTAGAGCCTCAACATAAGCCAGTTACTGATGCTGAAAGACTTAATCAGAATTTTCAAGGGAGTAGTAGATTGCAGTCATTTTCCATCAAGGACCTGATAGGCGAGATTGATAACCCTAAGATCGCCTTTCGCGGTGCGCTGGATTTTGATCATCGAAATAATGGCATCAGCCCACGCCGTCTTCCTAGCTGGACTCGACACCAAGTGCCACAAATGATGGACGTCATGGTGCGAATGCCCTCGGGCGTAAGGCTGATATTGGAAACGGATGCTACGCAGGTAACCCTTAGCGGTTTAGCAACGAATATGGTGACACCGCCTGCAATGAAACGTGATGTTGTAATGAACCTAGAGGTTAATGGTCAACTCTTCATCAGCCGCAATGACGAGGGCAATACAATTGAACTAGACCCTGTAAATAGTGGCGCCTTTGAACTGAAACGTGGTTCGGCTGCGCAGTGGAACTTCTCTGGGTTACCAAGTGGCAATAAGCGATGTGATATATGGTTACCGCACAATGCTTTCATCGAACTACACGAGTTATCCATTGATGCTGGAGCCACTCTAGATTCACCTTGTGTGTCTAAAAACCCGAAGTGGCTGCACTACGGCAGTTCAATCAGTCACTGCATGGAAGCTGACCAACCCGCACTTATTTGGCCAGCCGTTGCAGCCCGAATCGCTGATGTCGATTTACAAAGTCTTGGCTTTGGTGGGCAATGCCACCTTGATCAGTTTGTGGCTCGGACAATAAGAGACTCCGATGCCGACCTCATCAGCATCAAAACAGGCATAAACATCATTAATATGGATTCGATGCGGGAACGCATTTTTCAGCCGGCGTTGCATGGTTTCCTAGATACTATCCGAGAGGGCAAACCTGACACGCCTATCACGCTAATCTCACCGATATACTGTCCTAGCGCAGAGACAGCACCGGGACCGACGATTACAAATGCCAATGGGAAATTCATTACACTGGCTGGACATGATGAAATACGAGACGGTTGCATGTCATTAAGCAGAGTCAGAACGTTGATGACGCAGTTAATCGATACTCGCGATGATCCCAATCTTAGTTACGTTAACGGTCTTGAACTTTTTGGACAGCACGACGCCATGGACCTGCCCGATGACCTGCATCCAAATCCAGCGGGTTATGTAAGAATGGGCGAACGATTTGCTGCTATGCACTTGGCGCAGCAGGCACAAACGATTTCGCTATCGAGAAATTAGTACCCAAACTTATTGGTTTAGAAGAGGATGACATTAAAATGGAAATTCGATCTTTAACACCGCATATCGGCGCTGAAATTGTTGGCGTCGATCTATCTAAAACCCTAAGCAATGAAGAGTTTGCTGATATTCATCAGGCCCATCTCGACTGGAAAGTGCTGGTTTTTCGCGATCAAAAGCTGAATCAAGAGGATCACAAAGCGTTCGGCAGACGGTTTGGTAAATTGCACGTCCATCCTATGAACTATAAAGGTACCGGCGATCCTGAGATTCTGCA
>Ga0307985_10000552_pt1 | contig 21882 bp, 25 predicted proteins | sample EllFjometageno80_FD_203155 | JGI IMG/M metagenome (GOLD analysis project Ga0307985, IMG submission 203155) | Marine microbial communities from Ellis Fjord, Antarctic Ocean - #80 | ecosystem: Environmental > Aquatic > Marine > Unclassified | place: Southern Ocean | collected 2014-10-09 | reverse complement strand
TGGGTAACGCTGATGAAGTGGTAGCGGGCAACTCGATTGGTGATGTCGTGGCCAAGGGTGTGGGTTCGAAGACCGACGTCGCCCTCTCGATGCCCGTCGCCACATCGTCAACTTCTGATTGGGCTGCCCCTGGGAAGCGTCCGAGGTTCACCGTCAAAGCAGCCAACACCACAACAACACCCGCCGCGGCCAGCGCCGAACGTTTCACCATCCGGCGGCGGCGACCGCTGTTCCACGCATCGTGATAGGTGGGCATATCGCCTGAGGTGGAAGACAGCCCCTTCGCCGCATCTCGCACAGCGTCCTCGAAACGGTCAGTCATGGAAGTCTCCAAGCTCTTCACGAAGTCGAGCCAGGGCACGGGCGTAACGACTCTGGACGGTGCCGGGCGCGATACCAAGTGCCTCAGCAGTTTCGTTGATGGACCAGTCCTCGACCAGCCGAAGCACGATTACCGAGCGCTGATCCATCGAGAGCGATCGAAGCGCTATTAACAGCCGGTCCTGGATCGCGAAGTCAGGCCCGTCGACAGGTGCAGGTGTTGGCAATACGTTGGTGACAACTTCACGTTTGCGTTTACGCCAGCGGCTGGTGGCCCAGTTCATCGCCACCCGGTAGCACCAGCCGACAGGGTTGTCGTACGCCTCGACCTTGTCCCAGCGCTCGCATGCTCGGGCCATTGCCTCTTGGGCAGCGTCCTGGGCGACTTGGGTGTCGCCAAGCGCCGCACCCAGCGTGCGTGAGAGGGACCCGATGTTCTGCTGATAGAACGCGGCAAAGGTGGCCTCGCGCGATGCCGTCACGGCAACAAACCCAGTACACGCGATGTCGGACACAACACTTCCAAACTCAAGCCTCGTGTGACACACGCCTGGCGATAGCGAAATGGTCCCATTACGACAGGAAAGTGTTGCAGCGCCTTGTTAGCGCTGTGCTTCTTCGGTCATTCGCTTCTTCGTGGCCGCCCAACTGCAGATCTCACATTCGGAGAGATCATGATTCCTTGCCGGGCAATAATCGCGACCGAAGAAGATGATCTGCAAATGCCGGTCATTCCAGGTGTCTTCGGCGAAGACGGCCTTCAGGTCCTTTTCCGTCTTGACCACGTTCGATCCATCGGACAGGCCCCATCGGGCTGCCAGGCGTTGGATGTGCGTGTCGACCGGGAACGCTGCAATCCCAAAGGACTGCGACAACACAACACCCGCTGTCTTGTGGCCGACCCCAGCCAGAGACTCCATGAAGTCCCAATCCGGAATGATCTCGCCTCCAGCATCCAAAATTTGGTGTGCCATCAACGACAGATTCTTCGCCTTGGTCGGAGCCAGCCCGACCTGGCGAATGAGCTCAAGGATTCGATCAGGATGCAGCGCCGCCATCTTCTCTGGCGTGCCGCCTTCGGCAAATAGCGCTGGCGTGATCTCGTTGACCTTCTTGTCGGTCGTCTGTGCCGATAGCGCCACAGCCACCGTGAGCGTGTACGGATCGGTGTGATCGAGAGGGATCGGGATGACCGGGTACAGCTCTTCCAGGATTCCGCTGATCTTGGCGGCCTTTTCGATGCGCTTCATGCCGCTCCCCTTTCGGCTGCGTCGATCGCCCGCCATACGCGCTGTGCGGTACACGGCATATCGATATGGCGAATCCCCAAATGACTCACCGCGTCGACCACGGCGTTTTGTACAGCAGGTGTTGAACCAATTGTTCCGGACTCGCCGATGCCCTTCGCTCCCAACGGGTTGAGCGGCGTGGGAGTGACCATCGACACCCGTTCAAAGCTTGGAAGTTCGGTCGGAGAGATGATGCCGTAGTCGGCAAAGTTCGACGTCATAGGAGTGCCCTGAGAGTCGAAGACGACTTCTTCGATCAGGGCTTGGGCGATACCAGATGCCACACCGCCGTGTACCTGACCATCAGCCAGTAGGGGATTCAAAATGGTGCCGCAATCGTCGACACATACATGGCGCAAGATCGTTACCCCGCCGGTATCCAAGTCGACTTCGACTACCGAGCAGTGCGCTCCGAATGGGAACGTCGATGCCTGCTGCACAAAATCGCTGATTCCTTCCAGCGGCGCCGCAGCAGTCACCGCAACCTCGGCCCAGCTGACGGACCGGGCGGGTGTGCCTGCCACATGGAACGTGCCAGCCGCCTTGTCGAAGATCATGTCATCGACGCTCGCTTCAAGCGCCGTCGCAGCGTGTTCCATGGCGGCGGTCACAAGATATGTGGAAGCACTCACCATTGCCGACCCAGCGACCTGTGCGGACCGGGAACCGCCGGTGACATTGCGGGTCGGCACGATGTCTGTGTCGCCAAATTTCACGGTGACGGCGTCAAATGGCACACCCAGTTGGTCGGCAATGATCATCGCCCACGCGGTCTCATGACCCTGTCCGTGCGGCGTGGACCCTGTCCACGCAATGACCGACCCATCGGGCTGCAACTCGACACGGCCGTGCTCACTAACACCAGCGCCACCAAAATCAATGGCCGTGATCTCGACATAGCTGGCCAGCCCCAGGCCGAGCACCTTGCGCTCGCCGACGTCGCGCCGACGTTGCTGCTCGGCCCGCAGCTCGTCGTAGCCAGCTGCTTCCAGAACCATCTCGAGTGCCGCCGGAAAGTCACCGCAGTCATACGCAGCACCAAAGACATTGGTATGGGTCTCGTTGAACGCTGGCAACAGGTTCTTGCGGCGAACAGCTTCAGGGGACAGTCCTGCTTCGGCGGCGAACAGGTCTACCGACCGCTCGATTGCTGCAGCGGCCTCGGGCCGGCCTGCACCGCGAAATGCGCCGACAGGGGTCGTATTCGTAAACACCGATTGTGAGCTGTACTGCAGATTGGGAATGTCATAGGTACCGGGCGCCATCATCATGGTCAGCATGGGCAGCACGGCACCGATGTCGAAGTAGGCACCAGAGTCCTGCACTACGTGTAATGCGTAGTGAGTGATATCGCCGTCGGCGGTGCCGCCCATACGCACGGTCTGTTGCTGGGCGCGACCTTGGACCATGTTGACCATATTCTCGCTGCGGGTTTCGGTCCACTGCACCGGACGGCGGACGGCCCTAGAAAGTGCCGGCAACGAAAGTTCCTCACCGTCGGGAGATCCCTTTGCTCCGAAGCCACCGCCGATGTCGACGGCGCGTACGTGCACGTCGGATTCATCGACGCCATACAGATCGACAATATTGTTTAACACGACACCGGCACCCTGGGTCGAGGACCAGCAGAGCAAACGTTCGCCGGTCCAATCGGCCACCGCAGATCGGCCTTCGATCGGCGCTCCGGCGACACGGTTGTTGATCACCACCTGCTCAACGACAACGTCGCACTCGCTGAAGTCGATTTCGCGCGGAGTGATGGGTAGTGCCCCAGCGATGTTTCCCTCGATGGCGGGGTGGACTAGCTGCGTTGCTGCCAACGACTCGTTGACCGTGACGACTGCGGTCAGCGGTTCGTAGTCGACGAAGACGAGCTCTGCAGCGTCGACGGCTTGGCTCACGGTCTCGGCAACGACAACGGCGATTGGTTCGCCTACGTAGCGCACTGTCCCTTCGGCCAGCACAGGCTGGTGTGCCGACTCGTCGATGGGGAAACGGGGCGTGCGGCGTTTCAGCTGCAGGTCGGTAGCGGTGAATACACCCAGAACTCCTGGAGCCGCAGCGGCTTCGCTGGTCTCGATATCGCCCAGGGTCGCGCTCGCCATCAACGAGCGCACGAAGACGGCGTGGACCGCGCCCGGATACTTCATGTCAGCGACATAGGTGGAATCGCCGGACAAGAATCGCGGGTCTTCGGTTCGTATAACCCGGTTGCCAAGAATGCTCATGGCCCGATCCTATGGGAGAGTCGCAGGTTGACTGTCTCTCGCGGAAAGCTCAGAGAAAGATCGACAACGTCTGAACGTTGCCCGACCCTTGCGAGTCACGATGCTGGCCGCCGATAGTCGCTCGGTGGTTCTCATCGTCACGTTCGATCAATTGAACGCTTCTGTGACACTCAGTAATAACAGACCCACCTTGATCTTGGTCAAGCCGTTGCACAGGCCGGCACCCTCAGCGAGCAACCGCTGGCGAATTGGCGTTTGGAAGGAAGAGCTCGGGCTCGGACCCTTCGGCGATATCGAGCATCCAGATGTCGAACTCGGGTTGCACAACCGTGTCACCACCTTCGCGATGTAGCGCGTACAAGATCGTGTCGTTGTCGAGCCATTCAACCTGATCGTCGACCGACCGCGTCTCGCCGAGCGTGTGTTTGGTGTTCGTCTCAAGATTGACAACGACCAGTTCAAAGCTGTTGTCGGCAGTCATTTCCTTGAAGACCAACGTCTTGCCGTCTGGCGATAACGACGGACAACTACCGACCCAACCCGTAGGTTCGATCGTCATGTTGTCGAGCGTTCCATGCATTACCTCGGGCTTGTCGCCAAAAAAGCCCGTGACATAGATCTCGTCTTCGTCGGCGGCAAATGTGATCCCCCAGTACTGCGGGTTCTGGTTGTTAAAGCGGGCTTCGTCGGAATCGATCGTGAATTGATTCGCGCCCCGCAACAACCGGTTGCTGTCGATCTCGTCAATCGTCACGATCGTGGTCGTTTCTGCACCAATATCGACATAGGAACTGCCGCTGACAAAAGCGGTTACGGCTGAGAAGGTCCCGTCGGGTGAGATCCGGGCACGGCTGGGCAGCGCACTGGCGTACGACTTGATGTCGGCGTTCAGGTTCTCGGCTCGAAAGAACGTGGTGGTGAAGGACGCGACAACACCTTCGTTTTCGGCCAGGCACACGCCATGATCGGTCGCGATGTGTACCCGCATACAAGTCCGGTCGAGCAGCGTGCGAGTTCCATCGAGGTGCCGGATAGCAAGGCGGCCGTAATCGTCGCCCGGTACACGATGCACGACCATGACTTCGCCGGGGGCGAGCGATGGACCTGACTCGGGGATGGGCGCGGATGTGGGGTTGGGTTCGTCTGCGGGGCCTCGGCTCGCTTCGAAGTCATCGACCAACTGTTGGGCCCGTTCATTGCGGTCAGCGAGGTCCTCGTTGACCCGACCGCTAGCCCAGGCCAGGTAGAGCCCGCCGAACAGCAGCAGCGCCGCAGCCATGCCACCCAACAGCATGGCTTTGCGTTTCGTATCGGCAGCACCTTCGTCAGTTGTTGTGGTTTCGTCAGTAGCTGTGGTTTCGTCAGTCATTGGTCATCACATTTCGGGGGGCCATCAGTTGAATCGAAACTAGGACCGCCACACCCATGGCTATAGAGAGCGTGATCATTGCAGAAGTCTTGCCGAGCGTCTCGAAAAGGGACGCAAAGAGAAGTGCGGAAAGCATGCGGGCTACCGCAATCACGACGGTGACAAAGGCAATGCCGCTGGCACGTATGTGTGTGTCTACGAGTTGAGAGACCATGGCGGGGATGACACCGTCGGTGGCAGCGTAGTAAGCGCCAAGTAGACCCAAGCACAGCAGCGAGGCCACCAGGCCCAAGCCGCTGAAACCCACCACCAGGTACATCACGATCAGCAGCGCATTGCCAGCAAGAAATACCGGCCGGGTCCCGATGTGATCTGCGAGGCGGCCCAGCGGCACGGCGAGCACCAAGTAGACCAGCGCTGTTCCGACGAAGAGAAGGGGGAAGTAACGAGCGCTGAGATTGCTCGTCTGTTGGATCACCAGGTAGATAAACGCATCGCCGACCGTGACGATGCTGAGCATGCCAACTGCAGTAGCGATTTTGGCAACACCCTTGGTGTCTTTGACCTCGCGCCACTGGTCGATGATGCGAGGCCGCTGGTTTTGGTTGACCTGCTTTTGTGGCTTCTCTTGGGCGAACATCCAAATCACGGCCACACCGACCGCTGCGAACATGGCCGATATCACGAACACGGCATCAAAGGCGCCGGGCGCGCTCGACAAGACAAGAAAGGCGACCAATGGGCCAAGTAGAGCGCCGGCCGTGTCCATGGCCCGGTGGACACCAAATGCCATGCCCAGCCGATCAGGAGCCGTGCTGAGCGAAATGAGAGCGTCACGCGGTGCGGTCCGCAGGCCCTTGCCGATGCGGTCGGCGAGCAGGAACGGAATCGCTGGAACCCAAGCAACCAGAGCGCTCAAGACAAGTCCCAGCCGTGTAACCGCTGAAATCGAGTAGCCGGTGGCGGCCGTCTTCTTGTGGCTCTGGCGGTTATCGGCAATCGAGCCACCCCAGATGCGGAACACGGCGTTCGTGCCTTGATAGGCCGCTTCGTAGGCGGCAAACCCAAAGAAGCTAAAACCAAGTGTGGTGGTCAGGAACAGCGGGACGATCGCAACCACCATTTCCGACGAGATATCGGTGAAGAAGCTGGTGAAGCCAAGAGCGAGCAGGTTCTGCGACAGCACCCGGCCTCGACGGCCAGACTGTTGACCCGCCTGCGTTGGCGGCATCGACCGCACAGATGGATACACGCGATAAGTATCGCCTAAATGTGCACCGTATTCAGTAGAACGGCCTATAAATGTTCGGTCCAAAGACCTGGGTGACATCCGAGAAATTCGCTCAGCTCAGGTAACGACCTGAGCGCCAGGCGCGATTGTCGGTGGTGCATTATTCAATTCGTCGATGGCGAAGCCTGCTGCCGCCTTGTAACTCGCCATGAACGCTTCGATTTCCGCTCGCGGGATCACGTCATCGATGTCGTCAAAGACACCGCCGCATCGTTCGTCCACGAGTCCAAGAATGCCGACCGGGCCGTTCCCCCGGTTACGCAGCACCAGCGACGACAGGGGCTCGATCAATGTCGATTCGAAGGCCTGTAATGCATCGGAGTTAACACCATGGTCCAGGAACATCGCACCCATCACCCGAGCATCGACAATTGCTTGGCTGGCTCCGTTTGAACCAACGGGATACATGACATGCGCAGCGTCGCCCATAAGACATACTCGCCCATCGACCCAACGATCGACAGGGTCACGATCGACCATGGGGAACTCCCATACGGCCGGAGCGCCACAAACCAGCGACGGAATGTCGAGCCAGTCGAACTGCCAATCCTCGAATGCCGGAAGAAAGATATCGACATCGACCTGACGATTCCAGTCGCTCTGACGCCAGCCCTCGGACGGGTCAAAGGCCAACTCGGCAATCCAGTTCTGTAATTGCAGCCCTGTCTTGGGATCAGGCGCAGAGATCGGGTAATGAATGAAGCGTTGGTCGAGGGACCCTACGAGTGTGAAGCTGGCGCCGCTGCGGATCGGCGGTCCGTAGGCGGCACCGCGCCATAAGACTGCTCCGCCCCATTGGGGTTCCGGCTGATCGGGATACATCTGGGAGCGAACCGCCGAATGCAGGCCATCACCGGCGAGCATCACCGACCCGCTGATCTCGGTAGATCCACCGTCTCGGGTGTCTACCAAAGCAGTGACGCCATCACGTGTCGTGCGATAACCCGTGACTCTGTGTCCGGTCCGCACAGCGTCAGCGCCCAGGCGATCGATAACCGTCCGATACAGCAGCATCTGCAGTTCGCCGCGATGCACCGAATACTGGGGCCAGCGATAGCCAGCTAGTCGGCCGCGCGGTTCTGACCAGACGTCGTTCCCGTTGCGGCCTACCAGTGCCCACTCGGTTGCCTCGATCCCGATGGCGTTGAGCTCATCTCCCAGGCCCAAGTCGATTAGTTCTCGAATCGCATTGGGTTGCAGGTTGATCCCCACCCCGAGGGGGGCCAGCGTGCGCACCGACTCGAGCACCACTACTGGCACACCGATTTGATGACATGTCAGCGCCATGGTCATGCCGGCGACACCACCACCAGCGATGAGTACGGTCATGATGCGTGCCTGGCCTTCCAGTTAAAGGTGACGGTGCCGCGCACCGTGTGCAATGGCACTCGGCCGAACTGATCGCTGTCGTCGCCGCTCGGGCTCTGCAGCACCAGATAATCGTCCGCGTCAACGGCCTTCACGTACTTGATCAGCTCGACATTCTTGAACGGATGCCTGGCAACCACCACACTGCCGACAGCGACCGGGCGCGCCGGGTCGATCAGCACCAGATCACCAGCGCAATATTCCGGCTGCATCGACGTGCCCTGCACGCGCCAAGGGCGCCGCTTGCGCAGCGCCCACAGGACAATTTCTTTCGCAATCACAGGCAGGCCGGGATCACAGAGGATTCAGCTCGAGCAGCGTTTGGCGAGGAACGAGCCAAACACGTACTACCCGACGGCTGGGACCCAGGCGACGTCACGGTTCTTGGATTCCCAGAACATCTTGTGGATCTTCTCGACAGCAGCCATCAGGTTCTCGGCAGCAGCAACGTCGACGTTCTGCTTCGTTGCCGAGCACAACTTGGTTGCAGACCAGAAGGTGTCGTGCAGGTCGGGGAATGCCTCGAGATGGTCAGGCTTGAAGTAGTCAGTCCACAGGACCAGCAGTTCGTGCTTGGTTGACTCGGCCTGTTCTTCCTTGATCGCCGCAAAGCGGCTCATCGAGTTCAGGTAGCCGGCCCAAGCTGCGTCGTCGCTGCCCTCGGGGACATGCAAGTCGAGCATCTTCTTGGTCATCGACAGCACCGCTTCGGCAGTGACCCGTGCTGACGCTGGGTCATAGACGCCGCATGGGCCGTCACAGTGAGCCTCGGCCACAGGGGCGGTAAACATTGCCTGTACGCGATCGCGCATGCTCATGAGTTGGTTCCTCAAGTTGTTAACGAGTGAGTGGCCATCACATTACGCGAGCCAGCGCCCGCGCGCTACACCAGTGACAATCAATTTGCCTGGGCCCAGGCAGCTGCTTCCTCTGAACATGCCCACCGGATGGCATTAGCCAGGATCTGCCGGTAGTCCGGATCGTTGTAGGTCGACGGCTCGTCATCGAATTACAAGTACGCGATCGGGCTGTTGCCAGCCGACTCGTCGTCGGTGTCAGCCAAACAACATGAGCCGCAGTCCCGTGATCGCCAGTCGTACTTGGTTCGCAATCGCCTCGACCAGATCCATCACTGCGACCGAGGGGTCAGTGCTAACCGTTGGGATACCGGCAGCAGACGGTAAGGATGGCGACGAAACGGTCGGCGACTCGGTAGCCGTCACTTGCCCGGCGGCAGCCTCGGCCTGGGCACACCAGGGTTCCGCGTCAACGGTGTTCAGGCCACAGGGAACTGGACACAACACAGGTGAGTCTGAGCGGGCTGGGCACGGCTCAGGCGGCGGACACCACACCGCCAGTGCTGCTTCGCCTGCGCCGGGGCTTACCTCTGTCTGACTACAGGGATCAGGGCAATCCCATCGGTAGTCGTAGACCGTTCCATCGTCGATTGTGTGCGCATAATCGACACATGGCTCGGGACAAGGAGGTGTAAACCCCGGCGCGTGATCCTCACCTGGCACCGGTTGGACGCTGTCTGCCCCGTGCAGGGGGCATGTCCACGGATCCGGGCAGCTGTGGTGAATTGAGTCGTTGGGTTGAACCGCCAGTGGACACGGTGGTGGTGGCTTCGGGTCTCCCCCGACGTACACCGCGAGCTCAACGGGTCCAACAACGATCGTTGCCGGCCCAGGGGCGGCATCGAACGGGACAGCGACGAGCAACAGGAAGTCGGGGCCAGAGACAGCATCAAGCCACACGCTGGTGTTGCCCCGCCAGTACACGTCCAGGCTGCCCATCTCGACGGTATCGAAATTGCAAAGCGCAGGAGGCACCGCGACATCACCTTTGGCTGGCGCAACGGGTCGCGCCGGTTCGTGAACCCGTAGGTCATAGAAGCCCCAACCGGCGATCTCGATCTGTTGGCCGGGGCGCAAGTCGCTCGAGGGCCAGGCTTCGGCGTAAGGCCCAGCGATCGAGCAAGCATCGGCGGTGCCAGAGGTTCCCGCCACCGCTGCCAGCGAGGCAACGGAGCTTGCGAGCAAGGAGATGACGACGAGCAAAAGCAGACGGGGGCGCGTTCTCATGTTCGACACACGCCGCGCACCCCGCGTTTGGTCCCAGATTCATCAGAATTCTCTGGCAGGTGGCCCACGCCATACCCAGGGTGAGTTCGCCAAAGGAACCTACAGTGAACAAACGAGTGGGTTCTGGGCACTCGCCTCGTGCGTTCCCGCCCAGCTCGTCCTGTCTTACTGTCTCGTTCTAGGAGTTGTTCTGTGTTCCGTCATTGTGTGATGTTCACGTGGGCCGGCGATGTGTCGGACGCGACGAAAGCCTCCATTAGCGCCGGGCTCGATGAGCTCGCGAAACTTGACTGCGTAACCGCCTACCAGCACGGCCCCGACGCAGCTATCAGTGACGGCAACTGGGACTACGTCGCTGTCGGCGACTTCGCCTCGGTGGACGACTACCGAACCTATGCAACCGACGCTGGCCATCTACTTCTGATCACTGATCTCATCAAGCCGAATATCAGCGGCCGCGCCGCGGTGCAATACGAGTTCTAGGCAAGCAACCAGTCGAGCAGCTGTTCGACTGGTTGCCTCTGAGCGGGAGCGTCGACAGATCGCGGATCATGACCAAGTACGTTGCCCTGCAGCGCGAGCAGCGGGCACTCATCGGCAATGAGTTGAGCGAAAGGCTGCTTCACGCTCCATCGAAGTTGACAGCATGCTGCTGGCGTTGCTCGTCAGAATACCGTTCGTCGGTCATTGCAAAACCAGCGCGAGTCGACCCCGCTTTGAGATTCGTGGTCTAACCCAGATAGGCGCTGGTGACCTTGTTTGCATCGATCTCGATATTGACACGGTCCAATCGATAGTCGCTCGTTCCTGGGAAGACCTGGTCGTCGATGCGCACGATACGGCTGGTCAGCCCACGGCTTGTCGCACTGGCCTCGGCCGATTCTGGCGTACGTCCCAGATAGTCGCCAGCCCGAAAGTTCGGTTCAACGGTCACTGTGCCGCAGAACGTTGTGCCGCTCTGATTCCCGTGCGTCCAGTTCAAGCGCACGTCGTAGAAGCCCGACGCTGCGTAATACGCATGTGACTCCGATGTCTCGTCCAAGGTTCCATCCCCGTGATCAAACACGTAGGACACGGAAATATTTGCTGGCGTTTGGAACGCCGTAAAGGTCAGGGTCTCGTTGACCTGGACCATGCGACCAGGGGCAACCGAACAACCGATCTGCACGACGGCCGGTGTTGGTGTGGGTGTCACCATGGGTGTGGGTGTCACCATGGGTGTGGGTGTCGGCGTGGCGGTACCGACTGCAGTCGGTCCAACAGTAGGAAGTGGCCGAGGTGTCGCCGTGGCAGTCGGCTCAGCATTGGTTGCAGCGGGCGTCGCTGTCGGCGGTGCGGCAGCCGTTGGGATAACCAACGGCGTCGGGCTTGTTGTGGGCGCGGGTAATCCTGGCTTGGTGGTTGGGACCGAATCGCCTTGTGTTCGCGCACCGGTTTCGACAGGCGAGGATGCACATGCCGACATCATCAGGATCACACCAAAACAGGTCACGAGAAAGCTACGCACACCTGTAAGACGCAGCAGATGCGCGTTTTGGTCCTCGAACGCGAAACTTCGTAGGGCCCCGTCAAGAAGCCGCGACGAAGGCCTTGTTGAGTGAGCCTTCGTTCGCTGGGGTCCTATTCGACTCGATACTTGTCGAGCAGTTGGCGAGCAATCACCATCTTCTGTATCTCACTGGTGCCTTCGCCGATAATCATCAACGGCGCGTCTCGGTAGTAACGCTCGACTGGATACTCGCTGGTGTAACCATTGCCGCCGTGGATACGCATGGCCTCGAATGCCAGCTCGGCTGCGGTTTCAGAACAGAAAAGCTTGGCCATGCCCGCTTCGAGGTCAGCACGAATCCCTTCATCTAGTTTTCGAGCAGCGCTATGGCACATCAGTCGAGCCGCTTCGAGCTTGGTGGCCATGTCGGCAAGTTTGAACGCGATGACTTGATGGTCGAAGATCTTCTTGCCAAAGGTCTCGCGCTGCTGCGCGTACGCCATGGCCGCCTCGAAGGAGGCACGGGCGACACCCACAGCCCGGGCGGCAATATTGATACGTCCGAGCTCAAGCGCCGACAATGAGGCATTAAGCCCGCGTCCCATTCCAGCCAGATCGCCCAGCATGTTCTCGGCGGGTATCCGCTGGTCGACATAGGTCATCTCCATGGTTTCCAAACCGCGGTACCCCAGCTTTTCGACCTTTTGGAAGGTGACATTCTCGAGCTCAGTCCCTGGCTCTTTCTCGAAGATAAAGCAGGTCACCTTGTCATCTGGCGTCTTGGCCATGAGAGCGACAATGGCTGCCCGCTCACCGTTGGTAACCCACATTTTCGTGCCGTTGATGACATAGTCCTTGCCGTCGGGAACCGCCCGGCACGTCATTGCCTTGGCATCAGATCCTGCGTCGTGCTCAGACAACGAAAAGGCTGCTCTCGTTTCTCCAGAGCACAGGTCGGGCAACCAACGTTCACGCTGAGCTTCGGTCCCGAATCGCAGGATCATCGTGCACACGATGAGATGGCTGTTGAGAACACCACCCAGAGACATAAACCCGCGAGAGATCTCCTCGATCAGCCGGGCGTACGTGATGTGGTCGAGACCGAGCCCGCCGTATTGCTCGGGGATGACGCAACCGAACAGCCCGAAGGCCTTCATCTGGTCAACCATGGCTTCAGGAAACTCATCGGCCAGTTCAAATGCGGATGCATTCGGAACGACCTCGTTGTCTACCCAGCTGGCGACGGTCTCGACGATCTGGTCGGCGATGTCTAGGTCGGTCGCCACCGCTACTCCTTGGGTGCGAGCGTGCGGTAGCCACCGCCGTAGAAGATGACCGGTTCACTGGGTTCGTCCGGCGCTTCCATGTGGGCCACGTTGCAGAGCGCAAACTCATGATCGCCAGCGTCAATGACCTGGTTCGGTGTCAGCGTGAGCCATGCGGTCGTTCCTGCAATCTTGGGGGCGCCATCGACGACGGACCAATCAAGACCCTCGAAACGGTCGGCCGGAGGGCGCATGCACGCATTGCTGATGTCGATCTGGTCGGCGCCCAGCACATTCACACCCATCACATCAGCGGACCGCAGCTGTTCCCACGTTGCGGAGGTCGATGTGCAAAAGAATCCGGCAAGGGGCGGTTCAAGCGACACCGACACGAAACTGCCGATGACCATTGCCACTGGTTCGTCGTCGACCATCGCCGTTACGACCGTGACGCACGTGGGCAACTGCCCCATGACATTGCGAAAATGGAGGGGATCAATTGCTGCAGCTTCACTCATACTCCCGACGCTAATAGATCTAGCCCGTCATGCTGGAGCCCACCTCAATCTGATGGGTGTCTGAGGCGAGGGCGAGGGCGGCGGCACTAACGTGCGAGTATGAGCATTGAGCTTCCACGCCTCGGCGTGTCGTTGTCGTCGACGCACCGCTCCGATGCGCCAACCCGCATGATCGAACGGACCCGTGCGGCCCACCAGGCTGGGCTCGCGTCGTTGACGCTGGGCGACCATCACGACATGAAGGTTCCCTATGCGCAGAACACGCCGATGCTGGGGCGACTACTGGCCGAGTGGCCAGACCGGCCAGTCGGGTGTCTGTTTCTGACGCCGCTGTGGAAGCCCTTACTGATGGCCGAGCACATTGGCACCCTGGCCGCGATCCATCATGCGTCCTCGCCCGACGTGCCCTTCATCGTGCAGACGGGCATCGGATGGGGTGACGCACAGTTCGCGAACCTCGGTGCCGACATCTCTCGCCGGGGTCGCGATATCGACGCCGCCATTCCTGTCACGAAGGCGCTCTTGGCTGGCGAAACTGTTACCGACGCCTACTTCGGGCTCGTTGATGCAACTGTTGGTTTGCGATCGAGCGGCCCAATCGAATGGTGGATTGGGGGCACCGCCGACGTAGCCATCGACCGAGCCGCGCGCCTGGGCGATTGTTGGTACGGCTCGCCGGGCCAAGACGACGACTCGATCAGGGTGGGCGTCGAGCGCTACCGCTCTGCTGGTGGCACCCGGTTCGCGTTGCGGCGCGATGCCCTTCTTCGTAACGACGCTGACCAGGCACATGCCGATGCCAAAGTTCTGGTCGAGCGTGGTTATCGAGGCCTTGCCTTCGAACGCTTGCTCACTGGGTCCATTGAAAACGTTGCCGAACGTGTAGCCGCACTCGCTGCACTTGGCGTGGACGACGTCATCGTTCGGTGCGCCTCGCCCGACCAGAACATCGCTCTGGAGACCTTGCACGTTCTAGGACAAATCCACGGATAGGACGCGCAGCGCTCATCGAAGGTCTGGGTGGCACGTTTGGTGTCTGGACTCTGCAGCATGACCGGGTCCTCAGCCAGGTTCACCGACGTACGCAAGCCCATGACCTATCCACTATTTCAGCAGGCCTCTCTCGTGAACGACATCGGTGTGGCCATGCTCATCGGACTAGTTTTCTCAGATCGGCCAGCCACGCATCCGACGGCTGCGTTCGTGGTCGCTGCCACGACATCCTCGGTCAGCCCAACACTCTCCTAAAGCACATACGCCTGGCGCCCGGACTTTAGGCCATCGACTAATTCCGAGGTTCGCGAGGCAGGCCAAGCACACGCTCGCCCAGGATGTTGCGCATGATGTTGCTGGTGCCACCCATGATCGTGTAGCCGGGAGCGTAGGTCAGGCCGTGTGTAACTTCGTTCCACAGCGTGGCTTCGGGGCCGAGCGTGCGAGATACGAACTCGGCGACGCGCATCTGATGTTCGGTGCAGTACACCTTGGTTGCCGCACTGAAACCGGCGGGGGCCTGCTTGAGCACCTCGCGGTACACGAGCAAGCGGCCGACGCGATAGCCAGTTTCGAGCTTGGCGATCTCTTGACGCACGATTGGATCGGTCGTTTCGGCCCTGGCGACAGCGATGTCGAAGAGGGCACGGTTCGATACCAAACGGTCAATGCCGCCCCGCTCATGGGCAAGCTGGACCATGGTCTGTTTGAAGGCGTCACCTTCGACGCCGACCAGGTTCTCGACGGGCACGCGCACATCGGTGAAGTAGACCTCGCAAAAGTGGCGGTTCGTCGTCATGTCTTGAATCGGGCGTACCTCGATGCCCGGCAGATCCATAGGCACGACGATCTCGGAGATGCCCTTGTGCGGCGGGCCATCGGAGCTTGTGCGACAGATCATGTAACAGAAGTCGGCTTGGTCGCCGAAGCTGGTCCAGATCTTCTGGCCGTTGATCACAAAATGATCACCGTCTCGCACAGCGGAAGTCTTGAGCGAGGCCAGGTCAGAGCCCGAATCGGGTTCGCTCATGCCTATGCACCATGTGGTCTCGCCAGCGAGCATGGCTGGCAGGTATTCGGCCTGCTGGTCAGCCGTGCCGTAGGCGATCATTGTTGGACCCATCTGGCGATCAGCGAACCACATAGCGGCAATCGGAGCGCCGGCGGTGATCATCTCTTCGGCGACGATGACCCGTTCGATGGGAGGTCGATCCTGGCCCCCGTGTTCCTTCGGCCAGCCCATACCGATCCATCCTTCTTCGGCCATCCGACGGGCGAAGGGCTTGGAGAATCCGTTGATCCAGCTGTCGTTGTGTCGACCGAACTCGGCGACGCCCTCGGCGGCAACGGTGCGAGCTCGCAGCTGCAGTTCTTGAAGTTCTGGACTTAGTTCGAATTCCACGGGACCGAATCTATTCGCTCGTGGCCGCAACCCCGAAGTTGGATCGAAAATCTTCCCCTCGCGTTCGCTGGCGCCAGCGATTGGGTCTGCCAAAAAGTCACGACGAGGCACGCGCCTCGTCGATGGCGTTGGGTCAGCTCCTCTTGATTGAGCGTTCGACAACAGTGGCCATGATCGACTCGTCCCGGCGACGCCACGTGGCGTTCAGCACCACATGCGCAATACGCCAGCCTCTGTCGGTGCGCACAAGCGAGCCCTGATTCCAGCCGCCGATAGCGAACTCGGCGCCATCTACGACGCGGCCAGCTTGCATCGCGATCTGGTACGTGGCGTCGCTGCTGTCGATCCCAAATGTGTACTCGTAACGCAGCGGGGTTATCTCGCCGAAGTCGCGACGTTTGGCCATGGCCTGAAGCAAGCTGGCACTATTGAGTCTGGGTAGGACAATCGTTCGCAAGGAGGCCAAATGACAGAGACCAAGAAAGCGTTGGGCATTTCGTTCACCGAACTGCTCGATGTCGACAGTCACCCCGTCAGCGAGATCCTGCGCGACGAGTCGAATATGGCGCCAGGCAACACCAAGGTCCCGGCAGCCGTGTACTACTCACAGGCGTGGCACGACCTTGAGGTCGAGAAGCTGTGGAGCCGAGTCTGGCAACTTGTGTGTCTTGAAGAGGAGATCGCCGAGGTCGGTGACTATCACGTCTACGACATCGCCGAGCTGTCCTTCTTGCTGGTTCGTACGGCTCCAGATGAGATCAAGGCGTACCGCAACGCGTGCCTGCATCGTGGTCGCAAGTTGCGCGAGACCCATGGCAAGGGTGCGATCAATCTGCGTTGTGCCTTTCATGGCTGGTGTTGGAACAACGACGGCTCGCTCAAAGAGATCCCGTGCGAGTGGGACTTCCCCGATATCGACACCGCCGACTACGACCTTCCCGAAGCCAAGGTCGACACCTGGCAAGGCTTCGTGTTCATCAATCCGGATCCCGAAGCGGCGCCGCTGGCCGACTTCCTAGTCGGCCTGGACACCCATTTCGAGCAGCTGCCATTCACCGACCGCTACAAGGCGGCACACGTCGCCAAGATCATGCCGATGAACTGGAAGGTCTGCCACGAAGCATTCATGGAGTCCTATCACGTGGTGGCCACCCACCCCACGCTGATGGAACAACTGGGCGACGCCAACAGTCGCTACGACGTATGGCACAACCATTCACGAGCTATCTCGCCGCACGGCATCGAGAGCCCACACCTGCACGGCATGCCGCACTACGAGCGACTCGAAGATGGCCGCCAGTTCGCAAAATGGCGCCACCCCATGAATGGCCACCTGTACGAACGGGTCGAAGAGAACCGAGTCAAGGTCACGAACCTGGACGGCATCGACAGCTTCTTCGACGCCGACGGCAACTGGCTCGAAGGGTCTCAAACGCAGGCCGATCCTCATCTGTGCATGTGGGTTGGCGGCCCCAACCTGCCAGGCATGGACGAGATGCCGCTGATGTCGGTGAACCCGCCAGCCGAGCTCACCGAGCCTGGCGAGATTCGCGCGTACCTTGCCGACCAGAAGCGTGATTTGATGCGCAAGACGTATGGCGATTCGATCGACTTCGAGAAGTTCGCCGATGCACAAATGATCGACGCGATCTTCTACTCGGTGTTCCCGAACTGGTCGCCATGGGGCTGCTTGAATCCGATCTTTTACCGCTTCCGCCCAAACGGCTCAGATCCCGAGACATGCATCATGGAAGTCATGTTCTTCCCACCCACTCCCCCGAGTGGACGGCCAGCACCAGCCAAGCTAACCGAGCTCGGAATCGACGACGACTGGACCATGGCGCCGGAACTGGGCGGCTTAGCCAAGGTCTTCCAACAGGACTCGCTGAACCTGCCCCTCGTGCAAAAGGGCTTGAAGGCACAGCTACAACAAGAAGTTGTCTTCGCTGCCTACAACGAGCAGAAGATCCGCCACTTCTACGAGAACTACTTCCGCTGGCTCGAGGTCGACGAGACCGTCGTGTCGTTGTAAGTCACTTCCGGGCGAACCAACAGTGTCGGCCACTGGTTGTGATTCCACCGCTCGCTATGTAACGGCGTCCTGACGCTCACAACGTGTTCAATCGGCGAGTGCCGCTGCATCCTTCGCCCAGGTCCGCAGGACCCTAACCATCTGAATGCGCTATGTCAGGGACCTCGGACCGATTGATCCTTGCCTCGTACGGGAAACCGGTCACAGAAACACCGACGATTCGCAGTGGCAGGGGCAGGAAGTCCTCACCTCGCGGGCAATCCGCATGGCTCATTCAGCCTGAGGCGTCGTCGTCGCATAACATCGGCGGATGGACGACGAATCGATCGACGAGTTCGAAGCCAGGACCGATGCGATCAAGCAGCTTGGTCTCGATTCGGGGGCCACGGTCGTCGGCGTTGCGTCGGCAAGTGCGTTCAACGAATACGTCCCCGAGGGGCACCGCCCGTCTGACTTTATGCCCGGAGCCAAGAGCGTCGTGGTAGCGGGGTCGTTAGGCCCGTCGAACGCATCCTGGCAAAGTCCGAATCGGCGGTTGATGGAAATCACCGGCTATGACTTCCGCGAGAACGTGGCATCGCTGGTCATAGCCGAACACATTGAGACCACACACGGCTATCAGGCCATGCAGGCGCCGGCGTTGCCAACGTCGGGTCAGCATCCTCCTATGAGCATGATGCTGGCTGCTGTCCTCGCTGGCCTAGGCACTCGCTCGGTTGCGGCCAACATCATCCTGCATCCCACCTATGGGTTGCTTTACTACGCGGCAGCGATCACGACCATGCCGCTGGTGCCTGACCATCAACTCGAAGACAACGTCTGTCCGGCCCGGTCGTGCGTCAAGATGTACGAACTCGAAGGGAAGACACCGTGCATGGCGGTCTGCCCGGCCGACGACGGTGGCTGTATCGATGCCACCATCGACAACGGTGAGATCACCAGCAGCTATTTCAACCGCGAGCGCTGCTCGACTCGAGCCATGAACTTTGGCATCCGCGGCCACATCAAGCAGGTCGAACTTCTCACTGCAGCCGACGACATCAACGAAGCTAAGGCCGTTCTGCACTCCGATGACTTCCGGCGGAATCTCTCGTCGGTCGGAAGGTACAAGGAGAGCGTGGCTCAGTGTTTCGAGTGCATGCGGGTCTGCCCTGTCGGGCGTTACCGGAGGACGCTGAAGTGAGCGAAGAAGAGCCTGATTGGCAGACCGTCAAGTCTGAACTGCTCGAGGGTGTTCTCAAACGAGGTGCGGTGGTTGCCCGCGTGGGCGACCCGGACCTGCTCGGCGACGCGCCCCCGGGTCAGCGGCCGAGTGATCTGCTTCCACAGGTGAAGTCGATGATCGTGCTCGGCGGTAGCGCACCCCGCGTCGGCGAGTGGAACAGTCCTCGGGCCGAGGTGCTCGAAACCGTCGGCACCGCCGATCGAATGGCAGCGGTCGGCAGCGCTCTGGCGCGCCAGATCGAAGAACGTCTCGGCTATTACGCCCTCAACGTGCCAACCTCGACCGACCAAGACGACAAGCCATTCCTCGATTTCGTTGCGGCGGCCGTAGTGGCCGGAGTGGGTAGTCCGAGTCTCGCCGGCCCGGTACTGCATCCGGACCACGGCTTTGTCTACCTCACGGTGATCCTGACTTCGTTGCCGCTTCCGTTTGACGGCCCGATCGAGCAACCAGCGTGCCCGGCACCGTCGTGCGTCGAGATGTACGACGAACGGGGTGTCACTCCCTGCACCGATGTGTGCAACATCGACGACGGAGGTTGTCTCGGCGGTCAGATCCAAGACGGTCTTGTGATCGGCCGGCGCTATGACGCCAACCGGTGTCGCGATCGCGTGTACCACTATTGGGTTCCCGGGTATCAGGCGGTACTCGAGCAGGTGCTTTCCGAGCCCGACGCAGAACGCCGCAAGATGATGCTCTACGGCAGCTATTTCACCCGCACAATGTGGTCGATCACGTACTCGAATGTAAGCCAGGGTCAGTGTTTCGAATGTATGCGGGTATGCCCGGTGGGTGCCGAGAACAGGATGTTGAAGTGACCGACCACCAGCAGCGGCCGACGGCACGCGGCGAGTTGACCGGCTTCCACGTGGTCGACCCCGAGCTCTACAAGCAGTACAGAGCCCGGGTCGTGCGCATGTCGAATTCGCACCAGGTCAACATCAACGAGTTCCTTCCCGAAGGTGTTCGTGGGCGGGCCATGACCGATGCCGAAATCGCTGCGGAACTGGATCTCGACCTACGAGATGTCACCGAGATCCGGGTCGTCGCCGAACACGACGAATACCCCATCGAGGAATACGAGGCATCCGCCAGGTTCAAGGACGCCGCCGCCGAGTCCTACCGCCAAGGCGGTGTCAAGAATCTCTACAAAGGCAACCCGCCCCCGACGCGCGCCCCGTCGGGCTCATAACCCGAAGGTCACAGGTTCACGGACTCCCTGCCCTTCGACCGCGACGCTTGACCGGCGATGTGGCTGCAGTACCCGAGGCACTGTTGGCACACGGTCGGCTATGACCCATTCAGTGCCACGTCGCTGATAACGAACCTGTTCTGGCGGTCTTCTACCAACCTGGCGAGTTTCGTCTCGACCGAGATCCTGAGCAGTTGCGCAAACACGTCGCGTTCGGGCTTGGTCATCACTTCTGTCCTGGCGCTCAACTGAGCCGGCTCGAAGCTCGCATTGTGTTACGCCTGACTCTCGACCCCTTCCCCGCTCTGCGAGCAACAGGTGATGCCGAACGTATCGCTCCCTTCATTCTGTAGGGCCACAAGAACCTGCCAGTCGCTTGGAACTGAGTCAGCCCCTACCCGAACCCCGAGAACTGCGCGTCGAGACTGCTAGCTGGTTGCTGGCAATGTCGCCGGGCTTGCAAAGGCCCTCCGGCGGACAGTTGCCGTCGGCATCTGACCGAATGGAAACTCGACCGCGGGTATCGACCGGGTGGCAGTACGGTTCACAACGAACCACCAAGGTGAGGACAACAGATTATGCGTAAGTACTGGCTGCTCGATCAGCATGGCGAGGACGGGCCTACCGCCCTCGTTGAAACTGACGGAAGAATGCGCATCGTCTCGGTTCTTCGATTTGGGCCTGGCATTACTGAACTCGAGGACCAGCAGGCGATCCATGATCGTGTGCTCGGCAAAGTGGCGCCTACGTTGAAGCCGCTTGTTGATGGCTCGTCGATCGACGTCGAAAGCGTTGAGCCCCACGCCGATCTAGAAGGAACCGCCAAGGGCGGTTCCAAGAAGGCGAACCGGGCTGAGCGGCGAAAAGCCGAACAGGGCGGCGGCTCAGGTGGACGTTCGGCAAGCGGACCAAGCCGCAGCGGTGGCCGAGGCGACCGCTAGAAGGCCACGTCCTGACCCCTGGTGCCAGCCAAGTTCCGTCGTCAGATGAACCGATTTGAGGCATCCGCGCTCAAACCATCCAAGCAATAAGCGCGGCAGCGATGTCTTCGCCGCGGTCGTCTTGCACGAAGTGCCCGCCAGGTGTGAGTTCTTGGTGGGGCTGGCCGCTGGCGCCGGGGATGCGTTCGATGAATTCCCCTGCTAGGCCGCCCAGCACCTGATCACCGGGACACCAAAGTGTCAAGAACGGCTTCGTCCAACTCTCGTGCCAACGGAGCCCGCGGCAACAGAGCGCCGCAGTCCGTGAACTCCATGGTTTGTGAGGCGTTTAGCCGCGCATCAAAGCCTGGGCCGAGTGAATCGAGGACCAGGAGGCCGGTGTTGCCAATGGCAACGCGATCGAACCGATCTGGATCCTCGGCCACCACACGCAGTCCGATCAGGCCACCCCGTCTGGTTTGAGATACACGTTGAGACAATCGACCGCGCCGAGGCCTTCTCTACCGCCGCTGCTGGTTGGCAGTTCGGCTCGCTGCGGGGCATACCAACCGAGAGATACCAAATGATCGCGAACACCCCAAGCGGCGCTTGGGTGGCACCATCGTGGCTGGCTCCCTAACCGTCATGGTTCTGGAACCGTGACCCATATCGAAGTCGACAGCCTTCAGCGCTCCTTGGCCAAGGTGGAAGCCCAAAGTGGCTCGGTCGAAGCCAACGAACAGGCGATCAACGATGCAGCCGGGCGCTTCGTTCTCGTCCGTGACCCTGACGGCAACCTGCTCGGGCTATGGGCTAGCTGAGGCTCACGCCGTGCCAAATAATTCACCCCGAGCGCTAGCGAAGGGCCTGCGAGCTAGCCAATCTGGGGTCATAGG
>Ga0307985_10000551_pt1 | contig 21896 bp, 45 predicted proteins | sample EllFjometageno80_FD_203155 | JGI IMG/M metagenome (GOLD analysis project Ga0307985, IMG submission 203155) | Marine microbial communities from Ellis Fjord, Antarctic Ocean - #80 | ecosystem: Environmental > Aquatic > Marine > Unclassified | place: Southern Ocean | collected 2014-10-09 | reverse complement strand
TCTTTTGGTCAGCAGTATATGCAGGGTCAATAACGAAATTAACTATACCTTCAACTTTAAACCTATCTATCTTAAACCAATCCTTATGTATCATACCACTATCTAAGGGAGTAGGTGTTTGTTGTAGTTGCCCTGCATAGCCATAACTACCTAATGCACTCCTATAATCATCTAGTATCTTTTGACTAAACCTATCTTTCCAAAATAACTGAGTACCTTTCTCGTAAAACTTCTCTAAATAGGGAGGTTTGATGTTACCATCTCCACTTTTAGCAGGAATACAGATATGTTTATACTTTAATCTTGTTTCTTTACCTAAAAGAAATCCTGTCAAGTCATCTTCGTGTACTCTTTGCATAATTATAATCCTAACTCCAATATCAGGTTGATTAAGCCTAGAATAGAATGTAGTCCTATACCATTCGTTAGCGTTCTCTCTTTCTGTTGCTGAATTAGCCATTTGTGGTGAAAGAGGGTCATCTACAATAAGAAAGTCTGCTCCTTGTCCAGTAACAGTACCACCTACTGATGTTGCTCTACGCATACCTACAAAATTGTTCTCGTATCTCTCTTTTAAGTTTTGGTCTTTCTTAATATGGAATACATCTCCCCATCTTCTCTTAAACCAATCACTAAATATAATATCTCTACTCTTAGTTGCAAGTTCAATAGATAGAGTTGCAGAGTATGATGATGTAATGAATCTTAGTTTAGGCGACCTTATCCAACACCAAACTGGAAACATAACAGTTACTATCAAAGACTTTGTACTACGGAAGGGTACATTAATGATAATATCTTTAGTTTTAGGTTGCTGAGCTATAACTCTCTCACATTCTTCCTGAAGTAAGTCGCATATATACTTATGATGCCAATTAGTAGAGAGTGGTACAGCAGGTTCTACAACTATCCAAGCTGCTTTAAAGAACTCATAGAAACTCATCTCACATAGCTTCTTTTCTAGTGCAAACTTCAGTAATGCTTTTTTACTCATTTTATGTTTTTAAATATATGCGCTATAACATCTACAGTCCATCCATTCCCTATCATTTCAAGTCTTTTATTTATACTAACACCTTTAGTGTAATCATCAGGTACATTCTGACATCTCTCAGCCTCAATAGGATGTATCTTTCTATAAATATCATTATCATAATCTAATAGAATATTTAATTTACTAGATGGATTAGCTTTAGGTAGCGTACACATTTTCTTTTCCTTGTAATACGCCCTATCCTGCTGACTCCAATATTTTTTACCACTAATATCCCATTTTATATAATTTTTAGTTATTTTTTTTGTGCTAGTAATTCTTTCATCAGTAAACACTTTATAAGTGTCATCATAAATTATATCCCCTAATAAAATTCCTTTATCTTTTGGTTGTTGTATGTTTTTTATATTTGTCCAATACATCCTCCTTCTGTTTTGTGCAGAAACTAAATTTGAATTTATCTCTATTGGCTCAACTCCAAGTTCATTACTTATAATGTCTGCCCATTCTTTTTTCATAACTACATTTTCAAGTAGAAAGAAAGTTGGCTTACATTCTTTCAGTAATCTAACATATTCCCAAAACAAACCACTACTATCTCCATCTAACCCATTCCCATTAGTTTTAGCCTTACTTAAATCTTGGCAAGGACTACCACCTATAAGTAAATCTATTTTAGGTAAATCAATTCCCTTAATATCTATAACACTACCTATATGTTTAGTGTTAGGATAGTTCTTTTTAGTTATTTGCATTGCATACTTGTCAATCTCACTAGCAAAGTAACTATCTACTTTAATTCCAACTCGTTCTAGTGCTATCTGACCACAAGACATTCCATCAAACAAACTTAATACATTCATAATTTTATTGTTTTAGTTATTAAAGCACAAACATACACAAACTATTTGATATACTACTCATCTAATTCGGTATATTCAACATCATCTGCATCTTCTAGTCCTCTAATTTGATTTTTAATATCATCAAGTGTTGCTCCTTCAGTTAAGTTAATCTCAATCTTAGTTTCTGAATCTCTCTTAATCTCTGTTGATGATAGTTTAGGCATAGCATAGTTCATTAGTTTAGCTATTGCATCTATATAGGCTCGTGGGTCTTCATCAAATAGTATATCTAATGCCATCTTAATCTTTACAGGTTGTCCTTCTAATGCGTAAGCTAAAGACTTCCTAGTCATCTTAGCTATCCTTTTAGTATCATTATTCTTAGGTAGTAGAGATTTAGGTGTTTTCTGATATGACTCAACTATGTTGTTAGGTTTCTTGTTACTTACCTTCTTCATAGCCTCCTCTCCTCTCTTTCTATTTATTGGTTCTTCTGACATATTATTCGTTTAGAGTGCCAATATACAACAATGTGCTAAAGTATTTTCATAATAAACATATAAAATTGAACTTTGTAAGATTATTTGTGTATGTTTGCAGTCTAATAACTTAAATAATACAACTATGAATGAAGAAACATTGCTAGACCAACTAAACGATTTATGTGAGAATATACTATGCCCTATGGATTTAATGGATAGCATAAGTGATTACACTAATGAAAAGATAGTTGAGGAATTAAAGAAGTTAAAAATAGAAAATCTTGGAATGTATAATGGAGTTGAAGATGTTAATGTACATAAAAGAATAAAAGAATTAGAGAGATGAAAACAGAACAAGAATATAAGATAGAGAGATTAGAAGAGGAAGTAGATTTCTTGCAATCTATGATTACAGATTACCAATCCATAGTAAGAAGCAAAGAGCAATCAACCACTACTCTATGTTTAGGTTGTTTAGATACTATAACCTCTGATTTTATACCTGCACTACCACAACAAATAGAAGTTAAAACAAAACAAGATTGTAATAGCTGTGATAGGAAAGTAGTAGATTGGTTGCATTGCGATAGATGTCGTAACTACTAAATAAACCTTTTTGTAAACATAATATAAGAAGTAGTGTGTTAGTTAAATAAGTTTGTTATCTTTACATCCTAATTAATTTTCATTTCAATTTGGGTAACATCTCTACTCGAGTTAAGATAAGCCAAGACTCCAATCTTGGTTTTTCTTTTATATGTAAGTAAATATAGTATAGGTGAAAATGACAATATAAGATGTAAATGCATATAATTTGTCTTGTTTATTCAGCACTTTACAAGACAATCACATTATAATGTTAATTAGATACAACAAAGTAAACTTATAAAGTTGAACTTCTCTAATTTTATTGTACCTATTGCCAGTGTATTTAACTATTTCAATAACTATATACAGTTAATATCACTTATATTCATACTATCTTTACACATTATACTAAATTGTATAGAAACTATGAAACTATTTAACTTTAAAACTATATCTTCGTGCCTCTTATTAGAGCATTATAATATCTAATCATATCAGCCTCTATAATTCAGCACTCACTTGTACTTCTTAACATCTATTCAAATGAATACTTATCTATCTTAGTTTTATAAAATAGAACTTTAAACTTGGGTGTGTGTGTGTGTGTGTCCAAAGGATTAGTATGTAAGCGGTTTACGGTAATCAATTAACCATTTTAATCAACAATATCAACCTTATTACCTTGCTTAATTACATCAAATCAATAGCTTTTCAGTCATTACTTAGTCATTAGAGTTTTAAACTTAGTTTTGTGAACTGGTTTGTGTGTGTGGGTGTATGTAAAGGAAAAAAATCTATTTATATAACCTATTCAATCTCAATTTAATACATCAGCATTACAAATTAAGCAAAAAAAAACCTAAATTAATAGGCTTTAGTTGCTGCATTTAGTTAGATTATAAGCTATTTAGATAGTTTTTTTACTTCTTTTTGTAGTGTTAAAGTAGTTTCATTTGCTTTATTAGCTGCAAATAGTTTGTCATTTTCTTGCTGCAATTCTCTTATTTGTTGGCCTTGTTGCTTAATTATTACGCTCAATTGCTTTATTACTTCTTTATCTTTCTTAGCTGCTGCAAATAGTTTGCCTATTGTATCATCATCAAGCTCTTTTCTTTCATTGCCTAAATCTATTCTAGTGATTAATAATTTAACTGTTTTATCGCTGCTTTCTAGCTGATAGGCTTGGTTGCTTATTGTTTCGTTAAGGTGTTGCCTGTGTTCATCCTTTAACAATATACGTCTGTTTACTATTGCAATTGTTTCTGTTAGTACATCAATTCTTTGTTGTTGTATGTTTGTTTCATTCATCATTTGATTATGTATTTAGTTTTATTAATATTTAGATTTTTGATAGTATTAAGATTTATCATCCTAAACCCTTTTTGCTTCATATCATACACACTTATTAATTGATAATCTGATGGCTTAAAAGGGGCTGCTTTGCCTGTTGGCGTGTACTTCTTGCCCATTCGTGCATTCATCACCCTAATTGATAAGTCTTTTTTAATAAAGGTTGCTGCAAATATCTTGCCTTTACTATCTTTTATTAATTGGTTTGCCTCTGTTTTGTTTATTGTTTCCATTTGTTTATTATTTTAAATTATTATTATTTTAGCATCCTGAAGTTAGCAAAGCAATAATACAAAGTATTAAATAAAAAGTATTGCTAAGCTCTACTGGTTTCAATTCGTTTGCCATAGTTATATAATTATATTATTACCTTCATCATCAAAACTAAAATAACTCTGATTATCTTCATAGTAATTTTTAAAGGTTTCTTTTACTTCTCTGCCTTGTCTATTATTAAAACCGTATTCAAACAGAAATAAGCCGTTTACTTTCTTATTTTCTATCATAAAGAAAAATATATCTAACGTTTTTACTTTGTATTTCTTAGCTGTTTGCCTGCTGGCGTGTACTAATTGACTGACGTCGTGCCGAATTGCTCCGTATCTTGATAAATAGTTTGTTGCCTGATGTACTGTTAAATTTTTCATAGTTTTATAATTTTTAGTTTTTAAAATGGTAACATATAATTGTTTTCTTGTTCTTCTGTTAATTGCTTAATTTCTTTATTTGTTAAGGCTGTAGCATCAAAAAGTATTTTTTTGTTCTCTTTTAATTGTTTTAATGTTTCAGTATTCATAAATAAATAAAATGATAATCTTTTGAACAAATTACTTCTTTGTGTTGTTATTCTTTTCATAATATTTTTTTTTAGTGAAAAATTAAACCTACTTTTTTGTTGATTGTTATTGCTTTTAAGTCATTTGATGATGCGTCTATATATCCAGCTGCTAAAAGTGTTGTCACGTCCTTAAAAATGCGTGCATGCCTATGCTTTTTTACATTAATCAAATCGTCTGTTTTGCTACCCTCTGAAAAGATAATTTTTAGATTTGTCGGTACTAGTAAACCCTCAGTAAAAAATTTTATGCTTTTTGTATATGCGTAAAAAATAACCTCTTTGTTGTATTCTGCAATTTGTATCCATTTTTGCAGGTATTTAGGACTGTAGAAGTCACCAGAATCATGTATGCGAACATGTGTTGGTTTCTTTTTTGCTATTTCTTCATTCATCAGGCTGTTAAAATTTGTTTGTTTGCTTATCTCATATTTTTTCTCCATCAATTCTTGTACTATTGGAAATCGTGTATAATTTCCTTTTTGAGCATAACAAAATTTTTGACAACCTGCAGCAAATGGGCACGTACTTTTACCGCTTTTAGTTTTAAAGGCTGGGATACTAAAATTTAATATCTTAGCTTTATTTTCTTTAGATGTTTTTTTCATCTTTGCGTTTTGTGTTAGTAAATTCATAATTTATAGTTTTATAGTTTTATTATTAGTTTTTAGTTGTGTTCTTTGCAGGTTGAACATATCCTTGTTTCCTGATTCAATTCATCGCCGCAGCAAGAAAAAAAGCATTCATTACATATTTCATCCTCTATTTCCTCAGGTGTTAAAATATCATTATCGCAAACATTACAGCGGTCCGCTTCTGGTTCTGTAAATTCTACTGGGTCAATTGTTGTATTATTTCGGTTCATAGTTTTATTTTTTAAAGTGAGAAAATTATTTTATCAAGATTTGCAAAAGTGTAACACATCAAAAAAAGTAATAAGTAAAATACCATAAAGGCTAAGAATGTAAAAATTAGATTTTCTATTATAGTATATTTTTTTCTAGTTGTTACTTTTGTAATTAGTTTTGGATATGTTTGTTTTTTTGTCATAGTTGTAATTTTTAAAGGTTAAAAAGTTTTTTAGCTTTTATTTTTATTATTGTTTTTTGCTTATTCTCTTTATTCCAAGAATTTATTTCTCTTTCGTTTATTTCAAAATTAGATTTTAAAGGTATAAAATCAAGTCTTTCATTATACCAAGACTTTAATTCATAACCACCTAAAAAGGCAATTACATCTAGTAAATTATTGCTTTCAAATATATCCCCGTCATAATCATTTCCTAATACGAAATATGTAACTACTTGATTATCAGTAGAAGAAACTTCATCGATTTGTGTAACTGATTGATTATCAGTGTTTTGTGTTTTTGTTGTCATAGTAGTATTTTTGTTAGTCATACACAAATATATAAGGGTTTTTTATATATGTGTAAAACAATGTGTAAAACTTTTATTTGCTTTTACTAGGTTAAAAAGTACAATTTTGCAAAGTTTTTTTAATTTATTGTTTTTTTAATACTCTTTTTTTGCCTCTTTTTTGGTGGTTGGTGGTGGTTTTATTGTTTTTTGTGGTTCTGGTGTTGGCTGGTGGTTGTTGTTTTGTGTTATTCCTTTTTAAGTAATAAGAACGGGCGTACGTTATAACAAAATTTTTGATATAACAATACAAAAAGCAAATTATTTTTAAAAATATATTTTTTTAAAGTTTTATCAATTTTATTTTTTTACCTCAACTATTTTGATATAGAAAAAAGTACTATGCACGCATAGGAATAATCAAGAAAATTTTTTAATTTTTTTTACCCACATACCTAGCAGTTTCAGCAGTTTCAACGAGAATTAAGAAAAGTTTTTTTTGTAAAAGTTTTTTAGAAAATTATTTATCCAGCAGTTTCACTTGGCAGTTTCACACTCTCTAAGTCGTAAACTAAACACATTAAGTACTTGAATGTATAATGCTCATTATGTAAAGCATATTCATCAATATTATGCTCAATAACACAATCAATAATAGGTATAGGGTTTATCTCTAAGTACTTGTTAAGTAGTTCTCTTGCTTTGTCTCTAGTCATAGTTATTATTTTATTTTCATATACCAATCTAAAGTGTCCATACATTCTTCTAATCCTTTAACAACAGCAGCAAAGTAGCCAACATCATTAAGGTCTTTAACCCATTCTTTTTGATGAGATGAAGCATAACCCTTCTTATCAGCTTTAATCTCTAAGAACAGCCCTGAGTACTCTTTATTAGGGTGTAGTATAGCCATATCAGGAAAGCCTTTAACGTAGCCTGTCTTTTTAGCCATTATAGCTTGTTTCATAGAAGTTCTTATACCACCCAATGATGCACAGTATCTAACTTTAGGGTAGGTAAACTGAATGTATGTGCAGAACGCTGCTTGTACTCTTGCCTCTTGTTTCATTACTTCTTATCAGTATAAGTTGTCCCTTTAAGTAACTGATACATTAAAGGTTGTGATACTTCATACTTCCTAGCCATAGCAGATATAGTTATCTTATCAGTAGCAGTATTAAACTCTAATCTAATAGCATCAGCTTCAGCAACAGTAAACTTTCTTCTTGAGTACCCTCCACCTCTCTTATCTTTCCTATCACTAACTTTTATCTTTCTTATTTTTGGCATAATTTTTATTTAATATTCATCATCAAACCTATCAACAGTTTCACCATACTGATTTTCAACATCTACTTTCACTATGGTAACATCTACTTTGTTGAGGTTCTTTTTATTCAAGTAACATATCCTATCTATCAACTCTTTATCCTTCTTAATCTCCTCTATATTAGAGGTTAGTGCAAATGTATCTAGTATACCAGCAGTAACTTTCCTGCTAACAGTATTCTTATTCTTTATCTCATAAGATATAAATACTCTAAAGATTGGTTTCTTCATTATTCTTTTAGTCTTTCTATTTCAAAGAGCAAATGATTTATACCCTTTTGAATATCCTCTATATGCTTATCTCTAATATCCATACCCTCCTCTGTTTTCTTTCCACAACGCAATAGGTAAGTAACACAAGTACCAACATTGTAAGATAAGTCAAAGTTATCTACTACCTTCCTAGCTTCATATCCATTCTTACCTATATAATAAGATGGTATTCTTTTATCTTCTTCAAACTCTTTATCAACCAATAAATGGTAGTGTTTTGCAATTAACTCATCCTTACTCATCATCATCTTAGGGTTAATACAACAATCTTTAGTATCTGTAGGTGTCCATCCATTCCTGCCCTGCTCATAGTAACGCTTATTATGACATTCTTCTTTACTTAGTAACATCTTAGGGTTTATTTTATTTGTCATTGCTTTGTATTTCATCTATTAAGTCCTTATCAGTTAGTGGTTCTAACTTCTCCATATTCCAAAGAAACTTCTCTTTAGTTCTGTTTTTAATTCTTGACTCTATTATGCTTATTAGTATAACTATAAAAAAGAATATAGAGGTTAAGATTCCGAGTAGTGTAAATATTATCATTTGCTTAGTAGTTTTAGTAATTGACTTGAAGTAAATATCCTGTCATCTCCTGAGTAGTCGTTGTATATGCACCGAAATTCATCCCCAGACCACGTCCATAGACTTTTTACATTGTTCTTTATATGTCCACGTAAGACATTCTTTATTGTTGAGTACGTTCGTTCTTCTTCTTTCATAATCTATACCCTTATTAGTGAGAGGGACTTTACTCTTTTGTTGTTTTATCTTTCATAAGTAAGTATTACTAATCTTATTAGAAGATAACAAATTGTAGAGAACCCTAAATATGCCATTCTACTTTGTTCTTCCCATTCAAATATATTAAAATTAAGTGATACAAATACCGCTAAAATATATGTTATTGTAAATGCTAATATTATATTTATTAGTTCTTTCATATCTATTGTTTTAAATTGTTATCGTATCATTTGAGTCGTTTATCGTATCAAATCGGCTCATTATTTTCCACTATAAACTACTTTTGTGTTATTATTGGATATTATTTTCCATTATAACTCTTTTGTTGTTTCCATTTAACGTATTGGGGGGTATCTGAAAACCCCCCTTTACTATTCAGGACTGAGAAATTTAATATTTTTGTAGGACTACTCCTATATTTATTATTAATTATTTTCCTGAATATTTTATTCTTTATTCATCTATACTTTGAGGAAATGTATCTTTATATGTATTACCTAAGTATTTATTTGATTCTTTAACTCTATGTGATGTTTCTCTTAGTCTTTTCCATCCAAACTGCATATAGTATGTTAAGTCAGTATTTATAACTTCTGGCACTTTCAACTTCACTCTACTTGTTTTTGTTTTCTTCATCTTATTGTAAGTAATCCATTATATGCTCGTAAACATAATCTCCATCTTCATTAAGCTCATCTAACTGCTCATCAGTCATTGGCACACCATCATAGTCTGCACTACATATATAAGCATCACAGAAGTCAGGGTAATCCTTAGTGTCTATTCCATCTATTTCAATATTATCAATTTTCTTGTAGTCCATTTGTTTATTGTTTAAGTTATTACTCAGCAAAGATAGTTAAATAATTCAATTTTATACTATTTAATCTCTAAAACTTTTACCCTTGATAACCACTACTTTACACTTCCTAAGTCTATCTAAAGTCCTTTCATCATATCTTTCCTTTAATGCTTTTGATGCTAAATTAGTAGTTATTAGTAAAGTCTTTGAACTATCTTCAGCATAAGATATAGCGTCTGCTACTGCATCTATCTTAGTACCATAGTCATTTTTAATACTCTCAGTACCTAAGTCATCAATGATAATGAAAGATGCGTTACTTTTTTCTATCTCTTTTAGTTCTTTAGCTGGTGTGCTAGTAAGCATCTTATTTGTTTTCGTTCTAAATATAGCAGGAATAACATAGTTAAGTATTGTAGACTTACCTAATCCACACTCACCCATTAACATTAAACCTCTACCTTTAGTATCTGATAACCAATCTATTATCTCATCATAAGAATCTAAATGCTCATATACATCAATCGTTCTGTCATAATGTTTAAATGCTTTAATAAACATTTCTCTCAATTCATCTGTAGTGCCTAGCTTATACCTATTGTACATCTTAGGTTGTAGGAAATTTTCTATCTTAAATGTATCTTCTATTGTTCTCATTGTTTTAGTTTTTAAAAAGAACCATCTCCATAGTCTTGACCTTTAGTATGTCTATGTGATGTAGTTCTATCGTTAGTATTAGTGTTATTATTTCTGCTTTTCTCCCAAGTTATTACACAAGCCTTCCACTTCTTCATTTTGTTTTTACCTATCAACCAATCTTTACTTTCATAAAAATTAAAAAATGTTTCAGCATCAACAGAATTTTTTCTTTCAGTACAATATTCTTTAATCTCAATTATTGTTGGTATTTTAAAACTCTCTGCTTTAGTATTACTATTCATAGTATTAATACTTGTAGTATTACTCTTTGAAGTTTTCTTATAGGGGGTTATCGCTTTTACTTCAACACCCCCCTTAAGTATGCTTATATGCCTATTGAGGATTTCTTTAGTACCTTCCTTATAGGTATAACGTACTTTAATGTAACCATATTTTACCAATTCACTTACCCAAACTGATATAGATGTTTTACTTTTACCATACAAGTCAGAAAAGTATTTGTTAGATGCAAAACATTCAGCGTTCATACCACATAGAGCAGTTATCTCAGCGTATAAGAGCTTAACATTAGCCTTTAGTCTATTGTCGTATCTAACCTCTGCTGAGAGTACCGCATAGTAGTTTGGTTGTTCTTTCATAGTTTTATAGTTTAGACTGCAAAGATATTAAAATATTTGACATAATTGTTAAATTGACTTAACAAAAAAATACCCACTATTAATTAGCAGGTATCTCCTTGTATGTAAGTTACTGATTGTTAGTGGATTAGAATGGCAAGTCATCTGAAGGAGTGTTTATTCCACCCATAGGGTCTTTTCTTGATGTTTCACTCATTAACTCTTTAGTATTCTTAGAGAAGAACCATCCATCAATATTGTGAAAGTACTTTCCATTGTACTCTCTTGATGATACATTACATTTAATCAACACTGAGTCGCCTACTGCTAACTTGTTTAAGTCGTTTATCTTCTCATCTCCAAACGCTTGTATAGCAATTTCAGGGTTATAATCTGCTCCTGTATCTATTACGATAACTTTCTTCTTCCATTCTTTACCTGCCTTGCTTGTTCCCTTCTCAGTAGGTGCTATTAGTTTTACTGTTCCTGTTACTTCCATAATTTATTTCGCCTGTAAATATTGACTAGGACTTTTGTCGGTTAGTTTCTCTTTGTTTAATTTATATAATCTAGTTAGTTCTTTTGTTATTTTTTCTAATTTTATTTCTAATCCTACTATCTGCTCATCTATCTCTATATCATTAACTCTGTCTGATACTCTCTTAAAGTTAGCGTTCTCTCTCTTTATGTTATTATAGAAGAACTCAAAAGTTCTAGTATGATGCAGTATAGATGAGTGATGTAAGTTAGTTATATGAGCTATTTCCATTATCGTTAATCCAAACATTGTTCTTAATGTGAAGATATATAATCTCTTTGCAAATATAATGTTTTTCTTTCTACTACCCAAGAATATTTCATCTTCATTTATATCATATATCTTTACCAATTCTTTGATAATTATTTGATGGTAGTACTCGCTAAATTTTAGTTTATCTTTATTCATTGTTATAGTTTTTTTAAGTCGTACACTATTGTATCAACTACATCTTGTACTGATAGTCCTATAAAGTCTGCTAATCTATGTGCGTGTATAAATCTAATGTCTGTTGGCTCTTTAATGAACTTAGCACTTGTAGCGTAGTTTACACCTATTATCTTACACAAGGTAAGGTTAGAGATACCATATATCCTTAGTAGTGCCTCAAATTCATTCCTTGACCTTCTTATTTTATCTAACGAATATTTTTTAGTCATTTCTATTTATGTATTTGTTAATTTTATCAACGCTTACTTTAAAACTTGTTTTATCAAAGTGATAGAAGTCTAGTAATTGTTTCTTATCTAATAGTTTCATTATATCATCTTCTGTAACAAAATCTAATACACTCTTATCATTCCAGATAATGTAAGTGTAAGACTTTAAGAAGTGTTTAAAAATCTCTATGTTTAAATACTCCATCTTTGTGCATTTTGAGCCATTGTTTTTGGGGGTCTTTTTCATATCTATTGTTGTATAGTTTAGTTATTATTTCTTCTGCTTCTACTTCTGATAAGTCATTTAACCTATTTAGAATGTCAGCTTTCATTGTTGTTGTTAGTGATGTGAAGTCAATGTTCCCTTCAATGGTCAGCCATTGTGAATATGTTAGTTCACTAGGCTTTCCATCAAAAAGTTCATCTATCTCGTGGTCAGTTAGAGGCATTAATTAGTCTGCTATTTCATCTTGCCCAAAAATACCCTGCTCATAGAAACCAGTAAGTTTAAGAACTACTCTACTCATTGCTCTTTTCTCAGCCATAGCAACAGGAAACTTCTTACCACCACCTGTTAAGTTATTACCACTCTTACCACTAGCGTTTAAATCTCCATTAGATGCTTCTCCAAAACTCATAATGTTTCTTACTGTACCATCCTTACCCTTCATAGTTCCTGCTGCTTTCAATACGCATATACCCTTCTCAATATCCATATTGATAACTTCATATCCAATAGTGATACCATTCCTTACAGCAATCTTGTCAATACCTTCTCTTTTTATTGTAGCAAAACCCCTAGAATCCTTATGTATATCTTCAGGTGTTAGTCCATTCTCTTTGTAAAGTCTGTTTAAAGCATCACTTCTTGTTTCAACCACTACTTCAGGTTGTTTTGTTAGTTTCTCCTGCATTGTTTTTTTTGTCATTTTATTATTTAATTGATTAGTATTAGTGTGATAATCTTCTGCAATCTCTTGCATTGTATTGTGTGTTTGGTCTTGCTCGTTCATTCGCATTTCCATAAATTCTTCTTTCATTCTTCCCATAGTTGTATAGTTTTAGTTATTAGACCACAAAGATATAAAATTGAAATGGATAAACAATACTTTTTTAGCAATTCTTTGAGAAAAGTTAAGTTACTAGAGTAAAATTGTATGTATATTGTGCTTTAGTTTAACATTCTTCTCTGCAAAAAGTCCATATAAGACTTATTACTTACCTTATACTGATGATTTGAACCTTTACAATAGAGGATTCTTTGAACAGTTCCTTGCTCTGTGAATATAGTTTTTAATAATTCAATATCAGTAGAGCCACTTACAGGACAAGCCCATTTTGGTAATCCTTTTTTAACTGCAATATTAGTAACACTACCAAAGTAAGGCTTTAAAGTCATATACAACTCCTCAGTTGTTACAATATCTCCCTTATTATAATCTACCATCTTACCTAAGTACTCTTTCTGCTCATCTTTATTACCATACTCTATCATATCCCACATATGTATTCCCTCGTGAGATTGCTTTAAAGTTAAACCAAAGTAATTAGCCATATAAGCCATAGAGAAACTAGGCAATCTAAAGTACCTCTTAGCCATTCTATAGATGTCAAAGGACTTCACATACCTATCAACCCTTAAACTGTGCTTAGCGGCTCTTGTATTAATCCATTTATTATCAAATGAGTTGTTATTCTGCCCTATAACCATTGATGCTTTGTTATATTCTTTAAGAAAAGATTTAAGCATTTCTTTATCACAATGGTTTTTATCCCAAGTTAAGAACTTAACATCATCTTCTCCTATCCACTTCCAAGCTACACTTATTATCTTAGGCTCTGTCTTTAATTGCTTATGATTGATGTATTGCTTACCAGTCCACCATACTGTTGCCTCTATCCTACTTGTTTCTATATCATACACCATTATCTTATCATCAACAATTTCAGATGAATTGATACTTAGGCTTAGTTCTTTAGCGTATCTTCTTATCGTTCTTTCGCTTACTGAAAGAAATTCAGCTAATTCTTCTTGTATTATCTGTCTTGACTTATTACTAGCGTACTGGTCTATAATTAACTGTCTGTTTTTCTTGCTTAACAAATTAACACTCATAGTTTTATTGTTTTAGTTATTAAGCAACAAACATACGAATAAAAAAGCGTATATAATACAAAAGTGAGATGTTTTTAAACACCCCACTCTTGAAAACTATAAACAATGAAACATAAACAGGCACAACCCTATCTAAATCCTAATGCAAAGATACTTATTTTTTACAACTATCATCACAATTCTTAGTATTTTTTTCAAATACAGAGAAACATAATGGAAGTACTCCTAATCCTGTCAATATTAGAGCATTAGTGTCAATGCCATTCTTCTCAATAGATAGACTAGCAGCTAAAACTATCACTCCACTAATGGTTCTCTTGCTACTCCACTTACCTTTTGTGTCGGTAAATAACTCTTTTACTGCTCTCAATAATTCTGTTATTGGTTTTACGCCACCCTTCATTAGCATAGATGCAATCCATTTCTGAAGCACTATTTCTTTTTTGGGTAGTTAGGAATAAGAGCATCAATAACTGTATCTAACCAGCCAAATATTCTGTTATCCTTATCTGAAGGTGTTAAGTTTGTAACAACCTTTGCTGCTGCCATTAGTCCAACTAACAACTCTAACCAATTTTCTGTAATAAAATTCATAATATATATATTTAAGTTAATATTCTAATTTGTTGGATAACCCCAAATTGTTGGACTTACCTTATCTTTATCTAAATCGGCGTGAATAAACTTATTTACAAAGTCTATACCAAACCTTTCAAATCCTGCTCCACCTAAGCCACTCATTATAAGTGCTAAGTTCTTTCCATCTGTAAATTTAATGTCTGCTGCTATTCCTTTAATATGAGATGATGTGGGGTTGCTTACTGATAAAGGATGCTTTTCACATCTATAACCACTATTAACCCTATAAGGTACTCCTGATATTCTCCTAGCACTATCTATTGCTAATAAAAACTCATCATCTATAAGGTTAGTATTACAACCACACTTACAGTTAAACTCACTTCTTTTAAAGTATTTTAATTTCATATTAAGCAGTAACCATTACAAACTCAACATCAATATCTTCAGTAGCGTGGCTAGATTGTCCTGATATTAATTGAACATCTGCAAGAGTAACTATAGTATCTGTTAATGTAGCATCATATCCTGAATCCATTAGCATTAAACTACTAGCAGGTGCTACCTCAAATGCAACATAATCTACTCCATTGTAAATTCTTAAGTATAATGTATTAGCAGTATCTAAGTTTGTAACTCTAAAGTATTTATAGTCTGTTTTAACTACTTGACCTTGACCATCAGCAGTTGATAACGCTAGTATGTTAGTCCAAGTCGTTCCCTCTCCATCCTTACCAGCAACACTCATAACTCTTTGAGATACTTGCCCATTACTAGTGTAAGTCTTATTCATTGTATTACCATAATCTACTCCATTAAGGGTGTAAGATTCAGTTATTGTTACTATTAGATTTGATGGTACTATTGTTGTTGCCATAATAATTTTATTTTATTTATTCTTCTATTAATTCTTCAGGTATATCTGTTCCTTCTGCGTTCTTTGCATACCCTAAAAAAGAGTGTTTACAATCTACAGGAAATATCTCGTTAATTCCAAAGTCATATTCTTCTGTAGTCATTAAGTCGTAAAATACTCCTGCATAGTAGATAGGTGGAGTAAGCTCGTTACCATCTTTATCGTAAGTTGCAGGAACTTCTACTATCTTTCCTATGTAGACTATTGCTTGAGTTCCATTTCTGTACACATCTTGAGTAACACCTTCTTCAGTTATTACTTCATAAGTACCTTTAGCAAGTAAGTCAGCATCTCCTTCTGCTTTGTTTGTATATGTAAGTTTGTATATGTTTTGAGTCATTATGTTGTTTTCTTTTTGTTAGGCTTCCTAAGATTCGCTTTATGTTCTTCAGAAAAAACTCTTCCTTTATTAGCTTTAGATATACTTTCTTTGTGCTTTTTTGAAAACTTAACACCTTTTCTCGTTTTAGACATCTTTAATCTTGATTCATCTGACATCTTTTTATCCTTCATTGGAGAAACTCTTCCTTTATTAGCATTACTTATATTATCTCTGTGTTCTTGAGTTACAACTCTTCCCATTAAACCTCTTGATATAGCTTCACAATGCTCTTTTGATAACTTAACACCTAGTTGTGATTCAGATATTTTTTTACGCGACTCATAAGAAAGGTTGGTAACCCCCTCTCCTCCATCAGTCATATTAACTAAGTTACCTGTTTTTAAATCTAATCTACCATATTCTTTTATTAAAAATATTTCAAGCTCACAGGCATCAGCCCAAGTCAAGTCTTTAGCTATTATCTCAACCTGTCTGCCATATTTTTTTTCTATTCTTTTCCAATACTCACTCCTTCCTGTTTTAGAAGTTGCTCTATTTTTATTATGACCTATTCCAATATAGAATATATCATTACTATCATTTCTTCTATGTCTGTAAACTATCGCCATTATGAGGTTAATGATGCTAATTGAGTGTCTGAGAGCGAAGTAGAGTATACTTGTAGTTGTTTTACTTTTCCGTAGAAAGGGAGTGAGCCTTCTCTGTCGAATGTTATCTGATTAATAACATTAGGAGAAACAACAGAGCCAATTAAATCCTCTCCAACCTTAACTCCGTTTAAATACATTTTAAATTCGTTTAACTTCCAAGTGACAGCAACTTTATTAAATTCAGTAATATCAGAAGCTGCAACAGAAATATCAACCACTCCAACAGACCCTACATTATAATTATATCTAATTTTATTACTTTGATTCCTAAAGGATAGTAAAACATAATTATTTGAAGTCCCATCAGATAGAGATATCATTCTATTTGTACTATCATTACTCAATGCAGCCATCTCAACAAACAATACCCCCTCCTCACTATTAATTAAACTTGAGATACCATCTCTTGAGAATTGGTCTTGATTACGAGTTACTCCTAATGCTGTACCGAAATTAGGAATGTAAGATGTTGCGTAAGATGAACCACCTCCTGAACCATCATCTTCTACTTGTAAACCCCATAGAGCAAAATCAAGGTTAGCATCTCCTCCCGCATAGTATTGAGTATTTCCCCCTCTTGTTCCAATTAAAACCGCACTTGAACTTGCACTTGTTCCTGAGATTTCAAATCTTTGCCAATCATTAGTCAATGTTACTATTTGTTTAGCAGATGACCAATAAACTAAAACTTCTTGATTTAAACCTGTTAAAGATTTAGCATAAAAAGATATTTCACGAGTAACACCCGTTGTCATAGATGAATTTAATGCTATCAGGCTATAATTAGCCGAGTCATTAGTATCAACAATAGACATCTGAATCCTTGATGCGTTTTGCACACCTTCAGGTGAATCTGTATAATTGTCAGTTATAGTATATGTACCTGCTCCGCCAATCAGTAAACTTAGACTACTAATAACTTCACTATAAGTAACCAAGTTTCTCCTCTGTGGTTCTGCTAATATATGAGGACAACCTCCTCCTGAGTAGTCTATTCTTGGTACGTTATCTCTTGTTACTTCTTTTACTGATACACTTGTAACAGTAGCAGTAGTTGCCGAAAGAGACCTAAGATATAAATTAGGACTTGTTAAACCACTTGTGTCAAAATATAAGTCTGTATCAAATGCACCTAAAACTGTTCCTCCACCTCCTCCGTCTCTGTATCTTAAACCTATATCTCCTGTGACTCCACTAACATTTATTTTATATAATTTATTAGTTGTTAAATTAAAAGAAACCCCTCCTCCACTACCTGATATCGTAAAAGAATTAGCAGTTATATCAGTTGCCCCAATATCTGACCAAGTTGTGAAGTCTAATGGAGTTGTTAAATTATCTCCTACAATCTCTGCGTAATTAACCAATCCATTCTCATCTACTCTTGTTGCTGCTGTTGCTCTTGTTACGTCCATATCAGCTGCTGTGTATTCTTTTACTGATACGTTGTCTATTACAAGCGTACCTGTAGAAGATAATGCTCTTAGTGCAAAAGTCGTTCCTGTACCTGATGAATAATCAGAAGTAAAATTAATTTTATAAGTACCCGCTAATGTTCCTATACTTATAGTTGAGGTATTAGGAGAGTTTGAAAAAGGGTAAAGAACTAATGGAGTCCCTGTTGTATTGCTTATAATTTCAATAGTTATCTGAAATCTTCTACCAAGTGTATATGCAGATGCTTTAGATTGATATGTATAGGCATTTGTAGTTACTCCACAATTAAGTACCATTTCATTACTTATTATTGTTCCTCCATCCCATAAACTCCAATCAGTACCTGTTGCAAAATCTCCATTATCTATAACATCAGCCCCCTCAGAAGGTACAGGAATAACTGCATACAATTCTCCTGCCTTATATCCGTTAGGAGTTACTACAATACTTACATCATCTAATAAACTCATTGTATATTATTTAATATTACTAATTGTGCATCTAAACAAGCCTTTGCCTCAAAGTTACCACCATCAGCAATAACTCTAGCCTTAAATGCTTCTACAAGTATCTGAGTAGGTGTAAACCCACCTTTATTACTTTTCGTTAATGATATGCCTAATGATAAATTCATTATTATTTAGTTGCATCTCCATCACTCTCTCTGTAACCCATACACACTCCTGAAGTCAATGTAATGTCAGTAGTTCTCATTAGCAATGTAGTTCCAGCAGGAAGTGTTAATCCTACTAAATTACTTGCCCCACTAAAGTTAGCAACTGTAATAGATGCTATTACTGACTCAACTGGAAAGAATAATGCATACCAATCTTTACCTGCTTGTGCTGCTGTTGTAAAGCAAACATTTGCCCCTCCCTTACCTAGCATTTCTAGTAATAGTGTGTTATCTGTATCAAATGTACTCATTTTTTTATTTTTTTAATTATTATACTTTAAATATTTTTATTATTGCTGCTATTGTTATACCATATATCACCCACATTGCCTTAACTAAAAGTTTCCTCATTGCTGTGTTTCTATTAACTCTAGCCGTAACACCTGTATCTGGATTTAATAACTTCTCAGTTAGTTTATCTAACTTCACATCTATGTTGTCCATCTTACCATTAAGTGCTGTTATGTCTTTCTTCATTGAGATTATTTCTTCTTTCACTGTCATTAGAATGTAGTTGTTTGAATAGTTAAATTCATATAAATTGTAGAACCTGCAACACCCTCTTTAACCATTGCAAATAGAATATCTCCTGCTGCTAATGCTGATGTAGTTATAGCAGTTTCATTAACTCTAATTAGTTTACTATTACTACTCAACCCTGTTGCTGTAATTTCATCTATAACAATAGGTACTAGAGCAGTTGTATCATCTGCCGTTGGTGTAGCCTTACATATAGCAATAGTAATATCATTCACCCCATTGCTTGTTATCCACCCACTAATACTAACAACATCAGCAATTTCAGGTATAATAACACTCTGACCCACTCTAAATAGATTTACAGGAGTTATAGAGCCTGAAGCAACAACAGTATTACCATAATTACCATCCATAAGGTATGGAGAGCTATTATCAGCAATATCAGAGCCATAGAAGTAGTTTAAAGCACCTGTAAGATAGCCTTGAATATTATAGCTAGTAACACCCATAAGAGCCTTATTCTGCCAAACTAAATTACCATCAGTATTAGTAGCGCCTGTACCAATACTCTTACTTAAAACAGTTTCATTAGTAGCATTTTCAAACCCTTTAGGATTATGCCTATTAATATCAGTTAAGTTCTTATGTTCGTTTGCAGCCATTTATTTATTTATTAACAGAAATCTCTCCAACTAGTGTAATTTCTAGTAGGTCTAGTGTATATACTATCATACATTATTATTCCGTGATTCTTATATGTACTCGTGTTACAAGGTGCATTAGCAGTGTATGTAGGGTAGTCAGCACTATTGTCAGAGTCTTTTAAGTACTCAATCATATCCTGCAAGTATATCTCTGCTTTTCTATATGTATCTTGCTTATAAGCGTTTAATTCTGAAGGGTCAATGATAGTAGCAAACTCATCTATATTATGAACGATACCCATACTACCACTATTACTCTGTATCTCATTGATAACCTCAAATCTTACAAACCAACATAGTACTCTAGTTAAGAAATCATCCATTAAAGTCTGATTAGCAGCAGTTAGTGTACCATCATTGTGTTGTGTCTTTATTTCCTCATAAAACTTCTTTCCAATAGCAGTCTTTAAATGTGCTAACTCAGAAAGTAATATTGTGTTGTCAGAGATTAAGTAAACATCAGTATTAGCATTAGTGAAACTATTACTTATAACCTCTGCTGCTGTTACTAATGGTATGTATTGATTTGTGTTAGCCATTTTATTCTTCAGTTGTATTAGGTTCAACATCAATTAACTCTGCGTTCCTGTCTTCTATAAGTATATCACCATCATCTAGCATTGGTAAGTCCTCATCTAACAATCTTCTCTGCTCATTAATAGTAAGTACTTTAGTAGGGTCTATCTGAGTAGCGAAACTAATTGGTGGCTCATAATGTATAAGCAACTCATTATTCAGTATACCCATTTCATCATATAAGATAGTCTTAATCCCATTCAACAACAAATCAGATGTATCTTTAATTACAGTAGTCATTGCTAAGTCATAAGCAATTCTAATCTCACTACCAGTATTATTCATCTTACCACTAGAAACTAACCCACTAAGAGATGGTTGCCATCTATGAGCAGTAACAATGTTTTGGTCTGTTATTCTCTGTAAGTCTAACCAACTACCATCTTGGTCATCTTTTATAATTGAAACATTAGCAGAAGCAGTATCTCCATTCTTAACGATAAACATAATCTTACCATTATTCCCATCTCCAACAAACTTCTTCTGTGCTTCATCTACCAACTTCTTTGCTTCTTCTTCTCCCATATCCCCACTAATCTCTACGATAGCAGATGGTTGAAAGCCATTCTTAAATTTTGTATGATTCCACTTACCAATCTCGTAATCAACTGCAATATGCTCTAGTGCTGCAACATAATCAGGTAATCCATAAAAAGAGAAAGTAGGCTCGTAATCTTTGTACTGCATAATAAACCTATTATTCTTAACTTCAGGATAGATAGGTATTACATTCAATTCATCTTTCATTGTATTGTACTTTGCCCAATCAGGGTGTACAAGTGCAGATTTCTTATTCTTAGCCATTCTAACAGTAGTTGCATCTATATGGTATAGATTAACACCTCCATCATAAATAACGCCCTCTAAGTAAGCGTTTCCAAATGTATAGTAATCGTCTGCTAGTTTGCTGAATACTTCTCTTAAAGATTCTCCATCTGCATTTACATTCTTGATGTAGTCTTTTAGATTTTCATTATCAGTAACAAACTTTGCACCACTCGTAAAGATAGTCTTTTGAGCAAGTACACTTCTATGTGTAGATGATTGTCTTTTAAGTTTTGCTAAGTATTGTGGAAATAAGTTATCAGTACCAAATGGTATGAACTTAGTCCTAATCTTAGAAATATCTTGTGGTTCTTCTATGTTCTGAGGTACTGCTAGGTTGAAAACACCAAATTCAAAAGTATTACTCTTTTGAGTCTGAAGATTTGTCGCTACCTTTGTTTGACTTCCTCTTACTTTCTTTTTTTGGCTCATCTTCAGTTTTTATAGTTGATAATTTTTCTACTAATTTAGTCAATCCTAAATCTTCATATAAATATGCTAATTCTTCTTGAGATGACTT
>Ga0307985_10000550_pt1 | contig 21936 bp, 21 predicted proteins | sample EllFjometageno80_FD_203155 | JGI IMG/M metagenome (GOLD analysis project Ga0307985, IMG submission 203155) | Marine microbial communities from Ellis Fjord, Antarctic Ocean - #80 | ecosystem: Environmental > Aquatic > Marine > Unclassified | place: Southern Ocean | collected 2014-10-09 | reverse complement strand
ACCCCTACATGATGCAGGATCGTCCAGTCGTAGCATTCCCATGGGATGTCGTTCCTAGCCGCTTCTGGGGCAGAGGAGTATGTGAGAAAGGCTATAACAGTCAGAAGGCGTTAGACACAGAACTACGCGCTAGGATTGATGCTCTTGCACTAACCATTCACCCAATGATGGCTATGGATGCTTCTCGTATGCCTAGAGGCGCTAAACCTAGCATACAACCGGGAAAAACTATCCTCACCAACGGTAACCCCGCTGAGATTCTACAGCCATTTAACTTTGGTCAGGTCAATCAGATTACCTTTGCACAGGCTCAAGCATTACAGACAATGGTACAGACAGCCACAGGCGCTATTGACTCAGCAGGTATTGCTGGTTCCGTTAATGGCGATGCTACTGCTGCTGGTGTGTCTATGTCACTAGGTGCTATCATAAAGCGCCATAAGCGTACTCTTATTAACTTTCAGGAGTCTTTTGTGATTCCTTTTGTTACTAAAGCAGCTTGGCGTTATATGCAGTTTGAGCCAGAAATGTACCCAGTAGCTGACTATAAGTTCCACACGTCTAGCTCATTAGGCATTATTGCTCGTGAGTATGAGGTTACACAGCTTGTACAGCTCCTACAGACCATGTCCCCAGATACACCTATGTATCCTAAGCTGGTTATGTCGATCATTGACAACATGAACCTGTCTAACCGTGAAGAGCTTATCGCTACACTAGAGCAAGCTAACCAGCCTAACCCAGAAGCAGAACAAGCAGCACAGCAAGCAGCACAACAAGCACAGCAAGCTCAGTTAGCACTACAAACTGCACAGGCTGCTGCACTGAACGGACAAGCACAGGAATCCTCTGCACGCTCTAGTAAGTTAACAGCGGAAGCACAGGCAGTACCACAGGAGCTTGAGATTGACCGTATGAAAGCTGTAACTAGTAACTTGCAAGTAGGAGATGCAGATGACAAAGAGTTTGAGAAGCGTCTAGCAATCTCTGCACAGTTACTCAAGGAGCGTGAAGTAGCTGTTAAGGAAAATTCTAAACCAAACCCACAAGCAACCTTACCACAAGGAGAATTGCCACAATGATATTAACAGGTAAAATGTTTGAAGATGCAATGAGTCAGATTAATGAAGCATTTGCACAAGTCAACAAAAAGGTTGACAAACTACAAGACGAGGTTAAGGCCCTGACACAGGAGAAAGCCAGTGGCAAAGCCAGCAAAGGGCAAAGCAAAGGTTAAGGTAACGGCTAGCGGTAAGAAGGTTAGCTACGGTCAAGCAGGCAAAGCCAAGGACGGAGGCCCTCGTGTAAAGGCGGGGACTTCTAAAGGAGATAGCTACTGCGCTAGAAGCCTAGGCATTAAGAAGGGCTTACCTAAAGCTAAACAGAACGACCCTAACACGCCTAATAACTTATCACGCAAACGCTGGAAATGTTCTGGCGCTAAATCGAGGAAATGACATGCCATACGGTACAGGTACATACGGAACAAAGGTCGGAAGACCACCTAAGAAGAAAAAGAAGCCAGTAAAGAAATGAAGGGTCAGACACACGGTGGCAAGGGAAGTACCACTAGAAAGACCGATTCAGCCAAGTTTGCAAGCAACTGGGACGCTATATACAGCAAACCAACCAAGAAGTCAAGTAAAAAGAAGAAATAACGCTTGACTTTCTTATGCTTTTATGTTATAATAACTAGGTAACCTACACTTAAACAACTGTCCTTAATGGAGAAACAGTGATGATTGATAAAGATTTAGAGCTATACTATCGCAACGCGTCCGACATGTTTATAACTGAAGGCTGGCAGCAGCTAATCAGTGACCTAACAGCTAACGCAAACAACATTAACTCTGTTGAGTACACTAAGGATAACGAAGACCTGCACTTCCGTAAAGGGCAATTGTCAGTTCTTGCAAGCGTTATTACTTTAGAGACTCAGCTAAGAGCAGCAGAAGAGCAGGCTTTGTCTGAAGAAGAAGACCAAGACGAAGCAGCTTAATGCGTATCATCTTAGAGTTTAAGTGTGAGGACGGTCATGTCAATGAGAGATTCGTTGAAGATGATTGCACTCACATACCTTGTTTAGATTGCGACAAGATAGCAAAAAGAATTGTAAGTGCTGTTCGTTCTAAGCTAGACCCTGTTTCTGGAGACTTTATGGGTGCGACCAGACAGTGGGAAAAGAACAGAGAACAGAAGCTACAACAAGAACGCAAGGCCAACTCCTAACCAAGGAAGCCCTGCATAATACACCTCCATAATGAGATTACTCACGGAGTTTAATAATGGCAACATTACACGACGAGCGTCTAGAAGACGTTGACAACGAAGAAGAAATAACAAGTAGTCTGACTGAGGAACCTACACAGGAGACTCCTCAAGAAGATGACATCCCTGACAAGTACAAAGGAAAGTCAACCGCTGATATTGTAAGGATGCACCAAGAAGCTGAGAAGCTACTAGGAAAGCAGAGCGGTGAAGTAGGGGAGTTACGATCAGTTGTTGATAACTACATACAGACACAACTCGACACAACAACAAAAGCAACCCAAGAACCTGAAGAAGAAATAGACTTTTTCTCTGATCCCGACAAGGCTGTCGAGAGAGCTATTAAGAATCATCCTTCAATCAAACAGGCTGAAGCAGTATCTCAGCAGTACAAACATAACGCAGCACAGTCTCAATTGCAACAACGTCATCCCGACATGCAAGCGATTCTAACTGACGGTAAGTTTGCTGAATGGATTAAAGGATCAAAGATTCGTACACAGCTCTTTGTACAAGCAGATCAACAGTATGACGCAGAAGCCGCTGATGAGCTTTTCACTAATTGGAAGGAACGTCAAGGTGTTGTTAGTCAGACTGTAGCTAATGAGAAAGATAGCCGCAAGACCGCAGTTAAAAACGCCTCAACGGGTAATGCCAGAGGTAGCGGAGAAGCAGCATCTCGCAAAGTTTATAGACGCTCAGACATTATTAAACTAATGCAAACCGATCCTGACCGCTACCTATCCTTGAGTGACGAGATCACCCAAGCCTATGCAGAAGGAAGAGTGCGCCAATAACTCTTATTTAAAGGAAGTATATTATGACCGATTCAGTTTATCCCCTAATGGGTGGAGCAGTAACAAACACTAGCGCAGCTAAGTTCATCCCAGAAATCTGGAGTGACGAAGTAATTGCAGCGTACAAGACTAACCTAGTTCTAGCTAACCTCGTTAAGAAGATGAGCATGACTGGTAAGAAAGGCGATGTTATTCACGTCCCTAAACCAGCTCGTGGTTCTGCTCATGCTAAGACAGCAGGCACTGCCGTAACTATCCAAAACAGCACAGAGTCAGAAGTTCTGATTAACATTAACAAGCACTTTGAATTCTCCCGTATGATCGAAGACATTACCGAAGTACAGGCTCTCGCTTCTTTGCGTCAGTTCTATACAGGCGATGCAGGTTATGGCCTAGCCAAGAAAGTTGATACTGATTTGTTTGAGCTGGCTAAGTCTTTCGGCAACGGTAATGGTTCTAGCTATGTTAACACTGGTTCTTTCCAGATTAACACTAGCACTGGTGCTTTAGAAGCATTTGACGCTGACGGCGCTGGTGACATTGGTGTTTTCACTGATGCTGTATTCCGTGGCTTAATCCAGAAGATGGACGACGCAGACGTTCCTATGGACAACCGCAGCTTCATCGTACCACCTTCGCTTCGTAATGCCATCATGGGTATCGAGCGTTACACTTCTACCGATTTTGTTAACGGTAAAACTGTAGAGACTGGTAAGATTGGTAACTTGTATGGTGTTGACGTATTTGTTTCTACCAACGTACCTGTTATTGACACTACTGGTGGTGCTTCTATCCGTGGCGCACAGTTGATCCACAAGGACACTTCCGTTCTTGCAGAGCAGCAAGCTGTACGTTCACAGACTCAGTACAAGCAGGAGTTCTTAGGCACTCTCTACACTGCTGATACTTTGTATGGCGTTCAGGTTATGCGTCCAGAAGCAGGCTTCACTCTAGCTGTAGTATAAGGTAACAAACTAGGGGATTCTTCGCGGAGTCCCCTTTTTACTTTTCTTTTGTTTTCTTAGGAGCTATACATGGCAATATTTAGAGGTGACGGAGGTGCGGGTGATTCCAATACGGACGCTACGCTACTAGCTGTCACACAACAAGCTGTCATAGCTACTACGAAAGCAAGTGACGCAGCCGCCAGCGCCGTAAGCGCCAGTGACTCTGCAACATTAGCAACAAACAAAGCAGCAGCAGCGTCTACATCAGCCACCAACGCAGCTAACAGCGCGACAGGTGTTGCACAGTACGCAACAGCAGCAGAGAACTCAGCGACTGCCGCAGCAACCTCAGAAACTAACGCAGCAGACTCAGAAACAGCAGCAGCTACAGCAGAGACTAACGCTGAAACCGCTGAGACGAACGCAGAGACTGCTGAGAGCAACGCAAGCACATCTGCTGCCACTGCTACTACTAAAGCAGGAGAAGCCTCTACAAGCGCATCCAGTGCGTCTACGAGTGCTTCTACGGCAACGACCAAAGCATCAGAGGCTTCCACTAGCGCCAGCAATGCCTCAACCTCCGAAAGCAATGCTGCTACGTCAGCCTCTGGTGCATCTACTTCCGCCACTAACGCAGCTAGTTCAGCCACAGCGTCTGCTGGTTCTGCTAGTGGTTCTTCTACATCTGCAACTAACGCTAGTAACAGTGCTAGTGCAGCATCTACATCTGAAACTAACGCTGGTAACTCAGCGACAGCAGCGGCTGGTTCAGCTACTACAGCATCAACAGCAGCGACCAATGCAGGCAACAGTGCCACAGCAGCTTCAGGTAGTGCATCTACTGCATCAACTCAAGCCAGTGCAGCAGCTACCAGTGCTTCTAACGCAGCTACAAGCGCCTCTACAGCGTCTACACAGGCAAGTAATGCCTCTGCTAGTGCAACGGCTGCGGCTACTGCTGAAACCAATGCAGAGACTGCTGAGACCAATGCAGAGACTGCTGAGACCAATGCAGCCAGTAGTGCTACAGCAGCAGCCAGTAGTGCCTCTAATGCAGCCAGTACCTTAGCAGCTTCTGCACTAAAGGCTAACAACCTGTCTGACTTGGCTAGTGCTAGTACAGCACGCAGTAACTTAGGCTTAGGCACAGCAGCTACAACAGCGGCTAGTGCTTACGCTACAGCAGCACAGGGCGCAAAGGCAGACTCAGCTTTACAATCTAACTCAACCTTAAACGCAGACAACATGACTACTGGTACGCTACTAGGCGGAACATACTAAAGGGTATATATTATGGCTACAAAGATAGTAACAAAGAATAGCAGCACAGCCTCCGCAGCACCTTCAACAAGTGATCTTGTACAAGGTGAGTTAGCGGTCAATGTCACGGACAAGCGTCTGTATACTGAGAACAACGCAGGTGCTATTGTCGAGCTAGGTACTAATCCTAGCACTATAGACATTAACGCAGGCACAGTGGACGGCATAACGTCACTAAGCACAAGTACATCAGGCACAAGCAACTTTATAGCAGGTGTCAACGCAGGTAACAGCATTGTTAGCGGTGGTAACTACAACGTCTTGGTAGGTGATGAGGCAGGTACTGCGATTACTACTGGTGATTATAATACTGCAATAGGTATGAATGCCGCAGTCGCTCTTACTACAGGTATAAAAAACACTGCAATAGGTTCTACAGCACTTGATGCAGAAGTTGCAGGTAATTACAGCACTGCTATTGGTATGGGTGCTTTAACAGCACAATCTCAGAGTGGCGATGTAGATGTTTACAATACAGCGGTGGGTTATCTTGCAGGTGCAGCAGTAACCACAGGCGTTCAAAACACCCTCATCGGTGGTCTTGCAGGTGATAATCTTACTGATGCTGATTACAATACTGCTGTCGGTATGCAAGCACTGAACAATGATACGTTGGGTTCAACAAGCACAGCTATTGGTGCGTTTACTTTAAACAATCAAAACTTCACTTCAGCCACTAATGCCTACAACACAGCAGTTGGCTATTCCGCAGGTCTATCTGTATCCACAGGCACTCAAAACACCCTCATCGGTGGTCTTTCGGGCGACGCAATTACTACAGGCCACGACAACGTATCTTTGGGTTACCATGCTTTATCAGCAAATACAACAGCAAGTAACAACACTGCTATTGGGCGTGGGGCTTTGCAGATAAATACCACTGGTACAGGAAACACAGCGGTAGGTAAATCTGCACTAGACGCCAACACAACCGCAAGCTACAACACAGCCGTTGGGGCTAGCTCTTTGTCAGGTGTAAATACAAATACATACCACGTTGCTGTGGGGTACCAAGCATTAGAGGCTAATACTTCTGGTGGTCAAAATACTGCTTTGGGTGGTGAAGCATTAAAAACTAATACGACTGGAAGCAACAATATTGGTGTTGGTTTTTATGCGTTAAGGCTAACTACCACAGGCGGCAACAATGTAGCCGTTGGTAATTATGCCTTAGACGCTAACACAACCGCAAGTAACAACACTGCTATTGGCCACGCATCGCTTGGTGCTAATACCACCGGCACACAAAACACTTCACTAGGGTCTTTATCGTTAGATGCCCATACTACTGGAAATGAAAACACAGCTCTTGGTTATGGTAGTTTAAGTGCTAATACCACAGCCGCTAACAACACAGCAGTCGGTTCTACTGCTTTACTAACAAATACCACAGGCACAGCTAACGTAGCTGTAGGTCGTAGAGCTTTATTTTCAAGCTCCACAGCTTCAAACAACACAGCAGTTGGTAATGAAGCTTTATTATCAAACACCACAGGTGCTCAGAATACAGGTATAGGTGGTAACTCACTACAATCTAACACCATAGGCACAAGAAACACCGCAGTGGGGCAAGGCAGTGGATACACCGCAACCACAGGGTCGGATAACTCTTTTCTAGGACTAGGGGCAGGGTACGGATTTGGTGGCACAAACACCGCATCTAACAACACTGCTTTGGGTTCCTATGCAGGATTCAGGCTAACTTCAGGGTCTAACAACACAGCAGTTGGTAACGATGCTTTAGCCGCTAACACCACAGGCGCAAGCAATGTTGCCGTGGGTGCTTTAGCATTAGATGCTAATACTACTGCTAGTTCTAATGTTGCCGTGGGTGATGGCTCTTTAGGCGCAAATACAGTAGGAAGTTACTCAGTTGCATTAGGTTTTAGTGCTTTAGCCGCTCAAAACCCTGCTAGTGCTGGTGCTATATTTAACACAGCGGTTGGTACGGAAGCAGGAGCCGCAGTAACCACGGGGACTCAAAACACCCTTATTGGTGGTCTTGCAGGTGATGCGATAACTACAGCATCTTCCAACACAGCAATAGGTTATGAGGCGGGAGGCTCAATAACTACAGGTACTACAAACCTTTGTTTAGGGAGATCAGCAGGAAGCTATCAAACAGCACTTACTACAGGAACAGCCAATATATTAGTAGGCCCGTATGTTGACCCAATATCTCCAACTGCTAACGACCAACACGGGTTTGGTTATAATATAGACTGTGCTTCTGGATATACGACACTAGGCGCAGGGGCTTCAGACATAAGAGCCGCACACGGTGTAGCTACATGGGCCACAGTGTCTGACGAACGCTACAAGAAAGACATTGTAGACTCTACAGCAGGTTTGAGCTTTATCAACGCTCTACAGCCCCGCACTTGGAACTACAGAACCCTTGGCGAACTACCTGAAACCTTTAGAGCCTATGAAGAAGGCTCAATCGAAGTCTTTAAAAACACCCAAACTAATCACGGCTTTATAGCCCAAGAAGTCAAAGCGGCTATTGACGCGGAGAGTGGCTTGAAGGATGGCTTTAGACTTTGGGACGATAGAGAAGATGGCTCTCAGGAAGTAGCAGAGGCCGCATTAATACCAATCTTGGTTAAAGCTATACAAGAACTCACCGCACGAATCGAAACCTTAGAAGGATAATAACCATGACAGAACGTACCGCAGAACAACTAGCACAAGACTACTCAGCAATGGGTGACAGCGTAGCAGTAATCACAGACATCATCGCAGGAAACTCTATGGCTGATGAGTCTGCCGAAGACCGTCAAGGCTGTGTTGATAGAAACACTCAGCACCTAGAACTTATGGTCGCTAAAGAAGACTGGGGCAGCGAAGACATGGCCGCATGTAACGCAGCTATTACAGCAGGCAACGGTTACACAGCAAGTTAATAATAAAGTAAGGAGTAAGCTATGCTTGCAGAGATTGCAATTGCTAATGCAGCATTCGGTGTAATAAAGAACGCAATCAGTAACGGTCAAGAACTGCACAGCGTAGCTAACCAAGTTTCCAGCTACTTTGATTCCAAAAGCTCCATTGCCAAGAAAGCCAACAAGTCAAGCGGTAAGAGTGACATGGAAGCATTTATGGCTCTGGAGACTCTCAAGGAACAAGAGACAGAGCTTAAAGAGATAATGATCTACGCAGGTCGTGCCAATATGTATGACGACTGGCTAAGGTTTCAAGCTGATGCTAAAAGAGCTAGGGCGCAGGAAGAGAAAGACATGCTCTACGCTCAAGCTAAGAACAAGCAACAGATGGTTGAGATATTTACAGTTATCTGTACAGCCTTAGTAGCTGTTCCCGCTATAGGTGGAGCAGCCTATATTATATTTACAATACTAGGAAGTATGTAATGGTAGAAGAGACTAAACAAATACTAGACGTAGCAGCAGCTTCTACAGCCTTTTTGACAATGGCAGCATGGTTACCACCAACAGCTTCTTTGTTAACAATTATATGGATGGCTTTAAGGATATACGAGTCTGACACTGTACAGAAACTTGTGCATGGTAAGAAACTACTTGACAAACAAGACTAAATAGTGTATACTATATGAGTATTTTAAATAGTTTAATTAATCCAGTTACTAAGTTATTAGATAAAGTAATTGAAGATAAAGACCAAAAGAATGCTATAGCCTTTGAACTAGCTACTATGGCTGAGAAGCACGCCCAAGAGTTAGCCAAGGGTCAGTTAGAGGTCAACAAGGTTGAGGCAGCACATAAGAGTTTGTTTGTCGCTGGCTGGAGACCTGCAATAGGTTGGATATGTGGACTAGCTCTACTTTACTCTACTATCCTAGCTCCAATACTAAACATCTGGTTTACTGTCCCACCTGTCGATAGCTCATTACTTACAACCGTACTAATGGGTATGTTAGGCTTAGGTGCTATGCGTACAGTAGAGAAGACTAAGAACGTACAGAGAGAGCGATAATGGGTGGTGGACGTTACAGTACAAACAATCGAGTCAATGCAGCAGTGGCAGCAGCAGCGGCCCAACGTGCGGCAGCACTTGCTAGTGGCCCTGCGTATCCTGTAGTTAGTAATCCTGTAAAGTCTGTAGTTCAACCAGCTCCTGAAGAGTTTGCTTCATTGGCTAGTCCTTTTGATATGGACTTTAGCGGCTTTAGCGGTATTGATTTAGACCTTAGCGGTTTAGACATGAACGCTTTACGTGAAACTGTTAATCCTACACCAGCGCCTACAGAGCGTGTCCCTACAACTGCTTCTACTTCTGGTTTGTCAGTACAAGACTTCGGCGCACAGCCTACGTTTGGAAGCCCTGATGAAGCCCTTGCTAACTATGGTAATGTCTTTAACACGTTAAAAAGTCAAGAAGAGCAAGTAAACAAAGTATACAATTACAACAACTTTGACCCCAGCGATTTTGGTAGGACATCAGTATCTTTACGAGAAGGCAATAGAGCTGCTGGCACAGGGCTTGCTGAGTATGTAACACAGAACGACATACCTCTGTCTAAAATCATAGACGGAAAGCGTCAGTATTTAACAACAGGTAATGACCAAGCTAACCAAGAGTTGTGGAAAGACGAGTTTGTTGGTGGTGATCTTGTAGCTACTGGCCCTGTAGGGTCGTACTCAACTACCTTTAGAAAAGACGATAATTTAGTCACTCAAGTTCTTAATGATCCTATTATTGGAGTTGCTGCCAGCTTTATTCCGGGAGGTACGCTTGCTATTACAGGAGCTAAAGCAGCAGCGGGCATTGAGCTTTCTCCTATGGAAATAGCTACAGCGGCAATGACAGGGCTAGAGATGGCAGGAGCTATTAAAAAACCTGTTGTTTTTAATAACGGAGAGTATAGTGACGCGTTAGGAAACATAAACCCGTTTTCACCAGACTTAGGTACAGCAGTAGCAGACGCAGGCACAGGCTTGTTTGGCACTACTTACGCTCAAACAGCTACAGCTATTAACGTAGCGTCTGCTGGTGATATTGAAGGGGCTGCTCTTAACTTAGTTATGGGCACTGACATAGGAAAAGACTTAGTAACCACCGGTTTAGAAAAAATAGGTTTAGATGAAACAACTCTGACAAAGAAAGGAATTCAGCCTGATGACTTTAGAGCAGGTGTAGACAGGACTGTACAAGCAGCAGTAGGCGGTGCTGATTTTGATGAGGCTCTTCTTAGCGGCTTTAGCAAATATGTTAGAGACGGAGGAACTCTTGATATACCTTTAGGCGGTATTGAAGATATTGTTAGAGACATTGTTCGACCTATTGGTGCGGTAGGTACAGCACTTGCTGATTTTGTTGAAGACTCTATTCCTGACGTTAACGGTAGCGGTCTTGTAGATACTCTTAAAGACCTAGGAAGTTCATTTGATGATGCTGTTCTACAGCCCACTAAAAAAGTAATTGAAACAGCAGGAAAAACAGTAGATGCCAATGTTCTACAGCCCACTAAAAAAGTAATTGAAGAAGGCGCTAGTGTTGTAGGTGATGTACTGAGCGTTGTTGACGATGAGGTCATACAACCAGTTATACAAGTAGTTGAAGCAGGTGCTAGTGCTACAGGTGATGTTCTATCGGCAGCAGACACAGCAGCTAGAGACGCTGCTAGTGCGTTTGATGATGCTGTTATACAGCCTGCTGGCGATGCTTTGTCAGACTTAGATACGGCAATTAGAGACGCACTGCCTAACATAAACTTCCCAGACATAAACTTACCAGATATAAACTTACCAGATTTCAACCTGCCTAGCTTTACGCTGGGTAACATGGGTATGATGACGGGCTTACTGACACCACAAGCAAATGCTACAACTAACAAATTATTTGAAAATGAACTATTTAAATTTAAAACAGAAGTAGGCATTACTGACAGGGAAGAGCTTATAGACATTGAAGATTTCTTGACTTCCTCCTTTTCTTCTTCTTTTGATCAACAACAAAGGTTTTAACAATGACATACTTACAGCTAGTTAATAGTGTACTCCGTAGACTTAGAGAAGAAGAAGTATCTAGTGTCTCTCAAAACAGTTACTCTAAACTTGTAGGTGAGTTTGTTAATGATGCTAAAAGGACTGTAGAGGACTCTTACGACTGGACGGCCTTACGCACTACCTTGACTGTCTCAACAACATCAGACACCTTTAACTACGTCCTAACAGGCTCTCAGAACCGTATGAAGCTCTTAGATGTTATTAATGACACCTCAGACTTTTTTATGCAGTACCGTCCTTCACGTTGGATGGACAATGCCTTCTTGATCGAGACACCGCCTATTGGTTCACCACAGTTCTACAGCTTCAACGGTGTAGATGCTAACGGCGACAACGCTGTTGATGTCTACCCTAAGCCTAGCGGTGTGTTCCAGCTACGCTTTAACGTGGTTCTACGTACATCGGACTTTACTCAAGACACTGACAACATGACTATCCCCTCCTCTGCTGTGGTACAACTAGCTACAGCATTAGGCGCTAGAGAGCGTGGAGAAACTGGTGGCACAAGCGCAGCAGAGTTGTTTGGTCTAGCCGACAGAACACTTGCTGATGCTATTGCTATTGATGCTTCACAACACCCTGAAGAAACTATCTGGTACTCTTAAATGGCACAACAACTACAGAACATTACAGTAGCAGCGCCGGGATTTTTTGGGTTAAACACTCAAGAGTCACCTATTGGTCTAGATCCTTCCTATGCCTCTATTGCTGACAATTGTATTATTGATAAGCTAGGCCGTATTGCTGCGCGTAAGGGCTACAAAACAGTCACAACTAATGGCGCAGCAGTCCTAGGCAGCAGCCGTGGTATAGAGGTTGTGTTTGAGTTTATCAACAGAGCAGGTGTAACAACTGTCTTTAGCTGTGGTAACAATAAGATATTTACAGGCACTACTACACTTGTTGAAGTAACTCTTCCTGCTGGCTACACTATCACGGACAACAACTGGAAGGTTATGTCGTTTAACAACGATGTTTACTTCTATCAAAGTGGTCACCAGCCTTTAGAAAGTGTTGCTGGTTCTACTACGCTTGTTGGTTTAACTTCCACAGGCGGTAACTCTGCTCCCCAAGGTAATGAAGTCTTAGCTGCTTTTGGTAGAGTATGGACTTGCGATTTAGCTGGCAACAAGTACACAGTATATTGGAGTTCTCTGCTAGCTGGTGATGACTGGCATGGTGGTTCTTCAGGATCTGTAGATTTAACAACTGTTTGGCCTACGGGTTTTGACGAGGTTGTGTCGCTTGCAGAGCATAACGGCTTCCTAATTATCTTTGGTAAGAAGAGCATCATCATTTACACAGGCGCTGAGAGTCCTTCTTCTGATCTAAAGCTACATGACACTATTGAAGGTGTTGGTTGTGTTGCTAGGGATTCTGTGCAGTCTACAGGTAGTGATCTGTTCTTCTTGTCTAGTCGTGGTGTTATGTCACTAGGCCGTGTTGTTCAAGAGAAGTCTTTACCGCTGAACGATATAAGCAAGAATGTACGATCTGACTTGTTGCAAACACTGGCACAAGAGACTCACGCGAACGGTCACAGAGAAGCTATTAAGTCCATCTACAGCCCGATAGACGCTTTCTATTTGATAACCTTCCCTGACAGTTCTTTAGTTTATTGTTTTGATCTTAGACAGGCTTTAGAGAACGGAGCATATCGTGCAACAACATGGACTGCTATTAATCCTATTTCTTTCTCTATCTTTGCAGATGATCATTTGTACATGGGACACGATGAAGGCATTGTTGAGTATGGCTCGTACCTAGATGGTACTACTAAATATCAGATGCGTTACTTCAGCAACCCGTTAGACTTTGGTAACGCTTCTAACTTAAAGTTTTTAAAGAAGTTTAATGTAACTATTATCGGTGGTCAGAACACAGAGTCAACGCTTAACTGGGGCTATGACTACACCTCTGATTACACTAAGCAAGCATTGACTTTTGGTACTGCTTCCGCTGCTGAGTACGGAGTCACAGAGTACAACACAACAGGCGAGTACACAGCGTCTATTGTTATTCAAACACCTAAAGTCAACACCAGCGGTAACGGTGAGGTAGTGACTATTGGTATTGAAGCTGAAGTTAACGATTCACCTTTTTCTATTCAAAAAATTGACATACACGCTCTACTAGGGAGACTTATCTAATGTCCAACTACACAAAGACTACTAACTTTGCAACTAAGGACTCCCTAAGTTCGGGTGATCCCAACAAGATTGTTAAAGGCACAGAGATTGACACAGAGTTTAACAATATATCTACCGCCAGTGCTACTAAAGCTAACACTGCTGGCCCTACATTTACAGGTACTGTCACAGCCGCCACCGTAAACGTAACTGGTACACTAACGGCTGACACAATAACTGGAGGAGCATACTAATGGCGGTTAATCAGTTTCAACAATATAGAGGGATGATGGTTAAAGGGCCGAATGGCAACATGTACAACCCCAATGAATTACCAAGTAACATGAGAATGGTACAGCCCGACATGACGGGTAGAGCCCCCGCTGCTGAATTTGAGCATTCTGGAATCGCTCCTTTTTCCAGAGCCGTTTTTGCAGATGATTATGCCCTTAAGCCGTCCGATCAAGGGTATGAGACAACAGGATTACCAAAGTTCAATCCTAATATTAGACAGGTACAACAAGGCAACATGGGTGGAGGCTTTCAGACTGGTTTTGGCAGCGCACAACAAGATTTTTGGAACTTTGAGCAAGATAACAGAGGTACTTACGGGGATGATAAAGCAGCGTTTGAGGCTTATGTACAAGCAAATCCTAATCTTAACCCTTCTTTTGTAAATGATTACCGTGGGATGCTTACAGCCCCCATGTCACAGGCCACCGGCAGCGCACCTCAAGGCAGTCCATACACAACAGATGTCCTAACAGGCCCAGCAGCCTCTACAAGCGGCCCTAGCAACACTGTGGCTTATGGTGGTGCGTTGTTAGGTGGTCTGTTAGGCAATGACCTTAGCGGGGCATTACAGGCCGCTGGTGGCTACTACGCTGGACAACAGGGCATTGAAGGCGCTATGGCCACAGGTCAAGCAGGTCTAGACTTAGGCGAGTCTATGGGCAAACGAGCCTATGACCAGTCTCAGTTCCGTCCTTTTGGTGTAACATCTAATCTAGCCAATGTACAGACTACTCCTGAAGGTGGTGTTAATCTTAACCTATCTCCAGAACAACAGGCTATGCAGCAGCAGCTATTAGGTCAGTCACAAGGCTTGTTTGGTCAGGTAGGTGCAGACCCCGCAGCAGCACAATCAGCCCTCTATGAGCAGATAAGAGCCACACAGCAGCCTGAAGAAGAACGTCAGCGTCTACAGATGCAGGAGAACTTGTTCTCTAGCGGTCGTGGGGGTGTTCAGACAGCTATGTACGGTGGTACTCCAGAGCAGATGGCTTACGAGAAGGCTCGTCAAGAGTCTATGCTTAACGCTAATCTTGCTGCTAGGACACAATCACAAGCAGAGCAGCTACAGGCTGGTCAGTTAGGCGGCATGTTGCAGCAAGCTGGTTATGACCCACAACGTCAAGCTATTGACTTGTTTGGTGCATCAGGTGTACCCTCGCAACTGGCAGCTAAAGGTCAGCTTGGCGGTGCAGAGTTACAATCACAGGCTGGTGGTCGAGGTCTTGAGTCCTATATGCAAGGTGCTAACATGGCTAACCTGCTACAACAGCAGCAGCTACAGGGCCTTATGACTGGAGCAGTGGGTAAACCTCTGACAGCTCAAGAGCAGCTAATGAATGCCATGATTGGTAAGCTGGGTGGAACTCCTATTGAAGCAGGCGGCGGATTAGCTGGTAGTGTTGGGAATAGCATTGGTGGTTTCTTTAGTGGTTTGTTTGGAGGCGGGAATGATGAAACTGCACAAGCACCTCTTGATGTATACGGCATAGGAGCCAAATACGGACTAACGACTGATCAAGTTTATGCGGGAATAAACCCCTCAAACTCTTTTGAAGAGAATATAGACTTCTCTGGCTCAGATTACGATTACTAGGAGATAAAATAATGGCTATAGATTTACAAGGTATGTTAACAGGTGGCGCAGGCCAGCAGATTAACCCTAGTTTAAGCGTACAGCAACAGCAGTTAGCTCTAGGCGCTAACGCTGCCAATATGATGCAGGGTGGCATGAGAAGCATGCAAGGACAACCACCACAGGGCGCACAAGCAGCTCAATTGCAAAAGCTCATGGGTAATTTAGATTTAAACAAGACGGAAGACTTGAGTAAGCTGGCTGAGATCATGCAGATGACTGGTAATACTGCTGGTGCAGGTAAGATTGCAGCGCAGCTTGAGGCACGTAGAAAAGAAAAGACTAAACGAACAGGTCTACTTGCACAGGCTACAAAACTAGGCTTAGAAGAGACTGCTGAAATAATTAAAAGTGGTGGTGATTTAGAGGTGGCTACCAAGCAAGTTATGGAAGCTGAAGAACGTGACCTTATAAGTAAGCGAGGGCTTCAAGGCCGCATAGCGTTAGCAAAGCAGTATGGCGCTGATGATGTAGTTTTGAAAGCTATTGCAAACGGTGATTATAACGATTTCTCAGACACATTGTTCCTTGAGAAAATACAAGGACGTAAGGCTAAACTACAACCATACAAGCGCGTGGAGAACGGTGTAGAAACTAACTTAGTTTATCGTGTCAACGAAGCAGGACAGGTTATGGACGAGGGCACAGATAAGTGGGTAGACCCTAGCGACTTAGGTTTAATGCCGTCTCCTGTTGTACAGAAAACACTTAGCCAAGCAAACACTGTCATCTCTAAGTTAACACAAGGTCTTACTGACGAATACTTAGAAGTCTTTAAAGATGCTAAATCTGCTGCTAAAGTAATGGCGACAAATGCAGACACTAGGCAGATATTAAGAGAAGGTGTGCGTACTGGTTTTGGAACGGACTGGGCTAACAAATCATTAGAGATTATTAATGAGTCTGGGCTGTTACCTACAAAATATATGGACGGTGTAGCTGCTTCTAGAGCATTAATGGCTTCCAGAGGCGAGGCTGTGTTAGCGTCTATTGATATATTTGGTGGTGGTCAAGGCTTCACGGAACAAGATAGAAAGTTCCTTGTAGGTATTAAAGGTGCTGACTCTTCTCTTACCGCAGAGTCAATTAATAGATTGTTAGACCTTGAAGAACGAGTAGCACGTACTGCTATCACCTTAAACAACGAAACTCTTGAAGGTGTAATGGCTCTTGCTGCGGGTCGTGGAGAAGATACCACAGCTCTTACAAACGCTTTCTATATCGCACAACCTGAAAAGTTTGATAGTTCAACTCAGTTAAACTCCGTACAGCAACCTTTATCTCAAGGAACTCTTGATATGTTGAAAGGAATGGGTATCGACACTACTGGGTTAGGAGTTACTCCATGAATGAAGATCAACTAAGAGCTGCTATTCAACAAGCTATTACGCAAAAAAACATAACGGCTATCAATGAGCTGACCCCTTTGCTACAAGAGCAGGTTACTCAACGAGAGAAAGCAGAAAAAGTTGATCAAGGAGGTTATGTTGCTTCTGAGAGCTTTGGCCGTAAAGATTTACAAGGGTTTCAGGAAGGCGTTTCCAATGTCCCTCAAGATTTTAAACGCTTTGCAGGAGAGCAGTTTTTAGCTGCTACACAAGGAGACATAGGTGCGCCTCAAGCTGCTTTTAATATCGGGGCTAAAGGCGGTTTTGATGCTTTAAACACGTACCTTAGTGAAGGTATAAAGGTTGCGACAAAGAATGCAATGGTTCAGATTGTCCCTAATGCAATGGAGGAATACGTAGCTAACAAAGTAATAAGCACTATGACTCCATTAATAGACAACCCTGTGACTAAGAAGGGGTTAGACATCCTTAGTGGGCCAGCAGGTTTTCTTAGAGACTCTTGGGTTAACTTTAAGAATGAGAACCCTAACGGAGCCGCTTCCATTGAGGGTGTCGTTAACGTAGCTGAGTGGTTAAAGCCACCACCTTTACGGAACCCTGTGCCTGATACAGCGCCCTCGTTACTAGGTAGAGCAGCAGATAAGCTATATGAATCAGGACGCAAAAAACAAACTAAAGCAGACCGTGCTTTTTTATTCGATCTTTCAAGACCCGTAGAAACAACAGAGGTTCTTAGAGAGCAAGCTAAAACAAAAGCAGTAAACAAGTTTGGAACACTTAGTGTTGTACCTGACGCAGATCAAGAAGAAATAGTTAGTAATTTATTAGAGTTAGACTTAAAGGACGGTTTAAGTTTTGCAGAGAATGGTCAGACTATTTCAAGAGCTGTAGAAGCAAAACACAAAGCGTTGGATAGGAAGTTAGAAAAGTCAAAGGTTAAGTTAAATAAGAAAGAAATACTTGCGGAATTAAAAGACATAGCTGATAATCTCCAAACAAAAAACCCAGCTTTAGTGGGAGATGCCGAAGCCTCTGCAAATAAAATCTTTAATTTAGTTGAGTCTTTAGTCAACAAATCTGACGGTTCCGTTAAAAGTATTTTAGATGTTCGTAGACAGATTGACACAGAGCTTAGTAAGTTAGGTAAAGGTAACTGGGATGGTAACAAGCAGAATGGTATTGACATCGCTACTAGAGCAATGCGTAATCATTTAAACCTTAAAGTTGCTGAAGCTGTACCTGATATTAATGTACGTAAAGACTTGCGTAAGATGCACCTCTGGTTACAAGCGCATGACAATGTTCTGGACAAAGCTGCACACGAAGCAAATTTAAAAGTAGGTCGTATTGTTCAAAACATCGAAGGTAGTACAGGAACTAAAGCTCCTTCGTCTGCTATTAGTCAATACGTTATGGCCTCTTTAGGTGTAGGAGCTGTAAGCGGCTTGACTCTTTCAGGTTACTTACCTATAGCTACAACAATTGGAGCCGCGGGAGCTATTGGCTATGCAGTTAGGCGTGGTGCTATCAGCCCTAATGTTAGAAAATCTTTAGCTGGTGTGTTGAAGCAAACTGATGATGCTATTAAAATAACTAAAAACTCAACTATGAAAAAAGCACTTGCTGCTGACAGGGCGTTTATTGTTGAGATCATGAAACTACCTACGACTCAAGCAGAAGATATTACTGAAGAGGAAATGCAGGAGGGTGTACAATAATGGCTGACGAAACGCTAAAAAGACTTAATCAGTTGGTTGAAGAGCCAGACACTTCTTTTTTGGACGGCCTTCGAAATATGGGCAGAGATATGCGCAGAGATATGGCAGCACAACCTAATGGTGCTGAACTTTATGCAAGCCTTACTCCAGAAGAACGTAGGCGTAGAGCTAAGGAAGGCGCATACATTGTTGCTTCTTTAACTCCCGGGACTGGTGAGGTTATCTCTGGTAAAGAAGCTGTAGAAGACTTCCAAAAAGGCAACTACGGCATGGCTACATTAGGGGCTTTAGGAGCTATACCTCTCTTAGGTTATGCCCCTCGTGTAGCTAAAGGACTGCTTAAAAGTTCAGGGAATTTTGTAAATCAAGTAGCTACGGACATGCCTACGTTTATTAAAGACTTTTATTCAGGTAATCCACTTACCGCAGTTAAGTCTTTCGGTAAGGAGGCTGTGGCTCATGTACCTCAAGCGGTTAAAGCTAGAATAGACCCAGCAGCCAGAGCATTCGAGGAAACATGGGGAACGTCTGAAACAAAAGTTAAAGATATTATAGGCGAAGGTGCGCCCGCTGAAAGGCTACGTGCAAAAGGAAAAGGAGATGAGGCTGTAGGGCTTAACGAAGACGCGGAGAAGACAGCGTTAGCTATCGAGGCTCAGAAAGGTAACGATATTATACCCGTGGATCAGCGAGGAGCATTAGCACAGGGTGTTGACGGCCTTACTTATTATGATAGAGCAATAGACATAGCTGATGTAGACAGAATAGCTGCTGGCATAGGTAACGGCTTCCGTACTGAAGCAAACATTCCTGACAATATTGTAAACAAGTTTACTAGACATGTTACTGAGGGGCCTCATGTAAAAACAGGTGACGGTAGGCTATATGAAGTACAAGTCAAAAGTTTAGAATCCAGCAGAACAGTAGGTAACGTAGAGTCTGCTGGTTTTGCAAGTAAAGGTTCTGCCCTTGCTCGTGCGTTTAACACAGGTACTGAAGCAGGGAAAAGTGTTTCTCCTTTTGATAGTTATATTAAAACAGTTAGTAACGCAACAGCAACTAAAGGTTCTAAAGCTACAGAAGTTGATCCTAGAGATGTAGTAGAGTTTACACAACTAGCTGCAACGCTAGACAAGAAAACTACTATCATGCTTAATCAAATGTTAGATACGACAGACCTTAAAGTAACCAATGCTCAGTTGTTAGATCGTATAAGTAAAGCAAGACTCTATCAAAGAACTGGTAAAAAGCTAACACCAACCCAAGCTGCTGCTTTAAAAGTTTTTGATGAAGCAGTAGGCACAGGTGCTATTAAGCCAGCCACTTTAAGAGATGAAGCAGGGAACGTGGTTAGCAGTTTAGACTATAATAACATTAAAAAGCCTGAAGGTTTTATGTCTACTCAAACTTCTTACGCTTCAGAACAAAAAGAGCTTGGTGGTGTTAACCACATGTTTGTTGTTGATCCTTATAATCAAGTAAATTATTCTATGATTAGTGACGGTCATGACATCTTCGGTTTAAACCCTGCGGGAGGACATCCTTTAATTACTGTTCAACCAATTACTATGGAAAAGTGGGGAACAAAAGGATTTACAAAGCAGCATAAAACAATGAACACTCGTGAAAACGTAGCGGCTGCTGTGCGAAGAACAGAAGAACTGACGGGAATCCCTGCTCCAAAAGGAACTCTTAACGCCACAGGTAAAAACTATCTTGCTAACGCTAAAAGCTACACGAAGAAAGCAATGACCAAACCTGTTGTAGCCCAACAAAGACACATAGGTGCAGCTAACGCATCAAAAGCTAAACTCGCTGCCGCTGGGACAGTAGGTGCAGGGGCCGGAGTAGGGACAGGAATGATGATGGCTAATGACGAAGAATAAAAAAGGGGCCACTTAAGGCCCCTTAGTTTTATCTCTAGTTTACACTATCTCACATGCCCCTCCTGTACACGCTAACTCTTGGGAACCTGTAGTGTTGTCTTCTTTCTCATGGTTCTCTAGGTCAGACCAACTTACACCCTGTGGCATTGCTGCTAGTAACTCGTCATACTTCTCAGCAGTGATGTCCTCATATGGAGCTTGTTGATATATATGGTCACTAAACGGCAACAAACTAATACCAGAACAGATGTCAAAGTTCTCCCATATCCACTGTGCTACTTGCAGGAACTCATCATCTGTATAATAAACTGTGATACTTGGTTTATGCTCACACCAGTGGTTCTGATAAGCCTTCCATAACTGAAGCTGTTCCATTGCTCCTACCTGCTCTACTGTCACGCTGGTGTCTGGTGCTTTGACAGGGAAGCTAAACACTGACGAGCTAGGTGATGACACGTCTTGCTCTACTGGGAATCCTGATGCTTCCATAAAGACTGCAAGCGGGTCTTTCTTGTCGCTGCGTACACGTCTAATGTAATGCTTAGAGAAGCGAGGATGGATACCAGAAGCACTATCAACAAGCTGGGATACAGTACCAGAAGGCTTAACAGCCGTAACAGCCGCAGACTGAGCAATTCCAAGTTTCTCAGCCCATACCTTGTTAGTTTCGACAGCGACATCTCTTACTTCCTCTAGCCATTTAGCTAAGTCTGGTGAGTTACCCTTGCTCAACAGGTAGTGATCCATAATACCTGTCATACTAACGCCTAGCAAAGCCTCTTCCTCTGTGTTCTTCTTCCAACAGTTACGTAGGTATCTAAAGTCCGTCAACGTAGCCTGTAGTGTACCAATGATAGCCGCAGTCTCTGACTTAGCCTTTAGTGTCTCTAGCGTGTCATCTGCCCGTACAACAATCTCTGACAGGTTACAGAACTGATTACTCCGTAGGATGATCTCAGAGCATGGGTTAGTACCAAACTCATAGGTGTTATCTCTACGGCCATTGCGTCCTGCAATCTTCTGTGCTGCTACACGACTAAAGATACCACGTTCACCAGCTCTACTCTCGTACATCGTCTGCATCTCTGACAGGAATGCTTGGAAGTCAGGCTTCTCAGTGTACGCTACGCTGTTGTTAGCTAACGCTCTGTGCCCTTCGTCTAACCACCACTGTCCTGACTTAGCCTTTGCCATACGTTGATCTGAGAGGTTAGAGAGGCTGATCAGTGCAGACCTACGTACACCACCTACAACCACAATGTCAGCAATCTTACAAACAATATCATGACACTCAATACTGGTCAGCTTACGACCCTTAGCCTTCTGGAACACTTCGATACAGAAGTTAAACAAATCAATCAGAGGGTCTGGCCCTGAAGCACGACCACCGAAGGTCTTTAGTCGTTCACCTGCACCACGTACTCTACTGACATCCCACTGCGGTATCTTACCAGCATAGAGCATAGCAATAAGCTCACGGAATGCTGAGGCCCAACCAATCTTACTATCGCTTACCATGATAACACTGTCAGTCTTATGGAAGCTCTCTGCAATCTCTGGTAGCTTGTTGATGTAGTTACGTTCAACACTAAAGCCTACACCAGTACC
>Ga0307985_10000547_pt1 | contig 21962 bp, 20 predicted proteins | sample EllFjometageno80_FD_203155 | JGI IMG/M metagenome (GOLD analysis project Ga0307985, IMG submission 203155) | Marine microbial communities from Ellis Fjord, Antarctic Ocean - #80 | ecosystem: Environmental > Aquatic > Marine > Unclassified | place: Southern Ocean | collected 2014-10-09 | reverse complement strand
TGTTGGCCAATTGGCGATAATAATCGTTTTCTCGAGCACTGACTCCAGCATCGTGTACCGAGGTGATTCCTAGGCTAAGTAGGTGGCTGGTTGCCGCAGCCAGTGCTGCGGCCATTTCCTCATCTGAGGGAGCGGGGATGACTTGATTTACTAATGCCATTGCATTATCAATCAAGATTCCTGTGGGATTCCCGTTTCGGTCACGAATGATTTCGCCACCGGGAGGACTGATAGTGTTGGCATTGATGCCGGCTAATGCCAAAGCTTTACTATTAGCCCAGCCAGCATGGCCGTCGATTCGCTCTAACCACACGGGTCGATCAGAGATCAATTCATCAAGTATTGGTGCCGTGGGGTACTGTTGCCCCGGCCACAATACTTGATTCCACCCACGGCCTTGAATCCAGTTGAGGAAAGGTTTTTCTTTGGCATACTTAGCAATTAATGACGATACCTGCCTGGCCGAGGTGGCGCCACGAAGATCAATTTGCAACAGCGTATAGCCTAGGCTAGAAACGTGTCCGTGAGCATCAGTTATGCCCGGTAGTAAAGTCAGACCCTTGCCATCGATGACGTTGGCTTCGGGATAATTAGCCTCAAGAGTTGGGCCACCGGTTGCAAGTACTCTGCCGTTATCAAAAACCAAGGTCTGAAATTGCTGCAACTGGCGATTATTATCGAAGCTATAACCATTAATATTGGCCATGATAGTGGTGGTAGATTGCTTTCCGCTAGAACAGGCAGAAACCAGGAATACTGAAAAAGTTAACGCTATGATAAATAGCGTAGCGTTAAGCGGCTCATTTTTTTCGTGCATCAATAAGATTCCATTTGGCATTCATTTTGTCACTTGCCTTATGGTGGCTCAGTTATTAAAATGTTGTCAACCTCTTTTGAATATAAGGTTATAGTCCTCCGTAATGTCTGCCCATAACCCTTTGACTTAAAACAATAAAGTGTTAAGATGCGGCCGATCTACACGTATTGGTGTAGAGTTTTTGGAAAGAGTACCAGGCAGACGTTATCAATGTCGCTGGTCATCAACACAGAAGGCGCTATTACCCATAGCACTAAGGTCAGTCTAAAGCACTTATCAGTGTGACTGAGCATGCCGCAGTTGCGGCGTCTATTTTGATGTTACAGCCTATTCTGCCAGTACATTTCCTACACTTTATTAGTGAGGAACGATTGTGGAACTTTTATCTGGCGGTGATATTTTAATCCGTGCATTACGTGACGTTGGTGTTAAGCATGTCTGGGGTTACCCGGGTGGTGCTGCGCTGCATATTTATGATGCTATTTATCGACAAGAGGATGTCGTCCACCTTCTCGTTCGCCATGAGCAAGCGGCAGTTCATGCTGCAGACGGTTTTTCTCGGGCAACTGGAGAAGTTGGTACAGCCTTAGTCACTTCAGGTCCAGGTGCTACTAACGCAATTACAGGTATTGCCACCGCTTATATGGATTCTATACCTCTGGTCGTTATCTCAGGGCAGGTCCCGTCGAGTAAAATTGGTCAAGACGCATTTCAAGAAACTGACATGGTTGGTGTCTCTCGCCCTATCGTTAAACATAGTTTTTTGGTAACCAAGCCTGAAGATATTGCGGCAACTATTGCAAAAGCCTATTACATAGCTGGCACCGGTCGTCCCGGCCCAGTAGTGGTCGATATACCTAAGGACGTAACAGAACCTAATTATAAAGTGCCCTATGAGTTTCCTTCAGAGGTGAAAATGCGCTCGTATCAACCGAGCGATAAAGGCCACCGTGGACAGATAAAACGTGCTGTAAAGACCCTGTTAGAGGCTAAAAGACCTGTTATTTATGCTGGCGGTGGCGTGGTTATAGATAACGCAGCTGAGCACCTTATTGCCGTGGCTCGTAAGCTTAATTATCCGGTGACCAATACGTTGATGGGGCTAGGGTGCTATCCAGGAACTGACCGACAATTTGTTGGCATGTTAGGCATGCATGGAACCTTCGAGGCCAATACGGCGATGCACCACGCAGACGTCATTTTTGCGATTGGAGCTAGGTTTGATGATCGAGTTACCAATGAATTAGAGAAATTCTGTCCTTTGGCGACCATTATCCATGTTGATATTGATCCGACCACGGTGTCCAAAAATATTGTTGCTGACATTCCTATTGTAGGAACATGTACCTCCGTATTAAAAGAGATGCTAAGCCTTATTGAGCAATCTGGTAACACACCCGACGGTGAGGCTATAGGGCAATGGTGGCAGCAAATCGACGAATGGCGTGCTAAACATGGTCTTTACACAGCGTCTCGATATGAGCCAAGTGGTGGCGATCTAATTAAACCTCAGGATGTTATCAAGGCGCTTTATAAGGTCACTAAAGGGGGAGCGATTGTCACCTCGGATGTGGGCCAGCATCAAATGTTCGCTGCCCAATACTATCTGTTTGACAAGCCTAGACAATGGATCAACTCTGGTGGCCTTGGCACTATGGGATTTGGGCTGCCGGCCGCCATGGGCGCTAAGCTTGCATTTCCTGACACTGATGTTGCCTGTGTTACAGGTGAAGGTAGTATTCAGATGTGCATCCAAGAGTTGTCTGCATGTAGTCAGCATAATTTACCGGTTAAAATCATTAATCTTAATAATGCCGCCCTAGGCATGGTTAGGCAGTGGCAGGACATGCAGTACAACAGCCGCTACTCTCAGAGTGTTTATGAGGACTCGCTACCCGATTTCGTTGCTTTAGCAGAAGCCTATGGACATGTGGGAATGAAGGTGACTAAATTTGACGAGCTTGAGGAAAAGATGCGTGAGTGTTTCGCGATGAAAGATCGAGTAGTCTTCATGGATATCTGTATCGATCGCTCTGAACATGTGTATCCGATGCATATGCCTGGTGGGTCCATGCGTGACCTGTGGCTAAGCAAAACGGAGAGAACCTAATGAAAAGAATAATCTCTATTTTGTTGGAGAATGAATTTGGAGCCTTATCTCGAGTGGTTGGTTTGTTTTCGCAGCGTGGTTATAATATCGATACTTTAACGGTCGCCCCAACTGATGACGAAACTCTGTCTCGCCTAACGTTAACCACCCAAGGCGATGATCAGATGGCAGAGCAAATTGTCAAACAATTACATAAACTCATTGATACGCTAAAGGTCGTGGATTTAACACAGGGCCCTCACATCGAGCGTGAGTTGTTATTGGTTAAGATTAAAGCTACAGACAGTGATGTCCGCACGGAGCTAAAAAGCTGTGTGGAGATTTTCCGAGGACATATTATCGATGTGACGCCATCGACCTATACGGTGCAGCTTGCTGGTGACAGTGACAAGTTAGATGCATTTATTGAAGCGGTTACTCATATGGGCATAATGGAGGTTGTTCGCAGCGGTGTCTCCGGCATTTCGCGGGGAGATAAGTTTATTAGAGTTTAGTGGGCCAACCAGCTTGGCTAGCTTCGCACGTTTAAGGAATAATATCGGCCCTCAAAAGAGGGTCGTTTCCGTTTTTACGCCGTACAGCAGGGTATAAAACATATAAAGGAAGGTAATGATGGTGGATGCGGCAAGTGGTACATCGAGGGTAGTGCCTCTCGGTGGTGGGATTAATTTTAGAGACCTAGGCGGCTACCTTAATGAAGATGGCCGTCGGGTTAAATGGCGTAAGATTCTGCGTTGTGGTCATCTAGCTAACTTAACTGATCAAGATTTAGATACTCTTGAACAAATCGGCGTTAGTAAAATACATGACTTCCGACGCCAAGAGGAGCAGCAACAGTCTCCCAGTGCGGCTGTACGGGCTGACTTTGTTGATGATTATCATATATCAATCGGGGACATATCAAGATTTTGGGAGTTTTTGTTTGAGGGTGAACTCACTACTGAATCTTCCCATGAACTTGTAGTTAACTCGTATCGCTCGTGTATAAAAGTCGTTATTCCTGCGTTTAGTCGTTTTATGAGGGAGATAATAGACAATGCCGACAATACCAGTGTATTCCACTGCTCTGCTGGCAAAGACCGCACTGGCATGGCTGCAGCGCTTATCTTATCAGCGCTAGATGTGCCTCGAGAAACAATCATTGAGGATTATATGCTTACTCGTAAGCACTATGACTCAAGTAGGCTCGTCGATATTATTGAAGGTCATCTGCGTGATGCCAAGGTAGAAAACTGGGAACGAGATTGGCTAACCCCCTATGTCTCTGTTCATGAAGATAATATCGTTGCCTTTCTTGACGCTATTGATGAGCACTACGGGTCAATGAGATGCTATTTAATGACAGCGTTAAATCTATCTGAGGCTGATCTAGAATTCATGAAACAGCACTTTTTGGACGATTGATAGGTAACTTAGCTTATAATACCGGCTAATAAGTATCTGGCTGTGTAACAGGAAGTGGCATTATGGAAGAGAAATCTAGGACCGTAGACAAGGTTGTTGAACTCAATCAAGAACAGCATTCTGATGCGGGTATGTCTGCACGTCGGCCCCGCAAAGGTATTTATCTGCTGCCTAATATACTGACTACCGGTGCATTATTTGGTGGTTTCTATGCAGTGTTATCGGGCTTTAGTGGACAGTACGAATGGGCGGCAATGGCTATTTTCGCGGCAATGGTTTTTGATGGCTTAGATGGTCGCGTAGCGCGTATGACCAATACTCAAAGTGACTTTGGGGTTCAGTACGATAGCCTCTCGGACATGGTTTCTTTTGGTGTTGCGCCTGCCGTGCTGGCTTATGGTTGGGGCGTTAGCTCCCTTGGCAAATTGGGTTGGGCTGCGACCTTTGTGTACGCATCTTGCGCGGCGTTGCGTTTAGCACGATTTAATGTCCAGGCTGGTGTGTCTGATGGTAAGGTGTTTACAGGACTTCCAAGCCCTGTGGCGGCAGCCTTAGTCGCTGGGCTAGTGTGGTCAGCGCAGGATATTCAGCCGTCGCTCTGGTTATCTGTTGCTGGAGCATTGGTAACGGCTTCCGCGGGATTACTCATGGTGTCGAACTTCAAGTATCCCAGCTTTAAAAAGGTTGATATGCGAGGCAAAGTGCCCTTTATTGTGATCTTATCGGTGGTGATGGGATTTGTAGTGATAACCATTGATCCGCCTCGCGTTTTATTTGCAATGGCTTTATTTTTCTCACTGTCTGCGCCAGTTCTATGGTTTGCAACCAAGCTTGGTTGGCGTAAAAAAGAGTCTTAACTCTGGGTAAACACCTTGGTTTTCGTCTTAATATCTGCTTAAATGTTGTTATGGATAGTCAATCACTGAAGGCAGTTTCTATGCGTAGCGTTTCTAACGTTGCACCTTCACGTGGATTATTCCTTCTCCTGCCCTGAGGGGCATCTATCGTTATACCTCAAAAAAAGCATCATCGAATACACATAATGGGTTAAATTTCTTTTCTATGGCACGTAAATATAGCCATACTCACAGGTAGGTGGGACAGGAGGTTTAATGCGTTCTACAATGTAGCTAGCCAAGTAACTTGGTTTGGAGAAGGAAAAAAATCATGGCAACAAAAGAAAAATTGGTTATTTTTGATACGACTTTACGGGATGGCGAGCAAAGTCCGGGCGCCTCAATGACCAAAGATGAAAAATTACGAATCGCAAAAGTGCTTGAGAAGATGCATGTCGATGTGATTGAGGCAGGCTTTGCGATATCCAGCGAAGGCGATTTTGAAGCGGTGAAGGGAATCGCTAACGCTATAAAAGATAGTCGAATTTGTAGCCTCTCAAGGGCTATGTCGGGTGATATCGAGCGTGCAGCTGAGGCTCTTAAAGGCGCTAATGCTGGCCGTATCCATACCTTTATTGCAACCTCACCCATCCACATGAAGTATAAGTTGCAAATGGAGCCTGATCAGGTGCTTGCGCAGGCAGTCGGTGCGGTGAAGATGGCTCGAGATTTGATCGACGATGTTGAGTTCTCTTTGGAGGATGCTAGCCGTACCGATTTTGAATTTATGTGCCGAATAACAGAAGCTGTTATCGCAGCGGGTGCAAGAACCATTAACTTTCCAGATACAGTGGGTTATTCAGATCCCATTGAGTATGGTCAGATTATTAAGCGCTTACTTAATCATGTCCCCAACGCTGACAAGGCCATTTTCTCAGTACATTGCCATAATGATTTAGGCTTAGCGGTTGCTAACAGTTTATCCGCGGTGCAAAACGGCGCTCGTCAGGTTGAATGTACAATTAATGGTCTTGGCGAGCGAGCCGGCAATGCATCTCTTGAAGAGATCGTCATGGCCGTTCGCACTCGGCAGGATTTATTTCCGGTTGAAACTAACATAGATATTTCTCATATCGTGCCGATTTCTCGCTTGGTGTCTAGTATTACTGGGTTTCCCGTGCAACCTAACAAGGCGATCGTTGGAGCCAATGCTTTTGCTCATGAGTCGGGTATTCACCAAGATGGTATTTTAAAATTCCGAGAAACCTACGAAATAATGAGGGCAGAAGACGTTGGCTGGGCAGCCAATAAACTTTCATTGGGTAAGCTTTCAGGTCGGGCGGCATTTAGTGCACGTCTTGACGAACTGGGCATTAGCTTTAGCAGTAAAGCGGACTTTAATGAGGCATTTATTAGGTTTAAAGAACTTGCGGACAAAAAGCGTGAAATTTTTGACGAAGATCTTCAGGCCTTAGTCTCGGATGTGCAAATGGGCACCGGAGATGATGCCTTGACGCTCGTTGACCTAGAGGTGCTTTCTAAATCAGGTCAATTGCCTCATTCAAAGATCATTATTAGGTATCAGAATAAGGAGCATTCTGCCGAATCCAGTGGGGATGGCGCAGTTGATGCCATTTTCAATGCTATTGAAAAGCTCATCAATAGTGAAACCGAACTGCAGCTATACTCAGTTAATGCGGTCACTCAAGGTACTGATTCTCAGGGTGAAGTTACCGTTCGGCTTGAAAAGGATGGGCGCATTATTAATGGGCAGGGCGCCCATACTGACATATTATTTGCCAGCGCTAAAGCGTACCTACATGCTTTGACACTCATGCGTAATCCGGGCCGTTTGCATCCTCAACTTGGTGGAATTTGATGGCACAAGGCCATAGAGATTATTACTTAAAGACCTTGGGTATTGATGAATATCTGCCCAAGGACTTGATAGTCGACAATGAAATGTCCGTTGTGGAGGTTTTAGAAGCTACCGTTAATGAGCCCTCGATAGATGCGAAGATAGAACCGATTTCAGCTGAACAATTATTGGGCTCCTTCGATATTTCTAGTGATCCGTCACCTATTGTAGAGCAAGTTAAGACGCAACCAGTGAGTGAGATAGCTGTAGATCCTTTAGGCGGAAAGCCTGACCCAATAGTTCGCATAGAGCTTCAATTGGCTCTTTGGCAACCCACCGATGAACTAGTGGTTTGCAGTGTTATTGATCAAAGCCTTCCTGATCCAGACCAAATCCAGCTACTGTCTAATATCCTTGTTGCAATGGGTCAGGGTCAAGTTAATTTACCCCAGATGGAGCTGGCCCAATGGCCGCCTTACCCTAATGCAGTGGGTGGCGAACCGGAGGTTCGGGAGTTTTTGACAACGGTTATACAGGCTAGGCTAGAGGCAAAGAGTAGCAAGATGATCCTGATTCTGGGGATGGAAACAGCACGCTGGATTTTAACTCAAGAACAAACAGCTAACATTTCCAACGGCCAAACTAATGTCTTTAATGAGATCGTCGGTTTGGTCATCCCTTCTCTTGTAGAGATGATTGAAGATCCTCAAAGTAAGCGTAAAGCTTGGAACACAATTAGGTTCCTGTCCCCTCATAAAGAGCCTCATCTTGGGGATGTCACGGATTGAATAATCCACCTAGATCGTTTTGTATCCGTCAAATGGGTCAAACGGACATGGAGGCGGTCGTTGCTATTGAGGCATTAAACTCCAAGTCACCCTGGAGCGAAAATCAATTCCATCAATGTATTCAGTGGACTCAGGTAATGGTTCTAAAAAATACAGTTGTTGGCTTCGCTGTCGTCGTAGAGGTAGTTGATCAAGCAGAATTACAAAATATTTCTCTTCATCCAGACCATGTTGGAGTAGGTCTAGGATCGGAGTTTCTAGATACCGTTATCGAACGGTTACCTGCGCAAATTAACCAAATATATTTGGAAGTGCGAGTGTCTAATTTTTCTGCTATTCGTCTTTATAGCAAGGCTGGTTTCGCAGAAATAGGACAGCGGAGGGGTTATTATGCCACTGAATATGGGCGTGAGGATGCCTTATTGATGAGTCGCTCTTTGTGCTGATAGGGTAGAGAATGTTTATAATTGAGTTGGAAACAGGATATTATAAACAGAAGTGTAGAAAGTTCATTACATAGATCGTAAACAAGGAGTTTAGATGGATATTCAAATGTTATATTGGCACTGGCTTGTGCTGGGGCTTTTGTTGGTGGTTGGCGAAATATTTATACCAAGCTTCACCATCCTTTGGTTTGGGCTTGGTGCTCTAGTGGTGGGTTTGGTCGAGCTGTTAATACCGATGTCATTAAGCGTCCAAATATTACTATGGACGGTGTCTTCGGTGGTTTTTACCTTAGTTTGGTTCAAAATCATTAAGGTCAAGATGGCTCAGGGTAATCGTGGTGAGGACGCAAGAAATGATGCTATTGGTGCATCTGGCTTGGTCACTAAACTGCCTACTCAAAGCACCCAAGGGAGGATGCGGTTTAGCACGCCGGTGATGGACTCTGACGAATGGAAGTTTAGCTGCGACAGTATTGTTGAGCTAGGTGATAGACTTCATATAAAAGAAGTTTCTGGCGATTTTTTGGTCGTTGCAAAATTAAATTAGTGAATTAGTAAATTAAGGAGAAGTCATAATGGAAGGCATGATCGTTGTAGTTGCAGTTTTTTTATTAGTAGTCGTTACCCTTTTTAAAGGTGTTCGTTTGGTACCCCAGGGGTCCAAGTGGGTTGTACAGCGGTTGGGGAAATACCAAAAATCATTAAGTCCAGGACTTAATTTAATCATTCCTTACATCGATGTTGTTGCTTTCAAGGCGACGACTAAAGACATTGTTTTAGAGATTCCATCTCAGGAAGTTATTACCCGGGATAACGTCGTTATTATCGCCAATGCGGTGGCCTATATTAATATTATCTCCCCAGAAAAAGCCGTCTATGGTGTTGAAGACTACGAACTGGCTATTCGCACTCTGGTACAGACTTCGCTGCGTTCAATTGTCGGTGAAATGACGCTTGATGATGCGCTATCTTCCAGGGATCAAATAAAATCAAAACTAAAGCTATCGATATCAGGCGATATTTCTGATTGGGGTATTACTTTAAAGACGGTTGAAATTCAGGATATCCAACCTTCAGGCACAATGCAGTCAGCGATGGAAGAACAGGCTGCTGCTGAACGTCAGAGGCGCGCTACAGTAACGCGTGCTGATGGAGAAAAGACTGCGGCCATTCTAGAGGCTGATGGTAGGCTTGAAGCATCGCGTAGAGATGCGGAGGCCAAGGTGGTGTTAGCTGAGGCCACTAAAACCGCACTTGAAAGAGTCAACGAAGCTATCCAAGACAAGGAACTTCCAGCAATGTACCTCTTAGGGGAAAAGTACATCGAAGCGATACATAGCATGTCTAAGTCTGACAATTCTAAATTAGTGTTGCTGCCAGCTGATATACCGGCAGCGGTTCGTGGGATTATGAGTAACGCTAAGTAATCGCTTAACCAAAGCCTCAATCTCATGTAGCTATAAATAGCGTCAACCATTTCGATCGGTTGACGTTTCAGGAAGCTACCTACTTAGGGAGAAAGTACATGCGAAATCTAACGTTGTATTCTAGCGTTTTGTGGTGTGGTCTGTTGGCCGGGTGCGCGACGGGTCTTTTGGATAAAGCAGCGGATCAGATTATTGTTGACACTCAGGGCCTTGATCTTAATGAGTATGAAAGGGATTTATCTGAATGTGATGCCTTGGCTCAGCAGATTGATATCAGTAAGCGCACTCGAGATCGCGCCATAGGCGGAGTCGTCGTTGGCAGTGTGGTCGGTGCGATTCTTGGCGACAGTGACTCTGCGCAAAAAATAGGCGGAACTGCAGGTGTGGTTGGTGGCGTAAAGGGGAACGTTCAAGCTCGAAAGGAGCAACAAAAAGTAATTAAGCGCTGCCTCCAGGGTCGCGGGTATAAAGTACTTAATTAGTCATAGTTACTATTGTCACCCAAATAATAATGTGGAGCCTTTCCCCTTGGGATGTAAATCCAAAACGGTTACTATGAGCGCCTCGAACAAAGCCTAAAAATAATGGAGTAGCGCCATGGAACCTTTGTCTACTAATCTGCAGGAAAATTTTGATCGATTAATCGTAGAATGCCTCGAACAAGGTTGTATCTGGGGCCTGCAAGATGGCACTGAAAATTGGGCGTTGGTCGGTTCAACAGATCATGATGATATTGATGTTATTCCGTTTTGGTCCTCAAAGCCGCTAGCTGAAGCATTATGCAGCGGAGATTGGGGTGTATACAAACCAGTAGCGATCGATATCGAAGAGTTTCTCGACGATTGGTTGCCTGGCATGCATGGTGACGTGCTGCTTGTTGGTGTGAATTGGGATATAGATTTGGAGGGTATGGAGATAGAGCCTCTAGATTTGTTAGAAGAATTTGAAGCGGAGTTTGATTAATCCGTGTTTATTGACCAGTTCTACCGTAAGAGTAACAACGGAATTACGATCAGCGGCCAGCAAGCAAGCGATTTTGCTAAAATTGTAAGTAATGATTTCAATCCCATACATGATGCTGGCAGTAAGCGCTTTTGTGTGCCTGGAGATCTTCTGTTTGCTCTGGTGATAAATCATTATGGTTTGCGTGAGAAGATGGATTTTCATTTCTCTGGATTATTAGCTGCTGATACACCGCTGATACTCCCACCCGATTCAATCCCTAATTATCAGATTTTAGACGAGCGAGGAAAGTCTTATTTAGAGGGTTTTCATTCGGGCGATAGCGTTCAAAATACGACGTCTGTTGAAACTTTAGTAAAAGCCTATGTTCGATTCTCTGGACATAATTTCCCTCATATTTTAGTACCCTTGATGGCTGAGAATAACGTCATGATTAATCCACAACGGCCATTGATTATCTATCAGTCAATGTCACTTGAACTGGATTGTTTGGAATTTGAAAATCCTAGCTTAAAAATCACCAAGACCAGCCTAAATGTGGCGGGCAAGCGAGGTGATGGCGAATTACATTTCACTTTTCACGACGACAACAAGATAATTGGTCGTGGAGTCAAAAAGCTCATCCTTAGCGGCTTACGTCCCTATCAGCAGGAAGCGGTTGACAGCATGGTTGCAGAGTATCTGGACAGGCAATCAATTCATTCTGAAGTTTGACGCGCTAGTATTTTTTTCAAGAAGTGGCCTGTGTAGGAGCCTTTAACCTCAGAAACCTGCTCGGGGGTGCCCTCAGCGACAATCTGCCCTCCACCGGAACCGCCCTCTGGGCCAAGGTCGACAACCCAATCGGCTGTCTTGACAACATCTAAGTTGTGTTCGATAACGACCACGGTATTGCCGTGATCACGCAGTCTATGAAGTACCGCCAGCAACTGCTCTATATCGTGAAAATGTAAACCAGTTGTTGGCTCATCTAAGATATAGAGAGTTTTCCCCGTGTCTCGCTTGGACAGTTCTTTAGAGAGTTTAACCCTTTGTGCTTCACCACCAGACAAGGTGGTTGCAGATTGTCCTAGGCTGATATACGACAGACCAACATCAACGAGCGTTTGTAATTTCCTCGCGATCGCTGGAATAGCATCGAAGAAATCTCGTGCATCTTCAATAGTCATTTCTAACACTTGATGGATATTTTTACCCTTAAAGTGAACATCTAAGGTCTCTCGGTTGTAGCGTTTACCGTTACAAACATCGCAGGGCACGTAAATATCGGGTAGAAAGTGCATTTCCACCTTTGTGACTCCATCGCCTTGGCAAGCTTCACAACGACCACCCTTGACATTAAAACTGAATCTACCCGGGTTATAACCTCTTGAGCGAGCTTCCTGAGTGCCTGCAAACAATTCTCTGACGGGCGTAAATATTCCAGTGTAGGTGGCAGGGTTCGAGCGAGGCGTACGACCAATGGGACTTTGGTTGATATCAATGCATTTGTCTAACAGGTTGAGGCCCGTTATTTTTGAATGAGGGGCTGGTTTGAGCGTGGTTGCCTTGTTTAGTGCGACAGCGGCAGCGGGGTAAAGCGTTTCATTAACGAGAGTTGATTTGCCAGAACCAGAGACTCCGGTAATACAGGTAAATACACCAATGGGAATATTTAAATCCACAGACTGCAGATTGTTTCCAGTGGCACCTTTCACGGACAGAAGCTTCCCATTGCCTTTATGCCGCGTTTTAGGTATCAGTATATTTCGCTTGCCTGACAGAAATTGACCGGTGATAGACTTAGCGCTACTGCATATCTGCTCAACTGAACCTTGTGCGACGATCTCACCACCATGAATCCCAGCACCTGGGCCTATATCGACAACGTAATCAGCAGCAGCAATGGCTTCTTCATCATGCTCGACCACAATAACGGTGTTACCAATATCACGAAGGCGAACTAAGGTTTTCAAGAGACGTTCGTTATCTCGCTGGTGCAAGCCTATAGAGGGTTCATCGAGAATGTACATGACGCCTACCAATCCTGCCCCGATCTGGCTGGCCAGACGAATTCGTTGCGCTTCTCCACCGGACAGAGTATCTGCACTCCGGTTAAGGGATAAATAGTTAAGCCCCACATCGACGAGAAAAGTGAATCGTTGGCGAATTTCTTTGACAATCTTGTCGGCAATCTCTCCCTGTCGTCCTGGCAGTTCAAGTTGATCGAAATAATCAGAACAGTCTCCAACAGGCATACAAACGATGTCTTCAATACGCTTGTCATCAATGAAAACGTTGCGTGCTGACTTTCTTAGCCTGGTTCCTGCGCATTCGGGGCAGCTTGAGGTAGCCATAAATTTGGTTAACTCTTCGCGCACAGATTGAGACTCTGTCTCTCTGTAGCGCCGTTCCATATTATGAATAATACCTTCAAACTTATGTTGCCGACGAAAAACGGTGCCTCTGTCGTTAACGTAATTAAAAGTGATCTCTTCATCGTCACTACCGAACAGAATTTTCTGTTGGTGGATAGCGGCAAGTTTTTCCCATGGCTCATCAATATCAAATTGATAATGCTCAGCAAGAGAGGTGAGCATGTTGTAATAAAATAGCGTTCTTTTGTCCCAGCCTCGAATAGCGCCTTCAGAAATGGAGACCTCTGGATGCTGGATGACGCGATCAATATCGAAAAACTGATGTAAGCCTAAACCATCACACGTCGGGCATGCACCCGCTGGATTGTTGAAGGAGAAGAGCCGTGGCTCGAGCTCATTTAAGCTGTAATTACACACGGGGCAGGCAAACTTTGCAGAAAACATTTGATCGGGCTCGTCACCCTCCATATAACTAATCATGACCAAGCCTTCTGCGAGATTTAAGGCCGTTTCAAATGACTCAGCTAATCGCAAGCCAATATCATCTTTCACTTTAAAGCGATCTACAACAACATCAACGCTATGTTTTTGCTTTTTGTTGAGGGTGGGGGCCTCATCTAGATCACAGACCAGACCATCGATTCGAGCGCGAATAAAACCTTGACGCCTTAGTGTCTCAAATAGATGTAAATGCTCTCCTTTCCTGTCTTTAACAACGGGGGCCAAGAGCATAAGCTTTGTCCCCTCAGGCAGCTCCATCACCTGATCAACCATCTGGCTGACTGTTTGAGCTTTAAGCGCGTTGTTGTGGTCAGGACACCGAGGCTCTCCTGCACGGGCGAAAAGCAGACGTAAATAATCGTAGATTTCGGTGATTGTGCCAACAGTAGAGCGAGGATTATGAGAGGTTGATTTTTGTTCAATGGATATAGCTGGTGAAAGACCCTCGATATGATCTACGTCGGGTTTTTCCATCATGGACAAAAACTGCCGTGCATAGGTTGATAGCGATTCAACATAGCGCCTCTGGCCCTCAGCGTAGAGGGTATCAAAAGCCAGAGAAGATTTGCCAGAACCTGACAGCCCCGTGATAACAATAAATTTATCTCGGGGAAGATCTAGATCAATATTTTTAAGATTATGAGTGCGCGCGCCGCGAACCTGAATGGTTTTCATTAAAATGTCTTTTTGTCAGATTAAACCGTCAATTATAGTGGCAGGAAGGCCTGCTGGGCAAAGAGTAATTACTCGTAATTGACAGTGTACGGCAAGACCCCTTAGCTAGACCTTAGCTTTCAATGGAAATGTTGTAGATCGAGAGTTTTTTTTACAATATTAATGATAAACATTTTCCCTTGTCGACTGCACTGGTAGTATAGCGGCTTTAGAATTTTAATCAGACATCGACGCCACCTTGACAAACTACCCAGTTTTTTCGCCGATCGAAAGACGCGCAACTTTCTCTATAGCTAGCCTCTATGCTTTTAGAATGCTTGGGCTATTTATGGTACTACCCGTTCTCGCAATTTCAGTGGGAGGGTATTCAGACTACAGTCCGTTATTGTTGGGGTTGACTCTAGGTGCTTATGGGTTAGTCCAAGCGATTCTACAAATTCCCTTTGGGTTGTTATCGGATCGAATTGGGCGGCGACCGGTGATTATTGGCGGTCTTTTGTTGTTTATTCTGGGCAGTATTGTTTGTGCTCTTGCTGAGACGATGCAAGGTTTAGTTCTAGGGCGCGCTTTGCAAGGCTCAGGAGCAATAGCCAGCACTTTAATGGCCATGGTTACAGACCTTACGTCGGAGGAAAACCGGAGTAAAGCGATGGCGATGATTGGCGGGAGTATCGGCTTTTCATTTATCTTAGCCATGGTTCTTGGCCCGCTCATAAGTTTGAACTATGGCCTTTCAGGTGTTTTCTGGACCACCGCTATTCTGGGCGTATTAGGTATACTGATTGTGTGGTTATTAGTGCCAAATAGGGTTCAAGTGCAACATAATCGAGAGACCTTAACGGATGTTAAGCAGATTGTTAAGTTGCTCAAGAAAACCACCCTGTTGCGTCTGAATTATGGCATTTTTGCACTGCATCTAGCCTTGATGGCCGCCTTTGTCGCTATACCAACGATATTGTCCGAAGAGCTGGGGATTGAAGGTCAAAATCTTTGGTGGGTTTATCTGCTATTGCTAGGTGGTGGATTTTTCATAATGTTACCGGGCATGATATTAGCTGAAAAATATAACCGACATAAATTGATTTTTTTGGTGTCGGTTGGAGTCATGACGGCAGTGACATTGATGCTAAGTTTTTATCGTGGATCAGTGGTGACTCCTCTGCTTTTGTTGATATTTTTCACTGCATTTAATTTACTCGAGGCGTCATTGCCGTCGTGGATGAGTAAATCTTGCCCTGTTGGAAATAGGGGTACAGCAATGGGCATTTATTCTACGAGCCAGTTCTTGGGTGCTTTTTTTGGAGGTCTGCTGGGTGGTTGGAGCTTGCAGACATTGGGCATGAACGGGCTTTTTGTTGTTATCAGCCTTGTCTTAGCGATTTGGTGGTGCGTATGCTTAGGGTTGGAATCTCCAAGACCCCTAAAAACGTTAGTATTAGCTGTTGGTGGATCAGGGCATGCCGATTTTACAAAAATAGTTTCAAATATAGCGGGTGTTAAAGATATACTCTTACTAGATGGTGAGCGATTAGCCTATGTCCAAGTTGACCAGCGACAGGTGGATATGTCGAGCTTGCAACCGTACTTAAACCGTTAATAAATTAGGGGAAGAAAATGGCACGCGGAGTTAATAAAGTTATCATAGTGGGTAACTGTGGTCAGGATCCAGAAACGCGGTTTATGCCGTCGGGTGGTGCTGTAACTAATCTTAGTATTGCTACATCAGAGTCTTGGAAAGATAAAACCAGTGGAGAGCCTCAAGAGCGAACCGAATGGCATCGAGTGGTATTCTTTAATCGTCTGGCCGAGATAGCTGGCGAATATGTAAAGAAAGGTTCTAAGCTTTATGTGGAAGGTTCATTGCGAACACGTAAATGGCAAGGCCAAGATGGGCAAGACCGTTACACGACTGAAATTGTAGCGAGTGAAATGCAAATGCTTGATAGTCGAGGTGGTCCAGGCGGTTCAGGCGGTTCAGGTGGATACGATTCACCACAAGGATCCACTGGGCAGGGTTCAGCTCCAAAGAGTCCCAACCAGCAGGCTCCTCAGCAGCAGGCTCCTCAGCAGCAGGCGCCTCAGCAGCAATCAGGGCCTTTCGATGATGATATTCCATTCTAGAATGGCTTGAGTAGCTATATAACTCAGTCCAGATTTTAGTAAAGGGCCATACCTAGGGTGTGGCCATAATATTTTAAACACTAATTAATAGAGGTTGTTATGACAATTGAAGTGGGTGACAGAGTCCCAGCCGGGATGTTTACAGTCATGGGCGCTGAAGGCCCTGCAGGATTAAGTACGGCAGATATTTTCGATGGCAAAAAGGTTGTTCTTTTTGCTGTTCCAGGTGCATTTACGCCAACTTGTTCGGTGTCTCATTTGCCGGGTTTTGTTGTTCATGTCGATGAGATAAAGGCAAAAGGCGTTGATACAGTAGCCTGCATGTCGGTTAATGATGTTTTTGTTATGCATGCTTGGGGTCAGTCGGCTAATGCGGAGCACCTGATGATGCTTGCCGATGGTAATGGCGATTTTACTGGGGCTCTAGGTCTTGAGTTGGATGGCACGGGTTTTGGTATGGGTAAGCGCAGCCAGCGTTTCGCTATGATTGTAGATGATGGTGTGGTGAGTCTGCTAAATGTGGACGCAGGAGCTCTTGAAGGGTCTAGTGCCGAGGCGATCTTGGCTGCACTATAGTGTAGTGATATTAAAAGGTTTTCGCTCTTTCGGAAACCTTTTAATTCTTTAGCCGTAAGCGCTAATAAAGGGTGTAGAAAACTGTAATTTCTTCACCCTTTTTTATTGGTTGCTTAATAGTTAATTACCTTATTTTTTCTGCGATTAGGTTTATTTTAGCGTCGGCATTTTCTGATCGATTAGTAAATCTGCCTAAGGGCTTTTTCAATCAATCACCTTTCCCATTAAATCGAAAGTGAGTCTGTCCGGCGCAGGTTTCGTAGAACTTATCCCTTAAATCTTTCCATCACTAGTGCGGCATTAGTGCCGCCAAAACCAAAACTATTGGACATGACACGATTTAGCTTGGTTTGCTTTGATTCTAATAGTATTGGCAATCCTTTAGCGTGATCGTCAAGAGTGTCGATGTGCGCAGAAGCAGCCACGAAATCTGCTTCCATCATCAACATGCAGTATATGGCTTCATGAACACCTGCAGCCCCTAAGCTATGGCCAGATAGAGACTTTGTGGAACTGATGTCGGGGCAATTGTCTCCAAAAACATTGCGAATAGCGCCTAGCTCAGCCATGTCACCTACGGGAGTGCTCGTGCCGTGAGTATTAATATAATCCATAGGGCCTGATGCGGTCTCCATGGCCATTTTCATGCATCTTTCAGCACCTTCACCAGACGGGGATACCATGTCTGCACCATCCGAAGTGGCGCCATAACCTGTTATTTCACAAATGATGTTCGCGCCTCTTGCTAGAGCGTGTTCGAGCTCTTCTACAACAACACATCCACCACCAAGGCTGGGAGCAAAACCGTCTCGGCCTGCATCGTATGCTCTAGAAGCGATAGCTGGGGTATCATTGTATTTGCTGGTTAAGGCACCCATAGCATCAAACATGGCTGCCATTGACCAATGCATTTCTTCAGCGCCGCCGGCCAGTAATACGTCTTGTTTTCCGAGTTGAATTAATTCAACAGCATGACCTATACAGTGTGCACTTGTGGCGCAGGCAGAGGATAGCGAGTAATTAACACCTTTAATTTTAAAGGGAGTCGCTACACAGGCAGAAACAGTACTTGCCATAATTTGAGTGACTCGATAGGGGCCCGCACGTTTAATGCCTCGAGCTCGCATCACGTCAACAGCCTCAACAAACATTTCGCCAGAAAGCCCGCCTGAACCCATAATCAGACCGGTTCTGAGATTAGATACCATCTCGTCAGTAAGGCCAGCATCGGCAATGGCTCTATCAGTAGCTATGTAACCGTAGGCCGCAGAGTCGCCCATAAAGCGTAATGTTTTTCGGTCAATATGATCTTTTGGGTCGAGATCAATAAGACCCCCGACATTACAGCGCAGGCCCATCTCAGCGAAATCTTCTCGCCGTTGAATTCCCGAGATACCATTGCGAAGGGAATGTGTAACAGACTCTCTATCATTGCCTAGGCAGGATACGATCCCCAGCCCTGTAATTACAGCGCGTTTCATTATGTTTCCTTCTTAAAGGTAGTGCGTTAAAGATAAATATTAAAAGCTGTCAGTGCTCTCAAATAGTCCCACTTTCAAGTCTTGGGCAGTATAAATTTCACGACCGTCAACTTCTACGGATCCATTGGCGATTCCCATAATCAGTCTACGTTGGATAAGTCGAGTGAACTCAATTTTGTAGGTGACTTTTTTTGCGGTCGGCAATATCTGACCAAAAAACTTAACATTTCCTGCCCCGAGGGCTCGGCCACGGCCTTTATTTCCGTTCCAGACTAAGAAGAATCCAACCAGTTGCCATAGAGCATCTAGCCCTAGACAGCCGGGCATTACAGGATCTCCTTCAAAATGGCAGTCGAAAAACCAGAGGTCGGGCGTAATATCTATTTCAGCTATAATTTGGCCAAGACCATTTTTGCCGCCATGGTTGTTGATTTCGACGATCCGATCAATCATCAGCATATTAGGGGCGGGGAGTTTGGCGTTTTCCGGTCCAAACAATTCACCGCGAGTGGAGCCTAGTATTTCTTCTTTTGAATATGATGATTTGGGCGTAAAGGACATGGGTGACTTTTTACTGTGATGAAAGATTTCATTTTAACGATTTATTGGATTAGCGGCAACTTTTACGTTTAATTACAGCGCCAACTTTTAGTTATAAGCGATTCACTATTTGATTTCTACGATCTTATGAGTTGACAGTAAAGGGCTGTCTGCCTAGCATGCATGCTGTCCCGTAATGAAGACACTATAGGAAGTATGAATGCTACCTTTTCAGCAGGCTGTGGAAAATGAGTTTTCCGAAGTCAACAAATTAATCGTTAGTCAGCTTCATTCCGATGTTGGGCTAGTGGAAAATATCGGTCACTACATTATTGATGCGGGTGGCAAGCGCTTGCGTCCCGTGGTCGTTCTCCTGAGTGCGCTCGCTAATGGTTACCAAGGCGTAGATCATTTGAAAATGGCTGCGGTCATTGAATTTATTCATACAGCCACATTGCTTCATGACGACGTCGTTGATGTCGCGAGTTTGCGTCGCGGACGACAAACCGCTAATGCTCAGTGGGGAAATGCGCCCAGTGTGCTAGTGGGAGACTTTCTTTATTCAAGAGCTTTCCAAATGTTGGTCGAAATAGAGCATATGCCAATTATGAGCGTGATGGCGAATGCCACCAATGTTATTTCGGAGGGAGAAGTTCAACAGATGGCTAATGCTGGCAATCCAGACATTAGTGAAGAGATTTACCGCCAAGTAATTTATCGTAAAACGGCCAAGCTTTTCGAAGCCGCAGCTCAGGTTGGTGCCTGTCTTGCGGGAAAAAATCAAGATGCGATGATTGCTTATGGAAAGCATCTGGGGTTGGCGTTTCAAATTGCTGATGATGTTTTGGACTATCAAGGTGATATCGAGGTAACGGGTAAGAATATAGGCAGTGATCTTGCTGAAGGAAAAATGACTCTACCACTTATTTTTGCTCGAGATAACGCTGGATCTGAGCATGCTGATTTGATTCGCAAAGCTATTGCGGGCAAGACCGCAGACGATTTTGGGACTATATTACAAGTGGTCAATACTAGCGGCGGCCTTTCCTATAGCCGCCAGCAAGCAGCAAAGGAAGTTGAGCTTGCTAAGCATGCTCTTGTTGGAATGCCCGATGGTGAGTACAAACATGTATTGCTTGATCTTGCGGAATTCTCAATATCTCGTGTTAGCTAAGCACCTTTTATTGGTATCAAATACCTTTTGTTCGAGATTGTACTGAACCCTATAGTGTCTAATAGGCGAAGACTTTGATCCCGGACTAATTCGGGTCCAACAAAAGAAACAACATCCATCTAATACCTTAAACACATTCCTACTTCAGGTTCATATGACTTTTACTTATAGCCCATAAAGACCATGATATTGCCGAATCCCCATCGTACTATATAATTCAAATGAAGTTTGACGAGATTCTTCGTAAAGCGTCATAAATCATTAAGGCAACTCAGAATTTCTGATAATCTCATTATTTAGTTTGTAATAGTGACTATTTATATTGACGGTATGGGCCCCATTGTTTTTTTTGGTACTATTCACAGCAGTTATTAATACAAAGATGTTCATATCTAAAATTTAAGGAGAATTGAGTGATAATCGGGATTCCTTCGGAAATCAAAACCGGTGAGAAGCGCGTCGCCATGTCCCCTGCCAATGTCCAGTCATTAACGGACAAAAGTGTAAAGGTGCTTGTTCAAAAAAATGCTGGTAGCGCGGCTGGCTATCCAGATGCAGAATATAACGCTGCTGGAGCAACGACTATAGCTGACCGAGCAGAGATATTTGCCACCGCAGATATCATTTTACAAGTCCAAAGTTTTGGCTCAAATACTGAAAACAGTGACTCAGACCTAGCGTTGTTGCGTCGTGGTCAGTTGGTGATCGGAATGATGGATCCATTAGCTTCACCACAGGCTGCCAAGGAGGTCGCTGCAACAGGGGCTAGCGCCATCGCTCTTGAGTTGGTGCCACGTATTAGCAGAGCACAAAGTATGGACGTGCTCTCGTCTATGGCGACCTTAGCCGGTTATAAATCGGTATTGATTGGAGCCTCGGCTTCTCCACGCATTTTTCCTATGCTGATGACCGCAGCAGGCACTCTTCAGCCCGCTCGAGTACTCATTATGGGGGTGGGTGTTGCCGGTCTGCAGGCCTGTGCTACGGCTAAGCGGCTAGGAGCTGTTGTTGAGGCCTACGATGTTCGTCCGGCCGCTAGAGAACAGATTATTTCGGTGGGGGCAAAGCCTGTCGAGTTGGACCTCGATACTGGCGAAACAGAAGGCGCCGGCGGCTACGCTAAAGAGCAGGGGGAAGATTTTCTTCGTCGGCAGCGCGAATTGATGACTGAAGTGGTTGCCCAGCAGGACATTATTATCACGACGGCAGCCATACCCGGGGCAAAGTCGCCGATTCTAGTGACAGAAGAGATGGTTATAGCGATGAAGCCAGGTGCTGTGATAGTTGATCTCGCTGCAGAACGCGGTGGAAACTGTGACCTTACTGAGCAAGGAAAAACTATTGTTGCCCACGATGTAATTATTGTAGGCCCCGAGAACGTTCCTTCAGACTTGGCTTATCATGCCAGTCAGATGTACGGTAAAAATATGCAGACTCTTCTCGAGCTCATATTGGATGAAAATGGTAGTCTCAATCTGGATCTTAATGATGAAATTGTTGCGGGCACGCTTGTAGCCCATGATGGCGAAGTTCCTCATGCTCATATGAGGAAGTTACTGGGCCTAACTGAAATAAAGGTTCCTACGGAATCGGAGCAACAACCTACTACCCCCGCTGACGAAAAACAGGAGAGATAATCAATGGAAACCTTAATTTTACTTCTAGCGTTGTTCGTCCTCGCTTTATTCCTCGGGGTTGAGCTAATTACTAAAGTTCCTCCAACCTTACACACACCATTAATGTCTGGAACCAATGCAGTATCAGGAATTACCTTGGTCGGGGCTTTATTGGCCGCAGGGACAGGCAGCTCTCCTATGCTGGTTAATTGGCTTGGCTTTATAGCTGTGACTTTGGCGACTATCAATGTGGTCGGCGGTTATCTGGTGAC
>Ga0307985_10000546_pt1 | contig 21979 bp, 17 predicted proteins | sample EllFjometageno80_FD_203155 | JGI IMG/M metagenome (GOLD analysis project Ga0307985, IMG submission 203155) | Marine microbial communities from Ellis Fjord, Antarctic Ocean - #80 | ecosystem: Environmental > Aquatic > Marine > Unclassified | place: Southern Ocean | collected 2014-10-09 | reverse complement strand
GACCCAACACGGCACGCCTTTGAGCCGAGGTCTCATGCTCGCCACACCAAGCGACGATCGCGAAGCGGTAGCCCAAGCTCTGCGCAGCGGCCTCTTCTGCGGGATCAAAGTCTACCATTGTTACTCCGGTCGAGAGGATACGATGAACGCGACGGTCGAGGAATATGCCCCCGACTGAATGTGGGAAATTCTGCACGAAGTTTCAGGCATCATGCTCCTGCACATCGTGCGCGACGGCGCGATGGAAGACGCGACCAACCAACACTCCATCCGGCGTCTTTGCCAGACCTACTACAAAGCCCGGCTCATTCTCGCGCACATCGGTCGCAGCTTCAACTACCGCAACGCGCGCAACGGATTCCACAGTCTCGTCGATCTTGATAACGTCGTCGTCGATACCTCTGCCATCTGCGAATCAGAAGCCTTTGCCGCCGCCTTCAAAATTCTCGGACCACGTCGCGTGCTCTGGGGTTCTGATTTTGCGGTCAGCGAAATGCGCGGCCGATGCGTCTCCACTGGCAAGAGCTTTTTCTGGCTTTACCCCGAAGTCCTTCAACAAGACCACGTCGCGCCGACCTCCACCGACTTCACCTTGGTAGGTATCGAATCACTCCTCTGTTTGCAGGAAGCCTGTGAAGATTCCGGCCTGACGAGCGGCGACATCGAAGACGTCTTCCAACGCAACGCCCTGCGCACGCTCGCCCCACATCGTCCAAAAGAAACCGCTGCACCCGCGCCCACTGGACCCGAACTTTGGCAACGCGCACAGTCAGTCATCTCGTGCGGCACAGGGCTACTTTCCAAGCGGGCTGAATCATTTGATGCCAAAGGGTGGCCCTCCTACTTTTCACGCGCCTCCGGTTGTGAAGTCTGGGATCTCGAGAATAAGCGTTACATTGATTTCGCCGGAGGCTGCGGCGCCATCCTGCTCGGATACGCCGATCCTGATGTAAACGCCGCCGTGCGTCGGCGCGTATCACTCGGCACTTACAGCACGCTCCTTAATCCGCAGGAGATCGAACTCGCCGAGCAACTGATTGAGCTCCATCCGTGGGCGGGCAAAGTGCGCTATGCCCGCGGCGGTGGTGACGCGATGATGGTAGCAGTGCGCACCGCGCGAGCTGCCACTGGTAAAAGCGGAATCGCATTTTGCGGCTATCACGGTTGGCACGATTGGTATCTCGCCGCCAACCTCGGTGAGGGTGATGCCCTCGACGGACACCTCTTGCCCGGCTTGGAACCGCATGGAGTGCCGCGTGAACTCAAAGGCACATCCGTTCCTTTCCATTACAACAATCTCGAATCACTCGACGCCGCGATCGCCCAACTGGGAGACAACTTCGCCGCGATCGTGATGGAGCCCATGCGCTCGCAGCTTCCTCAGGATGACTTCGTCGCCAAGGCCGCGGAACGTTGTCGTGCGGCGGGAGCCGTGTTCGTCGTTGATGAAGTCAGCAGCGGTCTGCGCTACGGTTTTCCCGGAGGAATGTCTACCCTTGGCATCGACCCCGACATCGCGGTTTACGCCAAAGCGATGAGCAACGGGATTCCCTTCGGCGCCATCATCGGTCGCGACGATATCATGCAAGCGGCCGACAGCAGTTTCATCTCTTCCAGCTATTGGACCGATGGGATCGGCCCTGCCGCCGCCCTCGCCGTGTTGGAGAAAGTCCAAGACCTCAACGTCTACGAAACCGTAGTCGAACGCGGAACACGATTGCAGGCCTCCCTGCGTGAACTCGCGACCCGCCATCCACAATGCCAACTCGCGATCGGAGGCATGCCCGCAACGCCATCGATGTCCTTCGATCTCGGTGACCAGTGTCGTTTAGCGCAGACCCTCTACATGCGCAAAATGCAGGCGCGAGGATTCCTCGTAACTGGCTATCACTATCTGATGCTGGCTCACGACGATGAGAAGATCGCCGCACTCCTAGTCGCGGCAGATGAAGCCATGGGCGAAGTCGCCAAAGTTATCGAAGCAGGCACACTCGCCGAGACTACCGGACCTTTAGTCCAACAAATCGGCTTCGCACGCCTGACCTAGCTCACCTCGCTCGGCGGCTGAGTATTACTTGTTGGCGACAGGACGAAATTCACCGGTCGTGGGAGTGGCACGACTGACGATAACAATGGCGAGCCATGCCAGAATGAAGCCGGGGATAATCTCGTAGATGCCGGGTCCGCCCAGGAAGGAGTTGCTCCAACCCATGCTGATCCAGACGGTCACCGTCACCGCACCTGTCAGCATTCCGGCGACCGCGCCAGAACCCGACATTTTCTTCCATGTTAACGCCAGGATAATCATGGGACCGAAAGCGGCTCCAAACCCGGCCCAAGCGTTGGAAACGAGTCCTAGCACTTGGGAGTTCGGATCACCAGCCATGAATGCCGCGACGACACCCACCAGCAAAACACACACCCGACCCACGAACACGAGTCGGGCGTCGCTGGCTTTTTTGTTCATAAACAAACGGTAGAAATCCTCCGTGAGTGAAGAAGAAGAGACGAGTAATTGGCTCGAGATCGTCGACATGATCGCCGCCAGCAGTGCCGCGTAAAGGAAGCCAGTCACCAACGGGTGAAATAGCAGATCGGCCAACACGATGAAGATCGTTTCAGGATCGGCAATCACGATACCATTGCGCTCAATATAAGCGCGGCCCAAGATCCCCAACCCGACGGCACCGATCACCGATATGGCCATCCAACCCATCCCAATATTGCGGGCTTTGGCGACATCCTCCACCGAGCGGACCGCCATGAAACGAACGATGATGTGTGGCTGTCCAAAATAGCCGAGGCCCCAGGTAATCGCCGACAAGAAACCAAAGAAAGTCAGCCCATCAAAAAGTGACAGGTAGTTCGGATCGATCGCGGTCAGACGTTCAGACGCCGCGGCCAGCCCATCGCCCTGCCCTGTGGTGAGAATAACAATCGGCATGATCACTAGCGCTAACATCATGATGACACCTTGAACGAAGTCAGTCAGGCTGACCGCCAGGAAACCACCCACCACGGTGTAAGTCATCACAATGCCCAACGTGAACCAAACGCCGAAACCATAATCGCTGATCATGCTGAAATTGATCAGATCACCAAAAGCGCTGGCGAACAGCTTCCCTCCGGCCACAAGACCCGAAGCCGTATAGACGACAAAGAAAACCACGACAATGATCGCTGAAACCGTGCGTAACGCCATCGCTTTGGACGGAAACCGGTTGGCTAGAAATTGAGGCACTGTGAGCGCGTTGTCATAGCGTTCCGTCTGCTCACGCAGGCGTGGTGCCACCACAATCCAGTTTACCAATGCCCCGATGAACAGGCCGATACCAATCCACGCTTCGACCAAACCCGCAACGTAAAGCGCCCCCGGTAGTCCCAGCAAAAGCCACCCCGACATGTCGGAAGCACCGGCGGACAGCGCGGCAACCGCCGGATGCAATCGTCGACCTCCGAGCATGTATTCTTCAGAGCTTGAGGTTGACTTTTTCGCGGCGTAAAACCCGATCGCGATCATCAACCCGAAATATAAAAATAAACTGATCCAAATACCAAGTGCCATGAGTTATCTTTCCGTTTCACTGACGTTAAACCCGTGACCCTCACACGCGGGACTGACTAAACCCAAGGGTCGAATCAGTTATTTTCAGTTGCCGCATGTTCCTACAAAGCAAACGGGACCTTGTTTCAGGAAACCCGGGGCATTCGTTCGCACTAGCCCAGTCGCGTCTACTACCGTCGCCCTTCTCTCAAAATTCGTCGCAAAATAAACTGTCATTGCGAGACAGATCCGGCTCGGCGGATCGGGCGCGGCAATCCACGAACACGGGCGAATGTAAACAACGAGTCATCTTGGATGGCCACGTCGCTCACGCTCCTCGCCATGACAGAAAAGGGAAGAGGGTCATCGCGCTCTCTCCACGCCAGCCAGCATGGCTTGGTTTGTCGTCTCGCAATGAAATAATCGCTCTTCCCCATAACGAAAGTGTCACCAGGCTGGTTACACTTTCTTGGAAGCGGCTCTAGTTCACCACGTTCTGGGGTGAACCAGCAGCGTAGGCTCGGATGTTTTCGATCGCGGTGTTGAGCAGTCGGGTGCGCGCGGCTTGGGTCGCCCACGCGATATGCGGAGTCACGAAGCAATTCTTCGCGCTCAAGAGCGGATTGTCCGGCTGTGGCGGTTCGGACGACAACACATCAAGGGCCGCGCCCCCGATGCGTCCGGCATTCAGTGCTGCCGCGAGATCGGCTTCGACCACAAGCGGCCCGCGACTGGTATTCACCAGCAGCGCGGAAGGCTTCATCAGCTCGATGCGTGGTGTGTTAACGAGACCCTCCGTCTCCGGCGTTTGGGGACAATGCAGCGACACGACATCGCTGCGCTGAAACAGCTCATCGATCGAAACCTGCTCGACGCCCTCCTTCGCCGTGCGCGAGGCGACGATCACCTTCATGCCAAAAGCGCGCCCCAGAGCCGCGACCGCCTGACCGATGCGACCATAGCCGACAATGCCCAAAGTCTGACCATCGAGCTCGACTAATGGGTGATCCCAGAAACACCAATCAGCATTCTTAACCCAGCGCCCCTCTTTCACCGCCGCCGCATGTGCCCCCACGTGTTGGGTGTGTTCAAGAATCAGCGCAAAGACATGCTGAGCCACTGATTTCGTTCCGTAGATCGGCACATTGCAAACGGGGATGCTTCGCTCCCTCGCCGCCGCGACATCGACCACATTGAAACCCGTAGCAAGCACCCCGATGCATTTCAGATTCGGCAGCTGCGCCAAAGTCTCCGCCGACAACGGGCACTTATTCGTTAAGATCACCTCGGCCTCGGCCGCGCGAGCAACGATCTGATCCGCCGCCGTGCGATCATGGACCTCACAATCTCCCAGCGCGCGTAGACCGTCCCAGCTTAAGTCACCGGGGTTGAGGGCATATCCATCCAAGACAACAATCTTCATACCCTGAGCCTTCGTGTTTTCGTTTTCAAAACAACGCCAAAGCTCAGGATAAGAGGATTAGTGCAATTTTCTCGACGCTCCCGCCTCCATGACAAATCTTCCCATCGCACGGGCTGGTAGCTCAATGGTTAGTTCCGAGGAGCTTTGCGACGACATTCTGCTTCGAAATTCGAAGCAGCACAGAGCACCGTGCTCTGCGATTGTTCAATTTACTCGACGACTCCGCGCACATAGCAAAACCTCCTGAGATAGACGGGCTGGTAGCTCAATGGTTAGAGCAGAGCACTCATAATGCTTTGGTTGCGGGTTCGAATCCCGCCCGGCCCACCATGCTACGCTCTTTCGAGCTTCGTATGGCACGGCCATGTTTTAGGGATGAGAACCCAAGGTTCGACGAAGCCTGCATAGCAGGCGAAGAAGGGGCGACCGCAAGGTCGAGTGCGAAGCTCCGAGCAGAGCGAGCCAATCCCGCCCGGCCCACCATGTTTTAGGGATGAGAACCTAGGGTTCGACGAAGCCTGCATCGCAGGCGAAGGGCGCGTTCACCGAAGCGAATCCATCGAGTCGCAGCGAATAACGCCGCAAATGATAATCCGGCAGCATGTAATTAGTTTGGAGATAGAGAGACATCTCCGTCGCACTTGTCTGCACCACGCCCACCGCCGGACAGTTACTCCGGCAAACCCATGAGCCGCGATCTAGCCCGGGACGGATAAACGATTCCATGAAAGTCCGGTCGTAGTGATTCCCCCCGCGCGAGCTCATCAGAACCGCATCCGAAGCTCCATGGCGTTGCCAATCGAGATTGAAATTCCACGCGTCCATTTCCGCTTCGGTCAACGCAGTCTGATCATCCACATAACGAAACGGCAGCGCGATGTAGATGTGCGGCGCCCGAAAATAAGGGTGCGTGCCATTCGTATAAATATGCTCATCCGGCGTATCGCCAAAATCCATCGTCACCGGCTCGGTCCAGGTAATGAAATCAGGCGAAGTCGCGCGACTGATCGTGCGGAATCCACGAAACTCCTCGCCTCCGCTCGTGTCCGTCCACGTGCGAATGTAGGCCACGTAGCATTGCTCGTGCTCCGACCACATCGCGACGTTGACCGTATCGAGCGGGTAGCCGAAGAACAGCGGCTCTTCCGAAAACATCCGCCAGCGAATTCCATCCGCCGAGACCATGCGGAACAACCCGCAAGTGCGCGAACCGCCCACCCCTTTGTAGCGCTCGTCATCCGGCACCCCCGGGCGCGTATCCTTAAACACCGCGAAATTGTGCGAAATGCGGCGCTCGTCACCATCCGGCAGGATGAGATTATTTTTCGTGCTCCCCTGAAACTCGTGGAGATTCAGCTCGGGTTTCACCCAGTTAATCCCATCGGGGCTCTCAGCGTAAGCCGTTTGCTCGAGCAATATTGCCTCGCCCCCATCGTCTCCGTAACCGGAACAGCGATAATACATGCGGTAGCAATCATCGTCCTTCAGCACATTCGTCGATCCTACAAACCGACCTTCCCAAGGAAGATCAAAGTCTATCACGTTCTCTTCGCGCCGCGGCGTGCCCATAAGCAAGGAAGTGTGGTCCAACTTCTCGACTAAATAGCGGTCGAGAAATAATTCCCGACGAGCGCCAATATTTCGAGTGTCATCATTCATGAGAAAATCGCGTGAGTCGTTTCGTTCTACCAGAGCCCGAGATTGATGCGGTGCACATGCATCGGTGCATCGTGGTCGTTGTGGATCACGAGATCATTGCTACCCGCATTGAGCAGCTCCGGAGAAAACCGGAAGCTTTGCGTATGCTCCAACGGCGGACGCGGCCAGCTGAGCACACCGGGAACAGTCGCCGTCCATTCGAGAAACAATTCCGGCGAACGGTCGCGCGTATAAGTTTCCAACTCCTCCCCATTGAGCGTCACGCGACTGCGTTGCGTCACAAAGAAGACCAGCCGCGATCGCCAGGCCGGAAATGCAGCGGAAGGGAGCCGCAGATCGATCTCCACCGATTGGCCCTTTTCCAAAGTGACCGGCAAAATACCTGGCAGATCCATATCCTTGCGCACGCGCCAGTGAGCCACCGAAAACAGTAAAGGTTTCTTACAGGCCGTGGCCGGTTTCTCGATCCCCTCGCACGCACTTGAGGAAACCTCCTGATGCCAGTGCCGCCCATTGCACGGAAAGTTAAACATACTGATTCCATCAGCTCCGGAATCGTAGAGCGACGTGCAGAGCGCGCGGACCGATTCTGCATTCTGGAACTGAGTGCCGTGCTGAAGCTCAATCGACGCATAGATCGGCATCGCGGGTTCATCAATCGCAGCCCTCATCTCATCCAACGGCATAAAATAATCCGAAGTCAAAAACGGCCCCGCGGTCACCGCATCGACCAAGCCGCGTTTAACCCATTCGGCCACATCCGTGCCGAGCACGCGGCAACCGGCCATCGATGTCGGCACGCGCACGAAAAGTTTGATGCCCTTCGCATTTGTCAGTTCCCGAATCGTCGCCACGAATCGGGTGAGATGATCCCGCTTCGCCCAGACTTCCTCCGGTGTGCCGGAAAGGTGACGCGGGAAACGCATCCAATCGAGCTGGATGCCATCCATCTCGTAGTTCTCAAACAACTCGCGGAAGAGTTTCTCAAAATACGGCGGCACGGCTGGGTGCGAGTAATCCACTCCGAAGTTCAGATTATCCGGATCGCCACGCTCCACTGCAGGAAGATCGACGATGCAGTCCGGGTGCTCCTTGCGCACGCCTGACATGTTCCACTCATCCGCATCCTCGGGATTATGCACGTCATTCATGCGGAAACTTACAAAAGTTTCCTTCCCTGCCGCCTTGAGACGCTCCATGAAATAGCCGAAAGGATCATTCCCCTTCTCGTGCTCGGCGACCAGCTGCTTACAACGTGGATCCGCTTCCCAAACTTTCGTCGGGTAGTAAAATTTTCCTGCTCCACAGCACAGCAGATACGTCGTCACATTCGGTGGGCACTCCGCCACCGCCTCATCGATATCCTTGCGATAATCATCGCTCAGCAAACTGAAGACATTGTGGCCATCATCATCCATGAGGAGACGCGGCTGCACCAAGGGGCGAAAAGAAGCATTCATAATCGGGGGTAATTTTTCTAACGCAGGTCGTCATCCAAATGTATAGCGACGCGCATTAGGAACCCCAGATTCACTCGCGTTGAAAGCCCGTAATGCGCGATCGGTGAAATTAATGTCACCAGTCGGATCAAATTGCTTCGTTCAACCATTGCTTGTCCTGATATTCCACTTCATTTCCTCTGCCCTACTTTTATAGTTTATCCCCAATCATCAGATTTCCATATTCGCATAAAGTGACCTTAACGAGGCCGCTCGGAGATCAGCCCCTACCTCACAAGTATCCCCACAATTTAAATGCCCCATTTCCAATTATGAGCTATCTCCAAGACATTCGCTCCCGAATCACCGGCCCGATCAGCTCGATCGGCACACCCTTCACCCGAAGCGGCGAGATCGATGAGACCTCCCTACGCCGCATCGTCGAATTCGCCGTCACAGAAGCCAAGAGCGAGACACTACTCCTGACTTACGGCGATAGCCTCTACACGGTGCTCACCGATCAGGAAATTGCCGATGTCACGCGAATCACCATCGAGCAAAACGCCGGTCGCAAACTCGTCGTCTCCGCCGGGAGTTGGTGGTTGGGCGAATCCGTGCGCTTCGCCGAATATAGCAAGAAGCTCGGAGTAGATGTGTTTATGCCGTTGGCACCGAATTGGGCGGGCTCGGTCAGCGCGGACTCCTTGATCGATTATTTTGAAACCATTTCGCGCACGATTCCCGTGATGATCGTCACCGCGATCGGGCCCGGAAAACCCGTGCCGCTCGACACCGTGCAGAGACTGCTCGATGGTGAGAATCAGATCGTCTCAATCAAAGATGACATCTGCGGCCCCTACGGTCGACGACTCGCTGCACTCACGCATGACAAGTGGGCGTTTTTATCCGGGGGCCGAAAAGAAAACCATCTTGATCAGCTCCCCTACGGAGCGCACGCCTACCTCTCGCTCTACATGCGCTGCTTCCCGAAAATCGCGCATCGTTATTGGGCGGCGATCCAATCGGAAAACTACGAAGAAGCCGTGGGCATCGTTAATAAATACGACATCCCCTTCATGGATTTTTGTGCCAAGCACGGCGCGCATTTTGATGCCGTTCTTCGCGGGGCCATAGAAATCGCGGGCATCGCGCCGCGCTGGCGTCGCGCGCCCTACACCCAACTCAACGATGAGCAGATGGCGCATCTGAAAATCTTCTTTTCCGAACGCGGTTTAGGCTAATCTATCTACTACCCTGTCATCGCGAAATGAACTTCGGACGCGCCATCACCTCAGTCATTGCGAGGATTCCGCAGGGCGGGAGACGCGGCAATCCACGATAACTAAGACCTTCCGAAATCGCGTAGATTGCCGCAGTCGTCCCGCATGGCGGGACTCCTTCGCAATGACATTCTGAATCACCATCCCCCTTCCCCATGAATTATAAAATCGGCCTCTACGGCGACGACAACCAAACCGATCTCATCCTCGTCAATCCTGTGGGTGACATCTGCGCGCGCCGCACTGCCATCGGCGTGAATCCCGATACGATTCTCGATCAGGATACGATTCGTTCCGTGCTGATCGAAAAGCTCGAAGAACTCGCCGCCCACGCCAAAGCCGAACAGGCCGACGCCAAGATCGCGCACACCGCACTTTGCTTACCCGGCAGTTTGAGTTTTTGGGAAGGCATCGTCGCGCGCCTGCATCTCTTTAGCCCCGCGAGCGCGCATCCCAATTATATCCCCGCACTCGAACAAGCTACGCGCGGTCTTCCCGGCATCCTGCTTAACTGCGATCCGCTCCGTGCACTCGTCGCTGGTCGCGGCAAAGACGATAGCATTCACTGCGCCGGAAATCTCGGCTGCCGCATGAGTGATCCCGGCAGTGATTACGATCTCGGTCGCCAAGCGCTCACCTGCACCCTCGCTGAGTTGCAAGGTTGGGGTGAACAATCCGAACTCGGCAAATTCGTGTGCGATTCGATGAAGGTTTCTGACGCCACCCTGCTCTCGATCAAACTCGATGGTTCTGCAGTCTCGCATCAACAAGTCGCCAATCTCGCAGCCCACGTGCTCAAGCTCGAAACCGAAGGCGACGATATCGGCGCAGCCATCATCCACGACACCGTCTGCGAACTCGCCTACCTCGCCGAAACCGTGCGCGAAAAGCTCTTCACCGATAAAGATACCCCACCGATCGGACTGCGCGGCGCGATTCTCCAAACCGATATCGCCCGCCAAGCCCTGACCGAAATCCTCGGTGCTGATTCTAAATTCGTAGCCATCACCGACGCTCCCACCGAAGGGCTCCGGCTGATGCTGAATCGTCTCAGCTCGAAGACGCAGCCTTAGCCGCGACCTGCTGCGCGATCCATTCGTAGGTTGTTCGTAATCCCTCTTCGAGTTTCTTGAAACTCTCCCAGCCGATCTTCTCCCGATAGAGCTGATTGTCGGAGTTACGGCCACTGACACCCAGAGGACATTTGAATCCGTATTTCTGCAAAAAACCATCGCCGGCAAGATTCTCTATCTGGATGTCTTTACCTGATATCTTAATCGCCAAACCAGCCAAGTGATTGAGTGAAACCATTTCCTCGGAGCCAATATTCACCGGCCCCGAAAAGTCCGAGACCATCAAGCGCAGCACGGCTTCGACGCATTCGTCGACATACATGAAACTGCGCGTCTGCAGACCATTGCCCCACCCATATCGGCTGCGAGTTGATAGACCTCGTCATCACTTTCGCTAATCACCGAAGCAACCGCCCGGGGATCGCGTAGATCAACCCGCATGAACTCATCACAAATGATCGTGGGATCAAAATATTCATGAGTCTTAATATCGGCAATGCGCACAAAACAACCCTCTGCCTTGAGCCGCTTCGCCAGATGTCCCCCGATGAATCCCCCGCCACCGAGCACCACAACTCGCTTTGCGTTGGAAGCTCCCAGATCAGAGTGACGTGATTCGTTTTTCAAGCGTAACACATGAGCAACTTATTCCCCCGACGTCGAGACATGAGCTCCGGCGTTCCGTTGACTCAATACTCTTCGCATCATAACAAAGGAACCACTCTCGGTTATTGCCTCCCTTTCTCCTCATGGATCTAAAATCATACCGTTCGCATCGTGATCTTCCTCCCGTCGCTGGGATCGTCTCAATTGAAGAGGCCGCCAAGATTGGCTTCTCGATTGGTGACTGCGTCACTCGCCTCAAACATCATCACTGGGCCTGGAAGCGGTTGCACGAGATCTTCGTCAAACGCCTTACCGCCGAGCCGATCTACGAGCTCAAGATGGCATTCAGCTTGCACGCGCACTACTGCGCCGAACACGCCGCGGCCTGGCGAAAACGAGTCGGCGAAATGCGCGATCCGCCCCTCGGTCTCGATGCCGTGCCCAACGCCGCGCTCGATGCCTTCTTCGACGAAATTCTCTCCGCGCCCACGACCTCGGAACTGCTCGTTGGCGTGTATCAACAAGCCCTACCCGCACTGCGCGAATCGCTCGCGCGTCACCTGGAAGAAACTAATCGCCTCGTCGATCATCCGAGCGTGCGCATCTGCCGCTTCGCGTTGATCGAGATCGAGGAGATGATCGATTTCGGCGCACGCTCCATTCCCTGCCTGGATGCGGCCACCGATCAGGAGTGGCCAACAGTGCTCACCGCTCTACTCGCGTCTGCCGGTGGTCTCGATGGCGCCGCCACGCCATCCGGCGAAGAACCGCGGCGACACTACTCGCTCAAGATTCCCGCTTACGACAGCGTGCCACAGCGCGACGAGCGCTTTCAGGATTCCTACAACATGGGGGTGCATGCCGAAGCGTTTCTCTACGATGAGAAGTTTCCTGATCTGCCGAAAACCCTGATGATGTATTACAAGCGTCTCCGGGAAATCGATGTGCCAGAAATGATGGCCTCGATCATCGTCGAAACGAAGGACAAGCCGTGGAGCTACTACGCCGACATGACCCGGCAGCTCTGGGACGAAGCTCGCCACGCGATCATGGGCGAAGTCGGTTTCGTGCGCGCCGGACTCGATTGGCGAAAATTTATCCGCATCAATCACACTTGGTCGCTCGCGCTCAACACCCAGCTCAAGCCAATCGAGCGCCACGCCGTGCTCTACTTTATCGAACAGGGGCTCATGCCGAAAACCGGCAAGCGCTTTGAATGGGAAACAGGAGTCGCATCCGGCGATCCCTACTCTGGGATGATTCAGGATTACGATTGGGCCGACGAAGTGCTCCACGCCCGCATCGGCCGCGACTGGTATGTCAAAGCTATCGGCAACACCGCCGAGGCCACCGCCTACGGCCACAAATGCTGGTCCGATGTCACCATCGATTGGGAAAGCTACCGCGAAAAAGGACTCACCCAACATGAGAACTGGTGGCCCGCCGCCTACACCGAATGGTGCCACGTCCACGGCGAAACTCCTGATCCTGAAATCCTCGCCTACCACACCAGCTACGCCGACACGCGAGCCGATCTACAGGACATCAGCGCTTCGGGGTGAGGGATGCAGTCATTGCGAGCTCGCCTCGGGCGGGCGTGGCAATCCACGAATAGGCAAGTGTTGCTGACAAGTAATACATGGATTGCCGCATCATTCGCTGCGCGGATGCCTCGCAATGACAAACGGGAATCTCGCCCCATTCTCACACCGCCCGGATCGCTTCGAGGCCGAGTAACGCGCCGAGCTTATCCAAGCGATCGCCGATGTGACCGATACCGACGGCGCAGTGATGCGCGGGGCCGTGTTGATTCCAGCGGGTGACAAATTCCCGTGCGCCGCAGGCGAAACGGTAGCGGCTATTCGTATTGCCGATTTCCATGATCGGGCCAGCCACTGATTCGGCTTCGGCGTAAAGCAGTGCGAGTTTTCCGTCGGTCGTTTCAATCACGGAGAGCAGCGTCACCGGGCCGTGCTTCACGGCCATTTCCACGGAAACACCACGGCCTACTTTGCCGTGAAAAACATCGAGCGGTCGCACCTTAGTTTTGCCTTCGGCGATTGCGATATGGCCCGGACCGTCGTGGCCCATCAGCACCACATCATCGTTGAAATCCAACGCATAGTATTCGGTAAACGAACCGCCTACGCCGAACAGATCCATGATCTTCATCGCCTGCACATTCTTCACTTCGTATTCACCTGCGACCGGAATGCCGCGCGCGGTGAGCAGAGAAGTGCCGAGAATAATTGAAGAGATCGTCGCTTCGTTTTCCGCGACACCCGTGCCTTTGTAGAAATACGCCATCGAGCCGAGGCGGTAGTCGGCGACCAAGCGATCTAACGCCACCGAGGTGCGCGCGGCTTCATTGAGATCTTCGACCGGGCAATCCGGTTGCACGTCGAATTTCTCTGCAAACTCCGCTAGCTTCTCTGTAATTTGCGCGGCGTTTACCTCGCGGCGTAGCGCAGAAAGTTCATCGACTTCGAGTTGTTCGATGTGGGTGCCGAAGGTCGCGCATTGGAGCGTAGTGTCGGAATAGATATCGAGCATCCCGCCGTAGTAGTGGCCCATCAGGCCGAGGCGGTTGCCATACATCGCTGCCGCCACGCGAGCGGCTTCTACCCATGCATCGACCTCGCGCCAACATGGCAGATCATCCTCAAGTGTGCCGGTGATTTGGTGAAAGGTGACTCCGGCGCGTTTAAACACATTGGCGATCTCCGGCACGGGACAGGCCGAGCAATGCGCGAGCCATTCGCCGGTCATCTTCGTGCGATCGCCCATCGCGTTAAACGTCGCGTAATCAATCGCCGCGGTGGGTTGCAGATTAAGAATGATCACCGGCACTTTCGCGCGAAGCACCACAGGCAAGACCGTCGATGAAAGCGCGTAGGTGGTGACGTGCAGAAAAATCACATCCACATCCGCCTGCCGAAATTCGCGACCCGCCGCGTAGGCGCGATCGGGATTATCAACGAGTCCGGCATTGATCACTTCAACACCGTCGCGATCCAGTTTTTGCGCAACGCGAGCCACGTAACCTTCGAGGCGAGCTTGCAGGCCATCGAATTGTGGCCAGTAGGCGTCGAGGCCGATTCCAAAGAGTCCTATCTTCATGGGGGTATTCATGGGGGCTTAATCTCAGGTAAAGCCAATCCGTGACGAGGCGAAAGCCGAAACCACCCGAGCAGAGAGGCTCTATTCTGTGTTTTCTTGGTTGGATTTGTTCTTATCGACAAAGATGCGGATCTCGGCATCGCGACGGCCCAGGATTTCCGTGGCGCGCTTCAGGGCGTCACGAGTGGAGAGGGTGGGATTGGTCGGATCCTCGCGGAAGAAATTCTCGGATCCCAACCGGTCGATGAACCCAGAATTACCCAGCACCCGACTGACCTCGCGGTTGCCTCCTGAGATGAGGAGATGTCGATCGGACTTACGCAGGAAACTGTGCAATTCATCGATAGCGGCAGCCGCGGTGGCATCGAGATTACGGGCATTTTTGAGCCGAAGGATGATGATTTTAAGCGAAGGATCACGAATGACTTGGCGGATCTGTTGATCAAAGAGGTCCGTAGAACCAAAGAACAAATCGCCCTCGGCATGCATAATCGAGATGCCCGGGACACTCCGATGCTTACGGTTGGCCAACTTCGCTAACTGACCCTCTTGGTTAAAATTGTATTCCACGAGATCGGGCGTGCCAGCTTTGTGTAGAAAGAGGAGAATGGAAACGAAGGCGCCCAAGAAAATGGCGGCGTCGATCTTGAGTAAGAGAGCCGCGCTACAGGTGACGGTAAAAACGATGGTGTCGGATCGCGTGGTGCGCAGCGCCAATCTGATATTGTGTCGGTTGAAGAGTGAGAGCGCGATCCCCATGACGAGCACCGCCAGCGCCGCCTTGGGAATATACTGAATCAAGGGACCAACCGTGAAAAGCAGGATCAACACCACGAGGCCCGAGTAAACATTGGCCAGAGGAGAACGAGCACCCGATGTTTCGGCCAACATAGATCGGGTGAGCGAGCCGGAAGCGTTCATCCCACCGCAAACAGCACTGGCTGTATTGGCCATGCCCATCGCATACATCTCCTGATTAACGTCAAAGCGCTGACCAGCCCGTGCCGACAGAGTCTTTCCGATCGAGGTGGCCTCAAGGATCGAAACAAACGCCAGAGCGAGAGCGGGCGCGGCCAGATTACCGACCAACTCAAAATCATAGATACCGGGTAACAAGCGAAGCTCGGTGAAACTGAAGCTTTGGATACTGGCAATCGACCAACCCACATAACTGAACCCGGCGCCCAAGAGGCTCGTCAGCAGCAAGGTGAAAACGATGTTGGGCAACTTGGGAGTCCAACGGGTTAATCCGATCTGGATCGCCAGAGTGGCGGTCGCCATCAAGACCTCTGGCCAATAGGTAAGCGGCAGACTTCGAATCGTATTGGTTACAATACCGAGAAAGGTGGAGGCTTCGCCAATCTTGAATCCCAGCACATTTTGGATCTGGTTGACGAAAATGAAAAGAGCTGCGGCCGTGACATATCCGGTGACTACCGTGCGCGAGATGTAGTTGATCAGCAAAGAAGCGTTTGCCATGGCGCCCAGGATGAGAAACCCGCCGACCATCAGCACAAATATCGGCAGAGCGAGGATGCGTTGATCCGCAGGCAGGCCAGATGAAGCCAGACCCGTGAGCAGCAAAATAGCGGTCGCATTCGTGGGGCCCAAGACAACGAAACGGGTTCCACTAAAGAAGGGCCCGAACGTGGTGGCCATGGCACTACTAATCAGACCGGCCAAAGGGGGCACCCCGGCGATCAGGGAATAGGCAATGCTCTGCGGAAAACTGAGCAGCGCGATATTCAACCCGGCGCGAGCATCAGCGGCGCGGGTAGCGCGTGGTGGTTTACGCAATAAGCGGCGACCTGGAAACCAATCCAATTGGATCGTGCTAAACAAACTGCGGATCCAATAACGAATGATGAGCCCCCAGCGCCGCTTGTGCCGTCGCGGCAATGGCGGGCTGGACTCTGACGAAGACGTTGAGGTGTTAGGGTCGCTCACTGATCAAAAAGAGGTTGCTCAAAGAATAGGGGCTACGTCAATCGACACTCGTATTTCTGAACGATCCAAGGCTGGAGCACCTAACCTCCCAATATACAGGCTCATGCGAACAAGCGCTGATCGAGTTGGATTCACAAATGGGTTGCCGGGCAGCTCAAAGGCCTTACTTAAGTTGTTCAGTGAAGATTTCCGTAAAAATCGATTATGCCTGTCGCGTGCTGGCAGAAATGGCCCGGATGCATGGCAGCAATGTCTTGGCGCAAATCGATCATCTGGCGAAAACCGAGGCCGTGCCCGCCAATTTTCTGGCGCAAATCCTTGGGGAATTGCGTAACGGTGGCCTCATCACGAGTAAGCGTGGGATTCAAGGCGGCTACGCGCTTGCTCGCGATCCCGAGCAAATCTCTCTCTACGATATTATGAAAGTGATTGATGGAGAGCTGCTTGAGTTTAGCGGAAACCATGAGGGACGCAGCGGTAGCGCGCTCAAAAATATTTGGGGCGAGATGCGGCACACTCTGGATGAAAAGGCCAAGAACTACACCCTCGATACCTTCATCGCCAGCCAACCCGGCGAGATGTATCACATCTGAGATCGAGAGAAAGCGGTGATTTTGGGGTTGGTTTTGAGGACTGAGCAAAGTGAGGCGCGAGCTTGACCCAAGGGGGGGATCAATACCTTATATACTACATGTCTTCACTTATCTTTCCCAACGTCGTATCCACCATTGGTAATACCCCTCTTATCAAACTCAACCGTATCGTTGCAGGCTTACCCGCGAATATTTATGTTAAGGCTGAGTTCTTTAATCCCCTCGCCAGCGTAAAGGATCGGATTGGTAAGGCCATGATTGAAGCTGGCGAAAGAGACGGCCATATCAAGGAAGGCACCGTTATAGTTGAGCCTACATCAGGCAACACCGGCATTGCCCTCGCCTTTGTCTGCGCCTCACGCGGCTACAAGCTCATCCTCACGATGCCGGAGACGATGTCCATGGAACGCCGCGTGCTCCTGCGTATGTTGGGAGCTGAAATCGTGCTCACACCTGGTGCTGAAGGCATGAAGGGCGCCATCAACCGCGCTGGTGAAATTCTTGAGCAACAAGGCTCCAATGGATTCATGCCTCAACAATTTGAGAATCCGGCTAATCCCGAGATTCACCGGCTCACCACGGCGGAAGAAATCTGGTCTGCAACTGAGGGCAATATCGATGCTTTCGTAGCAGGGGTGGGAACCGGCGGCACCATCACGGGTGTTTCCGAAGTGATCAAATCGCGCAAGGCGATCAAAACTTTCGCCGTAGAACCAAGTGCTAGTCCCGTAATTTCCGGAGGCAAACCCGGCCCCCATAAGATCCAAGGCATCGGAGCGGGTTTCATCCCCAAGAATTGCAATACGGACATCATCGACGAAACGATTCAGGTCAGCAATGACGACGCCTTTGAGACTGCCCGCCAGGTGGCCCTACTCGATGGCATCCTCGGCGGTATTTCCACCGGCGCTAATGTTTGGGCAGCGATGCAAGTCGCCAAACGTCCCGAGTTTGCCGGCAAGAATATCGTCACTATCGCTTGCAGCTTCGGCGAACGCTACCTCTCAACTGCCTTGGCTGAGAAAGCTCGCGCCGAAGTCTCTTCGTAGTTTGCACGGCCTCGTGTCGTCGCTTAGCTATTATTGTTACAGTCCCGCCGACAGCTGCCATTGGGCGTTATCGGCGGACTATTATGCCTCGCTATGAACCTCGACGATATCAAGCAAGACCTCCTCGCCTCCTACGAACGCGATGGGGGTATCAATCACCTCGACGGTGTTAATCTGCCCTCGCAGGAATCGATCAATAAACTCGCCGCCGAGTTTATGCATCTACTTTTCCCGGGCTACTTCGAGGAAACCTGTCTCACCAAGGAAGAGGTGCCGGCTCACGTCGAAAAGCAGCTCGCTCAAATCCACGAGCGCCTGACGACTGAAATCGAAAAGTGCCTGATTTTTTCTAACGAATCGGACGCTACCGAGAAATCTCATGAGCTCACCATGGCGACTCTCAAGCAGTTGCCCGCCCTCCGGAAGATTATCAAGACCGATGTCGATGCCGCCTTCGCAGGTGATCCCGCTGCCGGCAGTATTGAAGAAATCATCCTCGCCTATCCGTGTGTTCTCTCGGTCTCGCTTCAGCGCTTCGCTCATGTGCTCTACATCTTGGGCGTCCCCTTACTACCACGAATGTTGACGGAGTATGGTCACGAACGCACCGGCTCTGATCTGCACCCCGGCGCGGAAATCGGATCGCATTTCTTTATCGATCACGGCACCGGCGTGGTTGTCGGCGAAACATCGGTAATCGGTTCCCACGTGAAACTTTATCAAGGCGTGGCTCTAATCGCACGCTCGACGGCGGGCGGACAGGCTTTGCGTGGCCAGAAACGTCACCCTTCGCTTGAAGACAATGTCACCGTTTACGCCAGCACTACGATCATGGGTGGCGACACCATCATCGGAGCCGGATCCACGATTGGCGGTAATGTCTTTGTCACTCATTCGGTGCCCAAGCGATCATTGGTCGTGATGCAGGAGCAGAGTTTGGAAGTCCTCAACAAGGACGCTCGAACTAATGAGTCCGAACTCGATTGGGTAATCTGAAGACGGAATATATAGCGCGGCTATATATTTGATTAGCGCCCGCTTGCCTTGCGAAATACCTAGAGAGTGACTGGCTACCATCAGGATATGATGAAACGCCTGGCACTACTCTTCACGCCCCACTGATCTCGTATCTCACCAAGATCAAGGAACTCCCCAGCACTAATCTGCTCTATCTCTGCACCATTACCCGCGATTTCCCTGCCGGCAGTCGACGTTTCAGTGTAGCGGATAATCCCAACAAAGTTTACCGGCCCCTGGGTGCGACCACGCTGACAACTTCCATGGCAGTGTTCAGACCGGCTTCAATCAGGAATACGCTCTAGCCCTTGCGATTCGAGTAGGCACTTGCACCAAACAGACATTTCAGCCCAATTTGGCTATTCACATGCCTCCCCTATTCGATCTAAGCCACGTCCAAGCCTCGCGCACGGTTTCGCCCCACGACGGCATGCTCGTCGAAGGTTTGGAAGATCAGTATTTTGACATCGGTCGACGCGCCCTCGAGCTCGTGCAACTCTCCGCCCAACTCTGCGACAAACCGCACTACCCCGAGATTCTCGATCTCCCTTGCGGACACGGGCGGGTGATGCGCTGGCTGCGCGCCCACTACGATTACGCGACCATCACCGGCTGTGATCTTGAGCGCGACGGCGTCGATTTCTGCGCCAAAGAATTTGACGCAAAACCCGTCTATTCAGAACCCGATCTCACGAAGGTCGATTTCGGCAAACAGTTTGATTTGATCTGGGTGGGCTCGCTCCTTACTCACCTGCCACAGAAACAATGGCTCGCGGCTCTCGATTGCTTCATTAATTGGACGAAAGAATGCGGCGTGCTCATCTTCAGCACGCAAGGCCGCACCGTTCCCAGCCTCCTCGCACGAGGCCGTCGCAACGTCGCCGAAAACATCGATAAACCAGCGCTGCTCGAAGAATTCGCCCAGACCGGTTTTGCTTATCAACGCTATTCCGAATGCAAGGAAGACGAAGACTACGGCCTCGCCCTCTCGTCTCCCGAATGGCTCATGCGCGTGCTGCAACGTTACCCTGATGTAATCATGCGCGCCTACATGGAAGAAGCCTGGGGCATGCAGGATGTTGTCATCCTCTATAAGAAGGCGGGCCACTTCGAACCCCTCCTCGGCGTGCCCGAATCACCTTTACCAACTGCCCGCACACCGGAAAAGAAAAACTGGCTCGGAAAACTCTTCGGTTAGTTTATCCACGCGAAAACTAATCGCCTAAATCGCGGCCGAATAGTTCCCACATTAGGATCGCTCCGGCTACGGAAACGTTGAGCGATTCCACCGCTTTCGTGCCAGGTATCGTAACCTGACGCGAGCAAGCCGCCGCCACCTCTGGATCGATACCGTGTTGCTCATTCCCCATCACTAACGCGGAAGGTTGATTAAGTTCGACCGCGCATTCTGGTCGGCCACCACGAGTCGCCGCCGCAGTCACTGCGTAACCCGCTTTACGGAGATCTTTGATCAACAGAGAGAGATCATGCGCCGCCCACACTTGGATTTTCTCCAGCCCGCCCTCGGCCACCCGGAAGGCGGCATCATTGGGTCGCGCCGACTCAGCCGTATCCGTAATGATAATATCCTCTACTCCCAGATAAGCCGCCGTGCGGGCCAACGCACCTAGGTTGTGAGCATTGCCCACGCGGTCTAGAATCAACAACGGAGCGCATTGCGACGCCCAGCGTTTCACATCAGCCGGACGTGGGCTCAACACCTTTGGCGCGGCCACAATCGCGACGACCCCTCCGTGGTGCTTCGAGCCGGAAATCTTTTCGAGCTCCGCCGCAGGCACGCTCCGATAAACCTTTCGCTCCGTCGCCAGCACCCTACAGATTGCGCCCAATTTGCGCCCCGTAGCAGGATCGAAAAACAATCGCAGAATCGAAGGCGCATCGCTTTCCCAACGCGCCTTCACTGCCGCCAAACCGCAAATTGTCAGTTCCTTGTTTTTCACTGCCCGCGAGCGAATCAAAAAATCCTCTAAACGCGAGCTCCGCACTCAGTGCTTTCCCCCAGTGGTTCACAAAAAAGCGCCCGGCCATAAAGCCGGACGCTCATTAAAGAATGACTAACGGGCTAGCTCAGTAGCCTTCGAAGTGCTTCGGTTCGTCGGGATCCTGATAGCGTGTCGTGTAGGTCTTGTTGCTCGCGGCGAGCTTGAGGAATACGTCGATCGGCACGATCTCGATTGGGCCGGTGAGCTGCTTCGTAACTTCGACGAGGCTGTTCACATCGTTCGACTCACGCACGTGCACGAGCAGGAAGTAAGGTCGCTTCGAGTTGAGCGCGATGAGCTCGTTCAAATCATCCGTGACGGCATCACGAGGCCGCTTGGGATCGATATAGTAATCGTAGGAAATCATCGGGCGCGTATCGCGCAGATCGCGCGTGCGAGCCGGACCGTATCCGTTGATAAATCCGAGCACATTTGGAAACGCCTTATAATAGCGATCCACTGTTTCCTTCGTGAGATCGGTGTTGCCCACATTACCGTCGGCGGCGGAGTTATCCATGATCTCCATGATGCGTTCATCGAGCAGCTCCATCATTTCACTAGCTTCAGCCATCAAGAGCGGAAAGCGCTCAGCCGGAATGTGATTCGGATACATGTAGCCGGGACCGGAAAGACCACCGATAAAGTAGTCATTTGGCGTGGCGGACTCATGGAAATATTCGAGAGCCGCGGGCGAAAACTTCGACCAGTTCATGGTGACCTGCCAACCGAAGGGCAGTTTGCCGCGACCAGGCTTGGTCCACACGCCGATCCCGATGGAATCAGACTGCACGAAGGAGATATAGACCTTCTCCTCGGCTATGAGTTTCGCATCACGCGCGACGCGGTGATTGTTGGTAAATTTGAAACCCTTCGTGAAGGTAAACTGCGAGTTAAAGCTCAGATTCGGTAAGTTGTGCAGACCTTCCATCTTGAATCCAAAACTGGAAAGCAGAGTAGTCGCCTGTTCTTCGGTGTCTTTACCATAAGGGTGCCACCCGAAAACAAAGGAACCAGGGGCCATTTGTTTATAGATACGTTTCGTGAGCGCGAGCTCTTCCGGGTGCTTTGGGTTGGCTGAGAGGTCGTGGAAGAACATCTTGTTCCGGATACCCCAGTCGGCCACGGCGGGTTGCATGGAACGGCCACGGTGGCCGCCCAGAAGCATGATCTTATCGTGTGCACATTGCTCCCAATACTTATCGTAGGAGTCCTGATAAATCTCTGCA